>SXGU01501943.1_pt1 | contig 10505 bp, 11 predicted proteins | sample 3174531 | NCBI WGS metagenome assembly SXGU01 (sample SAMN11356863, study PRJNA531348) | freshwater metagenome | isolation source: freshwater sample F1-140 | place: China: Fuxian Lake, Yuxi | collected 2017-12-25 | reverse complement strand
CGCGCGAAGGTGAGTCGGGCATTCTTGTGAATGTTCATTCGGCTGGGCTCCTGAGAGGGTTGGATCGGTTCGCACCTTCCAGTCTCTCAAACTCAGTCCGAATGAACAGAAACAACCTATTGGGCCATCACAGCTAGCCGCACCAACTCCTCCGGGCGGTGGAACGTGAACACTTCGCGGCTGCGCGCGTCCGGCTCGAGGCCATTGGTGACCTGGGTGATCGCGCCGGTGGATTCGAACGCAAACGGCGGCGGCCGCCGCCACGCGGGCAGGCCGGCCGGCACGCCGAGGCGGTACTTGCCGCTCTGGATCTCCACGCCTTTGAGGGCATGGCCTTCGGGCTTCGCCTCGACGACGCCGATCACCTTGCCGCCGGCGTAGAGGAGATAGTCGACCGGGCCGGTGTCGAGCGGGAACTCGCGCACGGCGACGCCGGGCGCGGCGCCGAGGTTCATCGCCTTGTGGTCCTGCACGGTCCAGCCTGCCGCCTCGAGCTGGCGATCGATCTCGACCCGTGCTTTCTGTTCCGGCGTCATCCCCTCGACATCCCTCCCGAGGGGTGAGCTTACCGCAGCGGCCTCACTGCGCCGTGATGCTCGCCTCGCGCACCAGCGCGCCGATCCGCGAGTAGTCCGCGCTCCAACTGCGGGCGAATTCGGAAGGCGTGTTGCCGATCGGCTCGGCCGCCAGCGCCCGCACCCGTTCGATCGACTCGGGCAGCTTGAGGATGCGGGCGATCTCGGCCTGCAGCCGCGAAGCGACCGCGGTGGGCGTACCCGTGGGCACGACCATCGCGTGCGCCGAGTCGCCGTCGTAGCCCGGCACGCCGGACTCGGCGATCGTCGCCACGTTCGGGAACGACGGCAGGCGCTGCGGGCTGCCGACGGCAATGAGCTTCAGCTTGCCGGAGCGCACGTGCGGCACCGCGACACCCGCATCCAGCACCAGGTCGAGCTGCCCGCCGAGCAGGTCGGTGACCGCCGGCGCGAGGCCCTTGTACGGCACGTGCGAGAGCACGTAGCCGGCCTGCCGCAGCAGCTCGCCTGCGATATGTGGCGAGCTGCCGTTGCCGGCCGATCCATAGGTCACCCTGGTCTGGTTGGCGCGGATGTGCGCGAGCAGGTCGCGCGCATTGCCCGCGGGGAACTCCGGCCGCGCGACGAACAGGATCGGCACCTTCGCCACCTGCGTCACCGGGTCGAAGGCCTTCAGCGGGTCGAAGCTCATCTTGTAGAGATGCGGGTTGGTCGTCAGCATCCCGCCCGAGGTCATCAGCAGCGTGTGGCCGTCCGGCGCGGCCTTGGCGACCAGTTCGCCGCCGAGGTTGCCGTTGGCGCCGGGCCGGTTCTCGACCACGAACGGCTGGCCGAGCGCTTCCTGCAGCTTCGGCGCCAGCATGCGCGCGAGGATGTCGACCCCGCCGCCCGGCGGGAAGTTGGCGATGATGCGCACCGGTTTCGCCGGCCAGGCATCGCCCTGGGCGCACACGGCGGTGGCGGACAGGCAGCACAACGCGAACAGCACGCGGATCGTGATGGTCATGGCGACTCCTCCCGCGGGAAGTATAGCGGCTAGCGCAGCGCGAGCAGCGCGATGCCGAGCAGCACCAGCAGGACGCCGGCGACGGTGCGCGGCGTCAGGCCTTCCCGGTTGCGATACAGGACCAGGCTCACCGGAAACACGACCAGCGGCGTGGTGTGCGTGATCAGCGTGGCGAGCGCGATTTCCATGTAGTTCATCGCGGTGATGATCAGGATGGCGCCGCCCATCGTCGCCAGCCCGCTGGCGAAGTACAGCAGCACGCCGGCGCGCCCGCCCTTGCGGAAGCCCTCGGCGATGCGCCCCCAGTCGCGGGTGATCAGCACCTGCATCAGGAACGCCGCCGTGCCGCCCAGCAGCGCGCCGAAGATGGCCTCGTTCCAGGACCGCATGGCGAGGCCGCGCAGGGCGTTGCTGGCGCCGAAGCCGGTGATCGTGAGCAAGCCGAACACCATCCCGCGCCGCAGCGTCGCGCGGTCGGCGCGCGATATGGTGTCGTCCCTCTGCGGCGGGTGCGTGATCCACAACCCGGCCAGCACCACCGCCATCAGCGCGAGCTCGTACCAGCCGAGCGTCTCGCCGACGATCACCCACGCGAACACCAGCGTCGGCACCGGCGCGCAGGAATGGAACACGCTGGTGCGCGCCGGCCCCAGCAGGCGCACGGTGTCGAACAGCAGCCGCCGGCCGAGGAACGCGCCGATCGTGCCGCCGACGATGAACAGGCCCGACTCCTTCCACTGGAACACGAACGGCGTGGTGCGGACCATGAGCTCGGCGCCGAAGAGGACGAGCCCGGCGACGATGTTGGTGCCCAGGACGATGAAGAATCCGCTGTCGACGGGCATCCGCGCCATCGCATGGCGCGAGATCAGGATGTTCGACGCGAAGCACACCATGGAGAGCAGCGCGAACGTGACCCCCATGTCAGGCCTTGGGGAAGCCGCGCATCCGCGTGTTCAGTTCGCGGCCGCGCGCGAGCGCCTCCTCGAGCGGAAGGTCGGCGGCCTCGTGGAACAGGCGCTTGGTCGCCGCCATCGCCGGCCGGCTCGCCGCGGCGAGCTTGCCGGCGAACTTCATCGCCTCGTCCATCAGCAGCTCGTCGGCGACGACGCGGTTGACCAGGCCGACCGACGCCGCCTTCAGCGCGCCGATCGGCTCGCCCAGCGCCACCAGCTCGAACGCGGTCTTGCGCCCGACCTGCCGCACCAGGTTGGCCATCACGATCGCCGCGACGATGCCGTGCTTCGTCTCCGGGTAGCCGAGCTTCGCGCCCTCGGCCATCACCGCGATGTCCCCGGCGACCGCGAGCCCCGCGCCACCGCCCATCGCCGCGCCGTTGATCGCGGTCACCAAGGGCTTGGCCATCTTCGGGAACGCGAGGTGCAGCTGCATGGTGAGTTCCGCGCGCGCCTCGACGAGGTGGCGCTTTTCCGGCACCAGGTCCTTGAACTCGGAGAGATCCGCGCCGGCGCAGAACCCCTGCCCCGCCCCGGTGAGCACCACGCTGCCGATGGCGTCCGCCGCGTCCGCCGCGCGAAGCGCGTCGAGCAGCGCCTGCGTCAGTGCGGTGTCCAGCGCGTTGCGCTTGTCCGGGCGGTTCAGCGTGATGACCCTGACCGCGCCGCGGTCCTCGACGAGCAGCACGCCGCTCACGATCCCGGCTTCTCGAGGTGGATCAGCGCGCGGGCCCGCTGCGCGAGCTTGGCGAGCGCCGCGTCCAGCACCCTGCGCTCCTGCTGGCTGAGGTCTTCGAGAAACGCCGAGTTGCGCTCCTGCGCGGTGCGGATCAGCCCCTTGTAGAGCCTTCGTCCCTTCGGCGTCAGCGACAGGCTGACCGCTCGCGCGTCGCGGCTGTCCTCGACGCGGGCGACGACGCCCCGCGCCGCGAGCGCCGACACCACGCGGCTCATCTGCGCCTTGTCGACGCCGGCGGCGCGCGCGAGGTCGTTCAGCGACTGCGGCGCGTTCTCGCCGAGCAGCGCCACCGTGCGCCATTCCCACAGGCTGACGCCGTGCTCGCGCCGGTAGCGCATCTCCGCGCCGCGCGACAGCAGGTTGGCGACGACGTGCAGCCGGTAGGACAGGAGATCCCGTATGGTCGGCTCAGCCATCGAAGAATGGCGTCTCGCCATCGCCGCGCAACCGGATGTCGAAGCGGAAGCGGTCCGGCCCTTCGGCCTTCGCCACCAGCAGCGGGCGACGCGCGGGCGGCACCGACAGGTACACGGGATCGGCCGGCGCCTCGGCGAAGAACATCACGGCCTGCAACTGGTGCATCAACCCGGAGAACAGCAGCAGCAGGTTGATGTGAGGTGCGCGGCCATCTCGGGCACCGGGCAGGATGGTGCGGAACGCGTAGTTGCCGTCGCGGTCGGTGGCCGTGCGTCCCCAGCCGAGGAAATCCGGGTCGGCCTCGGCGATGCGCGGATCCGCGGGGTCGCGATAGATGCCCCGGTGGTCCGCCTGCCAGATCTCGATGACCAGATTGTCGAGTGGGTTGCCGTCGAGCTGCACCACGCGCCCGGCAATCTCGATGCGGCGCCCCTGCGCCGGCTTTCCTCCCAGCGTCGTCAGGTCGTTCGCCCCCTGCCCGAACTCGCGAGGGAAGAACGGGCCGACGGTCATCTCCGCCGTAGGATGGAATACCGTCACGGCATCGACGGCGCGGCCCTGCGGCCGCGCACCACCAGGTCGTATTCAAAGGCCAGCGCGGTCGCCGGCGCCACAGAAGGCGGCACCATGCGCGCGATGCAGCGCTCGCGCGCCTCGCCGTCGGCGACCGCGTTGAGGATGCGGTCGTAGGCGTTCAGCGGCTCGCCGGGGAAGTACCTCTGCGTCACCAGCCGCGACAGCCAGACCTTGCCCCAGACCGAGAAGTGGATGTGCGGCGGGCGCCACCACTTGCCGGAATCCGGCACAGGGTACGCCGCCGGCTTGATCGAGCGCAGCGTGAACACGCCATCTTCGCCAGTCGTGCCGCGCGCGGCGCCATAGAAATTCGGGTCCGCCGGCGCGTCGCTCGCGTCGTTCTCGTGGATGTACTTGCCCGCTGCATTGCAGTGCCACAGCTCGACCACCGCACCCGGCACCGGAACGCCGTCCTCGTCCAGCACGCGGACCTCGAGCTGCATCAGCTGGCCGAGCGCGCGCTTCGCGCCCTCTCCGGCGAGGTCGGCGCGGACCGGCGCGAGGCGGCGCAGGATCTCCTGCGGCCCGGTGAGCTCGGCGAGCGTCGGCGCGCGGCGCACCAGCGGCTGCGAAGGCCAGCGCTGGAACGTCTGCGGATAGCCGGGGATCTCGGTGGAGGATTGCAGGCGCTGGTCGCGCGGGTCGATGACGACGGCCATGTTTGACACGCTAAACGCGACCGTTGACAATGTCAACAATATGAAGGTGACGCTCTGCGAATGTTTCGCACGCGACGGCCTGCAGCACGAACCCGCGTTCGTGCCCACGGCGGTCAAGCGCGCGCTGGTCGAGCGCTTCGCGGCGATCGGCTTCCCGCGCGTCGAGGCGACCTCGTACTCCAACCCCAAGGTGGTGCCGCAGTTCGCCGACGCGAGCGAACTGCTCGCGGCGCTGCAGCGCCGCGACGGCACCTTCTACAAGGCCACCTGCGCCAACCTGCGCGCGGTCGAGCGCGCCCGCGCCGACCTCGACGCGGGCCACGGCGTGAACGAGGTTAGCCTGCTCGTGTCCGCCACCGAGGCGCACACGCGGAAGAACCTCAACCGCACGCGCGCGGAGCAATGGGACAACGTAACGGAGATGGTGCGCGCGGCGGATGGCAGGTTCCGGCTGGTCGGCGTGGTGTCGGTGGCCTTCGGCTGCCCGTTCGAGGGCCGCGTCGACCCCGGCGTGGTCGTCGAGGACGCGGCGCGGTTTGTGGCGATGGGCGTGGCGCATGTCGCAATCGGCGACACCACGGGCGTCGCGACGCCCGGCACGGTGCGCAGCCTCTTCGGCCGCCTTTCCGCGGAGGTCCCCGGCCTGGTGCCGGTCGCGCACTTCCACGACACGCGAGGCACGGGGCTGGTCAACTATGTCGCGGCGCTGGAGGCGGGCGTGCGGCATTTCGACTCGAGCTTCGGCGGCGTCGGCGGCCATCCGGCGAAGGTGAAGTACGGCGGCGGCCACACCGGAAACGTCTGCACCGAGGACCTGGTGAGCCTCCTCGAATCGATGGGCGTGCGCACCGGCATCGACCTCGACCAGCTGCTCGCCACCGCCGAAGCCTGCGAGCAGGCGCTCGGCCGCGAACTGCACGGCCGCGTCGCGCGCAGCGGCCTGCACCCCGCCGCAGCCTGACGGCTCAGGCCGCTCCCGGCACGAGGCCCGCCTCGACGAGGTTGCGCTCGATCATCCTGAGGTCCGCGGCGAGGCGCTGCTGCGCGGCTTCGTCGAATCCGCGCAGCGCAATGCTGACCAGCGCGTCGCGCCGCGGCAGCCCGTCGCGCACCAGCTTCTCCCCCGCCGGCGTCAGCGTCACGCGCGCGCGGCGGTTGTCCTCGCTGTCGCGCTCGCGGCTGACGTAGCCCTTCTTCTCCAGGTCCTGCAGCATGCGGGTCACGGTCCCTGCATTCACCTTGAAGTAGTCGGCGAGGTGTTTCTGCGTGCAGGTGCCGTCCCGGTAGAGCACGAACAGCACCCGCCAGCGCGCGTAATGCACGCCGATCTGCCGCTCGGTCGCGGCCGCGACCGCGTAGTGGGTGCGCACGAGCTGGAGGAATCCCTCCGGGGCGTCCGCGAAACGTTTTCTCTGTTGCGTCATCATTGAATTGTATGTCCAAGTATTTTGGAATCAGCATTCCTGGACAATGTTTTCCATTTTCTCTGGGACAATCAGAATTATTGATTGACATCTAAATCATATTTCGGAAGAATGATTGCTTCTGCAACTATATGGCAGGTATCACCCATGCCCTCCCTCGCAACGCTCGATCGCCCCGGCGCCGCCATCGCCCGCGCGCAGCAGTTCGAGCTCGCGCAGCAGGCCATCGGCTTCGTCACCTGGGTCTGGGAAACCGGGCGCGACTCGGCCGAGTACTTCGGCGACGTCGCTCCGCTGCTTGGCCTGCCGCCCGGCAGCTACCCCGGCCCGTTCAGCGCCTATCTCGAGGCGCTGCACCCGGACGACGTCGAGGCGTCGCGACGCACGCTGGTCGACTGCATGAAGGGCCGGCTCACTGAATATCGCACGCAGGAACGGGTGATCTGGCCGGATGGCGCCGTGCACTGGCTGGAGACCACCGGTCGCGGCGAGTACCGCAACGGGCGCTGCGTGCGCATGATGGGCATGGTCCGCGACGTCACCGCGCAGAAGGCGCAGGAAGCCGCCCTCATCCGGTCCGAGGAGAAATTCCACCGCGCCTTCGCCGCCTGCCCCGACTACATGGCGATCAGCCGCGTGAGCGACGGGCGCCTGATCGCCGTGAATCCCGCCTTCGAGCGTGCCACCGGCTACGCCGCGGACGAGGCGATCGGCCGCAGCACGGCGGAACTCGGGCTTTGGGTCAACCCCGCCGACCGCGACCGCTTCTTCGCCGAGATGCGCACCAACGGCCGCACCTCGCGGCTGGGCGCCGATTTCTGCACGCGCGACGGCAACATCATCCCCGCCATCATCTCTTCCGCCACTACTGACCTGGACGGCGAGCCGGTCATGATCTCGATCGTGCGCGACCTCACCGACCTCGACCGCGCGATCCGCCGCAGCGAGCTGTCCGAGCGCAAGTTCATCGCCGCGTTCGACACCTGCCCCGAGCCGATGGCGATCACGCTCGCGCGCGATGGCCGGATCGTGGAGATCAATGCCGCGTGGCTCCAGCTCACCGGACGGACGCACGCGGAAGTCGTCGGGCGCACGTCCTCGGAACTCACGCTCTGGGACGACCCCTCCGACCGCGCGGCGCTGCTGGATGCCATGGAGCGCGACGGCTCGGCGACCAACTACCCCGCGCGCTTCCGCCTGCACGGCGGGCACGTTGCCGACGCGCTGCTCTCGGGCCGTTGCCTCGACCTGGAGAGCGAGCGCTGCATCGTCTGGTCGTGGCGCGACATCAGCGAGCTGCGGCGGGTCGAGCGCTCCTTGGTGGAAAGCGAGCGCAAGTACCGCTCGCTCTTCGACTACGCGCAGGACTGCATCCTCGTCATCGCGCCCGACGGCACGCTGGTCGACGTCAACAGCGTCGGCTGCCGCTGCCTCGGCTACGGCCGCGAGGAACTGGTCGGGCTGGGCTTCCGGCGCATACTCGACGCGCACGCGCTGTCGCGCCTGCTGCCGCGCGCGGCGGGACTCACGCAGGAACGCCGGCGAGTGCGCGACGAATGCGTGCTGCAGCGCAAGGACGGCAGCACCGTGGCGGTCGAATTCGTCGCCGGACCGCTGCCCGACGGCAACATCCTCGCCGTGGTGCGCGACATCACCGAGCGCAAGCGCAGCGAGCAGCTGGTGATGAACATCGCCCGCGGCGTCTCCACCGAGACCGGCGACGCGTTCTTCCGCACCATCGTCACGCGGCTCGCCACCGAACTGGGCGCGGACTACGCGCTGCTCGGCGAGCTGCCGCATGCCGGTGCGACCCGGATCCGCGCGCTCGCCATCCACGGCAACGGCGGGATCCTGCCGAACCACGAGTACGACCTTGCGGGCACGCCTTGCGCGGACACCATCCGCACGCAGGGCACCGTGATCGTCGCCGAAGGCGTCGCCGTCCGCTACCCGCAGGACCTCCAGCTGAACCAGGCCGGCGTTTCCGGCTACGTCGGCCGCGCGCTGCAGTCGGCCTCCGGCCAGACGCTCGGCGTGCTGCTGGTGATGTCGCGCAAGCCGATCCGCCAGTCCGTGTTCTGGTCCGGCATGCTGGAGATCTTCGCCGCGCGCGCCGCCGCCGAGATCGAGCGCGCCCGCGCCTACGACCGCTTGCGGGAGCTCAACCAGTCGCTCGAGGAGCGCGTGCGCGGCCGCACCGCCGAACTGGAATCGCTCAACCGCGAACTGGAGGCTTTCAGCCTGAGCGTGTCGCACGACCTGCGCGGCCCGGCCCGCGCGATCGACGGCTTCGCCGCGATGCTGCGCGAAGATGCAGGCGGCGAGCTGTCCCCAGTCGCGCTCCGTCACCTGGACCGCATCCAGCTCAGCGCGAAGCGCATGGGCCGCATCATCGACGCGCTGCTCGAGTTCGGCCGCGCGGCGCGCGGCACGCCGGACCGCGCGGTGGTCGACATGCGCGCGCTGGTCGAGGACGTGCTGCACGACCTCGGCGGCCGCGAGCCGCTGCGCGCGCAGGTGGTGGTGAAGGGCCTGCCGGCCGCCACGGGCGACGCCGCCCTGCTGCGGCAGGTGTGGCAGAACCTGATCGGCAACGCGCTGAAGTTCTCGGGCAAGGTCGCCGCGCCGCGCATCGAGATCGGCGCGCTGCCGCTGCGCTCGGGCACCGAATACTACGTCCGCGACAACGGCGCCGGCTTCGACCCGAAGTACGCCGGCAAGCTGTTCGGCGTGTTCCAGCGCCTGCACGGCGAGTCGCAGTTCCCCGGCACCGGCATCGGCCTCGCGCTGTGCAAGCGCATCGTCGAGCGGCACGGCGGCGCGATCGGCGCCGAGAGCGAACCCGGCCTCGGCGCCAGCTTCCGATTCAGCCTGCCGCTGTAGCACGCACGCGACGTTCGGGTAGCATGTCTGCCGCACCCCCGCCAACAAGAGCACCCCGGAGGAACCCCATGAACACGAGCGCCGTCGCCGGCATTGCCGCGACCCTGCTGTCCAGCTTCGCCCTCGCCCAGCCGCTGCCCGCGGTCGCTCCCGCCAAGGCCGGCTTCTCGGCGGAGGGTCTCGCGCGCATCGACAGCTTCTTCGGGCGCGAGGTGGCCGCCAACCGCGTGCCCGGCGCCGTCGTCGCCATCGCCCGCGACGGCAAGCTGGTCTACTACAAGGCGCTGGGCTATCGCGACAAGGCGAAGTCCGAGCCGATGACGGTGGACACCATCTTCCCGCTCGCCTCGATGACCAAGATCATGGCCACGGTCGGCGGGCTGGTGCTGAACGAGGAGGGCCGCCTGCCGCTGAAGTCGCGGCTCGACGAGTACTACCCCGCGTTCGCGCAGATGAAGCTTGGCGTCGTCGCCGGCGATGCGGTGAACCTCGAGCCGGCGCGGCCGATCTACATCCACGACCTGTTCCGCCACACCTCCGGCTTCACCTACGGCGGGCGCGGGTCGACGCCCGTCCACAAGCTCTACCCGGGCGGATCGGCGGTCGCGTCGTTCCAGTACACGGGCGAGGCGTTCCTCGCCAAGCTCGCCACGCTGCCGCTGGCCTACCAGCCCGGCACCACCTGGGACTACGGCTTCTCCACCGACGTGCTCGGCCTGGTGATCGAGAAAGTCAGCGGCAAGCGCCTCGGCGAGTTCCTGCAGGCCGCGGTGTGGGACAAGGTGCGCATGCCCGACACCACGTTCAGCGTGCCCGATGCCAAGCGCCCCCGCCTCGCGCGGCCGCTCGCCACGGACCCGATCAGCGGGCGTCCGCAGGCCATCGCCGCGCTCGACAAGCCGTCGATGTTCGACTGCGGCGGTTCGTGCGCGTTCAGCACTGTCGGCGACTACCTGCGCTTCGGCCAGATGCTGCTGAACGGCGGCGCGCTCGACGGCAAGCGCGTGCTGAGCCCGAAGACCGTGGCCACCATGACCAGCGACCACCTCGGCCCGAACATCCGCAACAACGTGCCCGCGGTCGAAGGGCATCGCGACGGCTACAGCTTCGGCCTCGGCGTGGCGGTGCGCATGCACGACGGCCTCGCGGCCACGCCGGGCACCAAGGGCGACTACTCCTGGAACGGCGCCTACGGCACGCAATTCTGGGCGGACCCGAAGGAGCGGCTGGTCGTCGACGTCGGCGGCACCGCCCCGCCCGGCTAGATCCGCAAGTACTACCGCGAGCAGGTCGGCGCGCTGGTGTACGG
>SXGU01162909.1_pt1 | contig 10507 bp, 7 predicted proteins | sample 3174531 | NCBI WGS metagenome assembly SXGU01 (sample SAMN11356863, study PRJNA531348) | freshwater metagenome | isolation source: freshwater sample F1-140 | place: China: Fuxian Lake, Yuxi | collected 2017-12-25 | reverse complement strand
TCTTTCTGATTTACCGTCGGATGTTCTCGATAGCAGAGAAGGACTTAAGGAGCTGGGAGCCGTCTCGCTCTTCATCAAGGATCTTGAGGCACTCTCGACTCATCAGCAACTCAAGCTCGCGGAGTACCTCGCGACGAAGCCTGCGGGTGACATGCCTCATGTAATCGCGGGACTCACCTCGCTCGAGCCCGGGCAGGAAAGAAAAATCCTTCCGCACTTGATGGAGCAATTCTGTCACTCGCAACTGCAGTGGACAGATAAGTCACCGGAACAGATCACTCTCGGCTTCATCAATGCGAGCCTCGAGCATCTCTACGAGCGTTCGCGCGCGAGTGTCAGACACGGTGACCACTACGTGCCGTTTCACATTCAAACTTTAGATCCGAACCATCCAATTGTTCATTGACCGGTGTCTTGCGTTTCAGGCTCTTCTCTGACAGCCTAAAATGCATGACTCCGATAAAAGGCGAAGACAAGAAGGAATTCGATTCCTTCTTGCAAACAGCATTAGAGAAGAAGACCGGCCATAAACAATTTGAAGTTTTCCAACTTGCGGGAGATGCATCGGCCCGTCGCTACTATCGCGTGGCGACCGAGAGCGAGGCTTTCGTCCTGATGGTATGGGAGCCGTTCAAGGACGACGGGAATTACCCTTTCCTAAGCGTGCGCGACCACTTCGCCAAACATGGTGTCGCCGTGCCCGCCGTCATCGCGAAAGCACCCGACCAAGGTCTCGTGCTCCTCGAGGATCTCGGCGATCTCACGCTCGAGAGAAAATTTTGGGAGAACCAGAGTCAACAGCTCTCGATCCCGTTTTACCGCCAGGCGATCGACGAACTCATTAAAATGCATTATCCGTCGACGTTTGATCGCAACAACTGCACAGCGTTCAAAATGGAATTCGACGTCGAGAAGCTTCTCTGGGAATTGAACTACGGTCGCGATCACCTGCTCGTTAAGCTCTGTGACATCAAACTCTCCGAGATCGAAAAGCGCGAGCTTGAGCGCGTGTTCGTGAAGATCTGCACGACATTGCACGAGGAGCCCAAGTACATCGCGCATCGCGATTACCATTCGCGAAACGTGATGTTGAAACTCGGAAAAGCTCGCATCATCGATTTTCAAGATGCGCGCCTCGGACCTGTTCAATATGATCTCGTGAGCCTCCTCCGCGACTCTTACGTCAACATGGACGAGCCCATCGCGCGAGAACTCATCGGCTACTACCTCGATCGCCGCCGCGAAGTGAAAGCGCCGAGCGGTCGTCTTGAAGACCCATCGCTTGAAAAGTTCATGCGCATCTACGAAGTCCAGACGATTCAGCGTTGCTTCAAGGCGTGCGGAAGTTTCTCGAGCTTCTACAATCTTCGAAATGACACGCGGTATTTGAAGTACATCGCTCCGACTTTGCAGACAGTAAAGAAGAGCCTGGCTTCGTTTGATGAATATCGCTCGTTCCTAAATCTACTGACTGACCAGGGCGTCTTCGAAAACAAGTTCGACGTAGCGTGAGCAAGGTAAACAGATGAAAGCGATGATCCTCGCCGCGGGCCTCGGCACGCGGCTTCGTCCCATCACCGAGCGGTACGCGAAACCCGCGGTTCCGTTTCTAAATATCCCGCTCCTTTACTATTCGCTTTCGCTCATGGAACAAGCGGGCAAGATCGACGGTCTTGTCCTCAACACTCACCATCATCCGGAACAGATCGAAGCTCTCGCCTCACGGCTCAAGGATTTCGACGTTGCGTTTTCCAATGAACCCGGAACTCCCCTCGGCAGTGGCGGCGGGATCTGGAAAGCCCGAAAGCTTCTCGAAGGCGGGGGAAGTTTCGTTGTCGCCAACGGCGACGAAGTGATTCTTCCGCACAATCCGAAGATCATGAGGGAGTTTCTAACGAAACATGAAAAGAGCGGCGCGCTCGCTACGATCCTCGTCATGAAACACCCTCTCGTCGGAACTCAGTTCGGAGGGGTTTGGGCCGATAACGACGGAAGAGTTCGCGGCTTCGGCAAAGATGGCTCCAAATTCGGAACGGATGTTACGGGTTACCACTACATTGGCCTCCTGCTCCTAAGCGATCGGGTCTTCAACTACCTGCCCGCGGGCGAGAGCAACATTCTCTACGACGCTCTCGCTACGGGCATCGCGAATCACGAGAAGGTTGAAGTTCTCGTCGATTCCTTTACTTGGTTCGAAACGGGAAATCCGAAGGACTTCCTCCATGCGACCGACGAAGCGCTGGACCTCCTCGCCCACGGTAAAGGCGAAGACGCCAAATGCCTGCGCGAAATCTGCGAGAGATACTGGACAGAGAAGATGGACTTAAAAGTGGATGGAGCCTCAAGACTTTTAATTTCCAAGAAGGCACGAATTCACGAGACGGCAAGCTTAAGAGGCTTTGCGGTGATCAGCGACGGAGCCACGATCGGCCGGAATGCTCAGGTGGAGAATGCCGTCGTCTTGCCGGGAGCCGCGGCTCTCGAAGCCGCGATCGTTCGTCACGAAATCAAGTTCTAGTTCTTGAAGAACAGATTCGAATCATCTTGTGATTTGTAGCGCCGGGTAATCATCTCGAAGATATTATCGCCCGCGACCCCAATCTTATCGTTCCCGAAATTTTTCGACATGCCCGAAAGATTCGGAGCCGAGCGGTCTTTCTTTCGCGAGCTTCCGAAATGATAAACCAACGACGAGCCGAGTCCGCCGCCGGTCTTTAATCCGCTTCCGCCGCCACCGCCCTCAGACCCACCTTCAAGTGATTTGAGTTTTGATGAGACCTTCGCCTGTGCTTCGGCGAGCTTAACCTTGGCGTCAGAGATTTGTGCCTCCGAAAAGCCTGCAGCCGACATGCCCGCATCCGTCGCGAAGGAGGCACTCGGGATCGTCTTTCCGTTTGGCAAAGTCAGTTGCGCTCCGTCGGCGGAGAGTTCGTAACCCATTTTCTTTAATTCTTTCCGCGCGGCACTGGTATCGGGTCTCGCGACGCCGCCTTCTAACGCTCCACCGGGACCAGCCAGCGTGTCGGGAGTGCCGGACTGACCCGCTTGCATGATTTGACCCGCGTTGTAGGCGCCCTTCTTCGTTCCGCCGAGGCTTCCCGCTTGCGCCATGGCCATGAGTCCCATCGGGCACGTAGGTGGCGGAGGCTGTTGAGCGCAAGTCGGCATGAGCATCGCGCCCATGAGCTGCGACGCCATTTGCGCCATGCCTTGGGAGTCACCAGCGGATTTGCCAGCCTCCGAGGCACCCATCTGCGCGAGAGCCGAACTCGAAAACACAAAACTTGATATCAACAGATAGTATTTAACCATGGCTCTCTCCTCAACGCTCTGGGATCAAACGCGGCTTTTGCTGCTGATATTGATTGCTCACTTTTTCCCAGATGGATGGTCCCATGGGGCCCGTGATTCCATCGTAGGGTTTGATCGACATTCCGCCGATATTCAGTGCTTTGTATTTACCCTTCGGAAGCCATTGGCTGAGGTCGAGCTTTTCGCCCCCGCCTCCGCCAGCCCCGCCGAAGTTGCCGAGGCCACCGCCTCCTCCGCCGCCACCGCCACCCATCATGCCACCGCCGCCGCCACTGCCGGAAGTTCCGGTGATGACGTTCTTATCGATGGTGCTTCCCGCAGGGCCGTCGTCGCCGCCACCCGGTTTTCCGAAATTTCCTCCGCCGCCGCCGCCACCAAAGCCACCGCCGCCGCCGCCACCTTCCATCGTGTTGTTACCCGACTGCGGTTTGATTTCGGCGAGAGGACGGGGATCGATAGAACCTTCCGATCCCTCTTCGGCTGCGGGAACCGGGGGTGTCGAGGGCCCGAGTGGTTGACTGAGAGAAGGATTGATTCCGGTTTTACCCTGGCCATTTCCGCAAATAGGATTTTGAGGATCCGCGAAAGGATTGGCGCCGACCGGAGCGCAAATGCAGGCTTGAGTCACCTGCGCGTAAGCTTGATTCGAGCAATCGTTCGCAAGCGGAGTCGGTGATGCCTGACCCGCGCTCGTCTGCTGCGCACACTGCTGGTTTTGGAACATGTTCATCATCATCGCGCCGGCTTGGGCCATCGCTGCGGCACCGTTTCCACTCATACCGCTGCAAGCCTTGATCTTCTTTGCGGCGACATTCATGCGGGCCTGATGGAGCGCGGCCTTTTGAGGCTCTTCTTGCATTTTCCGCTGACAAGCCTTTGCGACTTCCTCGCAAGTGCTCTCGCACGAGCTCACAGAAGTCATACACGCTGTACCCTTCAATGCCGAAAGTGCGCTCAAGATCTTCGAGAGATCCGCTTGGTTCTGACACTGACCCGCTTGATTGTTCCCCTGCTGACCGACGTTTTGGTTGGCTTGGTTTCCTTGGTTGACGAGTTGCTGCGCCTGTTGTTGCTGCATCGGATTCATGCCGGCTTGCATGTCTTGAGTCGTGCATGCCTTGCGTGCTTCTTCGAATTCCGCCGCACACTGCTTGACGCCTTGTTCGCAATCCACTTGCGGTTGTTGCTTACCGCCTCCGGCAGGTGCGCCCTGAGGGATGTTCTGAGTTTCATCCGGTTGCATCTGAGCGAACGCGGATGGAGAGATGATCAATGCGACCATCAAAATGCGAAGTAAGCCAAAGAGAGCGTGTTTCGGCATAAGGATCCTATAATTTCCCATGGTGGAAACTTATCGGAAGAACTCGCGACTCACTTTAGGACAAACGTCTGGAATGGATGGCGCTTACTTGAAATATTATCGAGAAACGACGGAGAGATAAACCCCCAGTCTCAAACTGAGACGGGACTCAACTAGAAATCACTCTCGGGCGGATTAAGAATCGTCCCCTCGCCCTCTCCCTCGCCGCCGATCTTCCATCCGCTGAAGTTTAAAGCCGCTCGCGAAATCAGACGAACCGAGTACCCGACGCGCCCGCCTTGAATGCATTTCCCCGGAATCATCAGGTCGTCTTTCGCAGCTGAAGAGCATCTGGCGAATCGCTCTTCCGGAAACTGATAGTTCGTCACCCGATGCGGAGCCCACGCGGTTAAGAGGTGCGTCCAATCCTCGAGAGCGTAAAAGATGTTCGGGAGAACGGCTTGATCAAAGCCCTTCTCGCGGGCGTCTTTGATTTGTTGCTCGACGCTATACTTTCCGAGGTCCCCTTCACCGAATTTTCCGCCGAGATCTTGAAACTCCTGCAGCTTGTTTCCGCCAAATCCGTTGGCGCTCGAGAATCTCTCTTGCCCGGTCTGCGCATAGTTCAGGAAAAATTTCGGATCGACGGAATAGTAAGTCGCATCGAAGAGATCGGGTGCGACAGCCGCGACTTCTGCACGCCGCAGCGGACCCGCGGCGCTCTCAAATGGATTGCCGTCGCCGTCGGAGGCGAGCGGGTCGCCCGTTTTCGGGATTCCATCGAAATGGCTGAACCATTTTAAACGAAGTTTTTGATCGCGTCCTTTGTTCTCGTAATCAAGAAATGTTTGTCTCTGCGCACCCAGGGTTAGAACAGATTTAAGACCCAGTTCGTCTCCCGGGTAACGAGAGTAATTCAAGAGGCGATCGGCCTTGTTTTCTGAATCGAGTGCCCCCGCATTTAATCTCGGAGTGGTCAATTTATCGACTCGTTCGCCGTTTGCGGATTTATCGGCTCCTCGAGTCCACCGCTCTTTATACCAAGGACCAACGCGTCCGCCGAAGGGTTGAGCGAACCCGCGCGCTTCGATCGTCACCGCCGACCCGAAGGGAGCAAATGGTTTATAGGGACGCGTTCTCGCCTTCACGCCGTAGTAGGCCATGCACCACGGGTTCTTCTCGAAGCCCAACGAAGAGGCGAGAGGACTTGTCGGCTCGGGTTCGCCGTTCGCAAGTTGTTTCATGGCCCCGTTCGGGTCCCACTGCGACTCGCGACCCTCAAGTGGCGCAATATCTTGGTGATTGGCAACCCGGGGCGCGCACGTTGATGGCTGATTATAAACGTAAAGAAGTGTCGGGGCCGTCAGAACCTCTTGGATCGTGAACGCTCCGTTTCCCTGCGCGCACTGCCCGAGTGAAAGACCGTTAAGGACTTCAAACCCGCCTTCATCGAACGAACTCTCATTCGCTTTAGTGAGATTTTTCATGAGCGTTTTTAAAACGCCCTCTTTCACTTTTTGGTTCTCACGGTCGACGAAATCGGGATCAACGAGATTCTTGCGAAGCTCCCATACGAGGCTCTTCCGAATCGCGATCGACTGCTTGTAGGCGTAAAACATTTGAATTGCGAACGCCCAGTTGCGTGGCCCCGCTTCGGCGCAACTCACGCGTCTTGCCTCTTGGGCTTGCTTCGTAAACCCCTCCGAAACCCCAACGAGCGGAACGAAGGGCGCAATCTTTACGACATCCGGAATCGGTGGAACTTCGGTTCCGTATTTCAAATAGCAATAATTTTCTGGCTGACCGGATTGGTTTAACATATCCGACCACATTTGGTTGGAGACGCAAACGGCTGGCGTCTTATCAACTTCCGTCGTGTAAACAGGGTTATTGTAGGCCTGCTCGGTGATGCTCCCCGCGTTTCTCTTTCGCGCAGGGGGCAGATACTGTTCGGTGTGCTCGTTGATCCCCTGGCGGCCGAGGGTTCCGACAACGTTATAACGCCAAGCGAGCAGTTTATAGTCCTGGCGTATCTGGTAATTGAGGTGCGCAATCTCGTTTAAGATTTCCGCCTGCCTCTGCGCTCCGTAATAAGCGGCGAAGTCCACCGCATTCTGCAAATTGATTTTGTCGTGCACGAGCATACCGATGTTCACGACCATCGCGAACAGAACAAAGAGAACCTGAAAAAGCAGGGCGACGAAGATCGACATTTGACCGATCTCGTTCGCCAAGATGCGAATGACCTTTTGACCCCGATTGCCCGGCATGTTTCTCGCTTTGTTACCCTTCTAATCTACCACAAGTGGACGCCGCATCGATTGGCTGATATTCTTCGAAAGCCGAAATGATTTCGGCAAGTTCCATCAAGGATGCAGACCATGGTCGTGATCAACGGACGTTCGTACGGGCTTGCTCATTTCGCGCTCCTTGTTTTTGCGTGCGCTCTCCTCCTTCTCGCCCGGACCGCACAGGCCGATGTTTTGTTTGAAGGCTACTCAAAAGTCCTCCTCGAGGACGTCCATGTCGGCTACGTGATTCAAAGATACGAATTTGATTCAAAGAAAAAAGAATTCACCACCACTTACTTTCTCAAGACCAACGCGAAGGGCGGAAACTTAACCGAAAGCTTAAAGGCACGCGCGACTGCGGGTTTCAAACCGATCAGCTTTCAGTACACCTCCGCGCAAGGGGAACAAACGCGCACGATCGATGCCAACTTCAAAAACGACACGATGACCGCGCTCGTTCGCGAAGGTCAAAAGCAGGGAACAATCTCGAAGAAGGTTGGAAAAGACGTTTTTCTCGCAAGTTTTCTCGGGTACGTGATGCTGCAGGGAAAAGACGGAATCAAAAAGGGCGCGAAGTACGCCTACAAAGCCATCGCGGAAGAAGAAGCCGACATCTTCGATGGTGACGCTTATGTTAGTGGCGAGGAGACGATGAACGGAGTGAGCACGTTCCGCGTCCTGAACAATTTCAAGAAGACGAAATTCGTAAGCTGGGTCACGCACAAGGGTGAGGTGATCGCGACCGCATCTCCAATTCAAAAGATTTCCACAGAGCTCGTCGCGAATATTCAAGAGGCGACGTCGGGCCAATCCGTGAACTCGAATACATTGACACTTCTCTTCGGCTCCGTTCCGAAGGGTCGCGACAATGTCATCGCGCGCCGATCGGCCGAGACAACGCCGCAAATGAACCCGACTTCAAGTCATAAACAAAAAGTATTAGACCAAAAACCTTCGTCGACGGATGCTAAGCCCAAAGAAGAAGGAATACCCGGCGGAAAAGGAATCATGATCAAGGGAGCCCCTCCCTCGGCCGCCGATGGACAAAAAGACCGCCAGTGAAAGGTTGAGAAATGTTGCGACAGCAGATCGGACAACAAGTCATCATGGGCCTTCGCGGCCACTCACTCGGAACGGACGAGGCCGAATTCATCGTAAAGAACAATATCGGCGGAATCATCCTCATGGGCCGCAACGTCGAGTCGCCATCCCAAGTTCGGGAACTCGTCGCCGAACTCCAAAGTCTTCGCAGTCGGATGGCAGACAAATCGCCCTTGTTTATATCGATCGATATGGAGGGTGGCCGCGTCCATCGCCTTAAGCCCCCATTCACCAAATGGCCCGCGCTCGCACATGTCGGAAAAATCGACTCGACTTCGGTTGCCTTCCGTTTCGGCCAAGCCATGGGTGATGAGCTGCGGGCGGTCGGCATCAACCTCGACTTCGCCCCTTGCATCGACATCTTCACGAATCCCGAAAACACCGTTATCGGCGACCGTGCCCTTTCTTCCAATCCCGAAGTCGTTTCTCGTCTGGGCTCTGCTCTCGTGCGCGGTTATATCAAGGCCGATGTCATTCCTTGCGCAAAACACTTTCCCGGCCACGGAAATACTTTTATCGACAGCCACGTCGATTTGCCGGTCGAGCACAAATCTCTCGACGAGATTGAAAAGGTCGAACTCGAACCATTTAAGAAAATTTTCCGGGCGCGTCTGGAACTCGTCATGGCCGCGCATATTAAATTTCCGAAGATCGATCCCGAATGGCCCGCGAGCTTAAGCGAAATTTTCTTAAAGCAAATCCTCCGCGAGCGCCTTCGTTACCGCAACCTGATCATCTCAGACGACCTCGACATGAAAGCGCTCACCCTCAATTACGACAAAGGGACGATCGCCGTGCGGGCCCTGAAAGCAGGTTGCAATATCCTACTCTATTGTAACGAGCCCGACAGCCCGCCTACCGCTCTCGACGCCGTCGAAAAGGCCGCGAAAGACGGTCAGCTCGATCCAAAAACGATTGCCGAGAATCACTCGAAAATCCTTGAACTCAAGCGCGAGAAACTGGTGTCACCAGATCCTAAATCGATCGAAGACGTCAGCCGCATTGTCGGTCACCCGGATCATCTTCGACTCTCGAAGGCGATCCTCGAGGGCATCGTCCCGGCAGACTTGATCGCCCAAGCGACTTGAACTAGGTTTCAGGCTCCTCGAAAAGGAGCCCCGGTCATGCGAAGCCTGATCCTACTATTTCTCCTGAGTGTCATTGAGGCTCGCGCTCAAATTCAACTCGAGCCCATTGAGATCAGCGACGTAACTCCACCGAGCGCGTTCAGTGAGCGCTCCGGCTCATGGCCAAGTTATGAAGTGCAACAAGACGAACTCATTCCCGGCACACGCCCCATCAGCGATTCGCTCAATACGATTCCCGGACTTCAGGGGCGCGATCAAGGCTCACCGACCCTCTCAATTCGAGGATCTGGGCAGGCAGATCGCGTGCTCAAGCTTTACGAGGGCATCCCGCTCAATTTTGGTGACGGCCTTGGCGCATCGAACCTCTTTATTCCGGAAGAGACGATCGGATCCTTGCGTCTGCTCAAGGGGCCATCCTCGGTTTTTTACGGCCCCTCGGCGATGGCCGGAGCGCTCGATCATCGCTCGCGCCTTTTTGAGCGCAAAGCTCTTCGATTGAGTGTCTCTGACGACTCAGGTCTTCTCGGCAGAAGAAGTGTCTTTCTCGCCACCCCCTTCAAACCCGACTCACAGCTGACTCTTTTCGCCGAAAATGCACCCGGCCGCTTCGCATACGACTCACCCTTAAGTGGCGGACGCCGCGAATCCAACTCGCTCGAAACTCTTCGTACTACCTTTAATGCCAAGTACGATCTCGGAACGACGAGTGTTCGACCGCTTCTCCTCCTCGCGAGACAAACAGGCGAAACCCCGGGTGCCTTGAACTTTCCCTCAAGTTCCAAATTTCGGCTCCACGGGACCCTCGCCGGAATCGAGTCAAAAACTCAACTCGATCAATCAAACAAAATTAGTTTTCTATTCTCCGACCTCCGTTTTTGGCGGTCCGATGAAGATTCATTCGGCTCCAGCTCCTACACGAACGCGCGAACCCGCCTCGCAGCGGATTGGGGAACGCGACTTTTCAACGATATCGAGCTCAAAACCTTCACCGATCTAAAAACCGAAACTCTTGCCGCCACCTACTTGGGCGACTCGAAATTCACCGAAAACTCCGCTGAACTCGGCCAAAGCGCCGATGTTCCTCTCACGGATTCTCTTGCTCTTCAGCCGGCCTATCGATATCTCGCGGATACGGGAACTTTCGTAAAAGCCCTCGGTCTTCATCATTCCACGGATCGATCTGTTTCTTGGCTTACGTATTCTGAAGGCTTCAGAGCTCCGTCCCTCAGCGATCGGTTCGCAAATTTTCCGAACTTTCGCGCGAATCCCTCCCTCAAGCCCGAAACATCCCGCGGTCTCGAGCTCGGATCACGTTTTGAACAAGGGCGACGCTACGGTGGATTTCTCGAGGGAATTCTTATCGGAGGAACCGTTCATGCGACCGAGTTCGATCAGCTCTTTGAATCCGCACCCGG
>SXGU01462567.1_pt1 | contig 10508 bp, 10 predicted proteins | sample 3174531 | NCBI WGS metagenome assembly SXGU01 (sample SAMN11356863, study PRJNA531348) | freshwater metagenome | isolation source: freshwater sample F1-140 | place: China: Fuxian Lake, Yuxi | collected 2017-12-25 | reverse complement strand
TCCCAATCTCCCAGTTGGCTTTTGTGTTGTCGTAACGCGGCGATCTTGGTATCGATGGTATCGCTGATGTCTACCCAGGTATCGGGCTTTTCAGGGTTGGCCAGGTACAGGCGCTGGGGAAGACCGCGTAGGTGGCCAACTGCGCCGCAGCGCACTTGTGTTGCCGAGAGCTCAACGACATACATCATCTCGGTGAACTCCCTCACCTTTCTGGTTGAGACTCCCTATACGTACATCTCTGCCAGGATAATGGGCAGGGTTCGTTCTCTGCGCAATTACTACTGCTACGCCGATGGATTACATAAACCTGCCCTAACTTGGGGTATGGCAAAGGTAACCATTCTGACATGGATATAGACCGTTTTTGATTTGAAGCCATTGGCATACCCCTGTCTTTTCGCTGTCCATTCATTATTTTCCGCGTTGAGGTACCGATTGCTCTGGTCTTGCATGGCACTGTCAACCATGCCTTGGTAATCAAGGTACAGATCCTAACCCAATGCGAATAAATTCTTAGGCCAATTTTCCAAAAAGAATAAAATCATATTGGTGAGTCATTTCGTTCTCCTTTTAAGGGTTTCAGCACCTTTATGGAGCCTTCTGATCCACCTTTTTTTGTTAAGTTTCAGCAATTTACAACGAGAATGGTTCACAAGCAATACCCCGAATAATTATTGAAGCCACAGTATTGAAAAAATTATGAGTTTATGATTCTAAAAATGATAAGGGTTACTTTTTTCGACTAGGAGTGTGGTTTGTTTTGCCAACATTGGTAACCCTATATGATTAACCATTTCCAGATGAATCAACCAGGATGTTGGGAAAACAGATATACCCTTCCAAGCGCCACATATGGCACCGGAAATGGCTCCAATCGTATCGGTATCTCCACCAATATTTGCACTATAAATTGCGGCTTTGACAGGATCTCCACAAGCCAGTTTTACGATTGCAATTGCTACAGCAACAGACTCAGCGACAATAAGATCAACTCCAACCATATTATATAAGTCTTCCAAAATCGAGTTTATATCACCGGTTTTTTCTGCAATTTCAAGAGCTAAAATAATTCTTTTTTCCAGAGAAGTCCCCCACACCTTATGACCGAGATTTGAACCTAATTTGGCTCCTAATTGTGCGGCGTCGATTATTGATTCCACAGATGAGTTGGGATCCATTGCGCGAGAGACTGCACCAGCCACCGCGCAGGCTCCAGCAATTGCGATGTTCGTTCCGTGGGTAGGGGCACTTAATAAATGTGCCGCATTAATTGCAGCATGAATATCGGATGGATACAATAGACCCGCAACTGATGAACGCATGGCAGCCCCATTGGTTCTCCCATCCAAACCGGTGTTTTTTGGATCCTCCCCCGCTTCCAATCTTCTAATGGCATTACGGGTGCTCGGCCCAACAACTTTATCAAATTCGTCTCCAATTTCATTTTTCCATTTGATCAATGCGGTGCCAACTACCATTGGAGTAAGCAGTCCATCATTTGATATTATCTCTTTAAGGATTGCCAATGTTTGGCCGGTATCGTCGGTAATCCTTCCGGCAGGCATTCCAACATGGAAATGACCTGCGTATGGTTCAGTAAAATTGTCAACCCAGCCGTAATGATTCCAAATCTCCTCACGTGTGAGAAATTCAGTTGGCATACCGAAGGCATCCCCGCTTGCTTGGCCTACGAGGCTTCCTAAAATATGCTCATATAAATGACTCATTGATTTTTAGACCTTTTATTTGGTATCCAAATATTGCTGCAATTGGTTTCCGGTTGGAAGGCCAAGCCGTGCTCCCGGTTTTGTGATCTTGATGGCAGCAGCTGCGCACCCTATGCGAACAGATGATTCGAGTGAATTGCCGTTCATCAAACCAGATATCAATCCACCAGCCAAGGCATCTCCAGCTCCAGTAGTATCAACGATATCGCTTACCGCAAATGCTGGTATCACCGTTTGTACTGATTCGGTGCAAACAAGGGCACCGTCTGAACCTAGCGTTATGACAACTATCGGGGCACCAAATCGAGTAAGTTCCTTTGCCGCTTCAAGTGGTGGTAAGTTTGGGAATAACAAACTGGATTCGTTTTGACTTAATAGGACCATGTCTGTCAAAGGTAATGTGTTTCGAATTCCCTGCAATCCACGGGATGCCATTATTCCACCAGGGCTTAGAACTAAGGTGTTTTGATTGGCATGGACGATGGCAGATACGTACTCAATTATTTCCGTATTGACATCGGTCAAATAAACTAGCCTAGCCTTTGCAATGCACGCAGGATCAATTTCGGTTCTGTCTTCAACAGGTCCTGCCCCACCCAAAGCAACCATGCTTCGATTTCCGTCTGCGTCGATGGCAATGAAACAAAGGGCGCTTGGCTGATCATTTGTGATGATACACAAAGAGGTGTCCACATTTTCACTTTCAAATTCCTTCAGTAATACCTTGCCATTTGCATCATCACTAATCCGCGCGATAAAACCTACTTTTCTTCCCAACCTAGCTAAAGCTACAGCAACGTTGGCACCAGTTCCGCCGGGCATCATTTTTACTTCCCGAGCCATTTCAATTCCATCTTTACCGGGCAAACGATCAACAAATGCCAGCATGTCCATCGCTGCTGCACCGACGACAATTACTTCAATTTGATTATTTTTGCGACTCACTGACCACTTCCGAGTAATCCCAGCTTCAATTCACCAAACCCATTCAACCTGAAAATAATGCTGGCGATCAGTAATAAAACCATGCAAATTAAAATAAGTTGATCAGCCCGTTTCATTTTCAGTTCTCTAACAAAAGTTCTGGGGGTATAGGGATCATAAGCCCGCGATTCCATTGCGATGCTAAGGTCACTTACAATCTTCAATGCCCTCAGCGTCAGAGGAATGATGTAGGAGGTATGTTTCCTGAAACGGCTCATCAGGCTTCCCTTGTCAAATTCAGTTGCCCTAGACCGTTGGGCTTCCATGATGGTTGAGTGCTCAGATTGGAATTGGGGTATCAACCTTAGCACAATTCCGATCACCATTGAAAATACTACCGATACTCGCATGCCATACAATCCGGTGATGATGTCGCGGGTAGGAGTCGTCATGGCCACGATTAAAAAAGCGAATAATACTGAAGTAATTCGCAATGCCACCGATAACCCCTTTAGGATACCAAAATCAGTCACTGTCCATCCAAATATGTTTACCAAAGGCGCTCCCTCAGCCCTAAGGAAGATTGTCCATAAGATCCAACTTGTTAATCCCACATATATTCCTAGCTTGCCTGCGTTGATCACCTTGAACAGGGATAATCTCCCCGCCAAAATGGCTAGTAACAATGTGAACATTGTCAAGGATTGATAAATTGGATCTGTGAAGATCATGATCATTACAAAGACCCAAAGAATATAGGTCAACTTAACACGCGGATCGACCCTAAAAAGAAAAGAAGTATTACCTTCATAAAAGGATGTTCGAATGGCTGCCATCTCAGCGGACTCCTTCAAAATACGAAACCATATCCTGCACACGGATGAATCTTTTTTCGAGCCCAAAAGTGGCAAGGGCATTGCTTAATTCAGCAACCTCAGGTAAAGAAATCTTGCAATCATTTAAGATCTCTTTTTGAAGATAAGCCTTGTCAGGGGTATCGTCAATCAAAATCGCCCCATCTCTCATGGCAATTAACCTGCTTGCATAATTTGCGGCCAATGATACATCGTGGGTTATGATGATGACCGTTAGACCTCTTTTGTGTAACGCAGATATGTAACGCATGATACGAAGCGCAACGTTGTAATCAGCTCCTGTAGCCGGCTCATCTAATACCAAGACCTTCGGTTCCATGATTAATACAGATGCGATTGCAATTAATTTACGCTCGGCCAAGCCCATAAAGTAAGGTTCAGAATTTCTTTTATCCACCATGTCAATATCGACCAATGCCCGTTGAACCGCTTGTTCAATACGGTCATCGGACCAACCGAGGTTTTTCGGTCCAAAGGATAATTCTTCTTCGATGGTTTTCGAAAATATCTGGTGATCTGGATTTTGGAAAACATACCCAACTTGCGTGGCCAGATGCGCTACCGATTCCTTTCTTGTATCCATTCCACCTACGAAAACTTCACCAGTAGTAGGTTTTAATAACCCATTAAGATGTTTTGCGAGGGTAGTTTTGCCTGCACCATTTTGCCCCATGATCGCAAGAAAATCACCACTATTAATCGTGAGATTAATATTTTGCAAGACGGTTTTTCCATTAGGGTATCCAAAGGAAATATTCCTTATTTCAATCAGTTTTTTAGTTTCGTTTAATTCCTTTGGTGTAAATTCTTTGTAATGGCTTGCAGCACTCGGGCTGATTCCGCTAAAGATTGGTTTGAAATTCTCACATGCTTGGGTAATGCCTATAGGCAATGAACCTTCCCAGATTTTTCGTTTTCGTAGTTGGTAACTGATCTCGGTTACATCCGGTAATTTAACACCGGCACCTCGGATGATTTCGGCCTGGTCAAGTACTTTTTCCGGAGTATCGATAAGAAGTAATTTACCTTCATCCAAGATAAGCAACCTGTGAGCATATGGTAGGACTTCGTGTAACTCTTGATCAATAATAAATATGGTGATACCGTGTTCTTTGTTGAGGACCGAAATTGTTTCAAGGACATCCTGTTTGCCGATCGGATCCAATTCCGCTGTTGGATTATCTAAAACTAGTAATTGGGGACGAAATGATAAGGCCGAAGCAATCGCAAGGCGCTGTTTTTGACCACCAGAAAGACTCCAAGGAGAGGAATTTTCAAGGTTTCTGAGTTTTACAACATCAAGAGCCCAATCACATCGGCTAGCGATCTCTTCCCGGGATAAAGCCAAATTTTCCAGGCCAAACTCCACATCCTCACGAACTGTCAACCCTACCAATTGGGATTCAGCACTTTGTAATACGATGCCTACTTTGGGGGCAAGTATTGCAGGTGAGGTTTCACGGGTATTATGTCCACAAACTATCACCTCACCTTCCATTTTTCCGCCAAAACTGTGAGGCACAAGGCTGTTTAGTGTATAACAAAGAGTACTTTTACCAGACCCGGTGCGACCAGCTACAGCAATAAATTCTCCTGCTTGGATTTGAAGGGTGATATTCTGCAATACAGGTTTTTCTTCGAAACCTCGATATGCATAGGATAAGCCAGTAATGTTAACGATTGGATCCATAATTCCTCAGTTTTCAAAAGAATGAGGGAGGACTAAGTAGCCCTCCCCAGTTTTTCTTTTGGCTATTTTGAAGCTTATTCTTTCTCGTATTGCATTTCGTCGCGAGAAAGGCCATAACGCTTGGCAGCCGGACCGATAACTCGTGCAACCACTGGACCTAACAAACCGCCAATGAAGGTTGTTACGATGACGGCAGGGAAAACCGCGGTCCAAACTACTTCAGTAGGTAGCAAGTTTAGCAGCTGGAAGTTAGTGCAAAGGTAGAATGCTCCCAAGAAACACCACAGAATCGTAGTCAGGTAGTATTTAACCCATGCGTTGGCTTGTACCATCGAGTATTCCTCGGAGGATTTATAAAAGCGATAGAACAAATAAGCCATCCACCAGGAAATAACAAAACCTGCAACCGAGCCTGGCCCGAGAGAACCAGCGAGGGCATCACCAATGATGTTGGAAATCATCACGCCCCAAACAGCAGGCATTCCGAAAATTGCGCCAAACGGGAACCGAATAAGGGCGTCTGCGCGGAATGTGATCGTTCCTGGGACAATTACGATCACTGCACCAACAACCTGTAGGATTACTGAAAGAGCAGCGGTCATCGCAACCACAGCAACAGCCTTTACGTTCCAGCGGCGTTCCACCTTAACAAAAAACGGGGAATGCAGAACAAATTGATAATTGAAAATCTCTCCGAGGAATATGATCGTCATAGGAATACTGAGGATGATTCCAACTACGTACATTCCTCCGAAGGTTACGGATGAGGCAAGGGTGCCAAAAAAACCTAACAGTGAAGTAAGAAATTCTTGCATTTGTGTCTCCTTTGGTAGACATTTTTAATATGTACAATCTGTTTCCTTACATTCCTTCAATTACCAATACAGAATTATTTTTTCAACCACCTCCTTTATTTTTCGGCATGAAACGCAACCAAGTACTTAATCCCACGATACTCTGCCATATTTGTCAAAGCGGTACTGATTTGATCCATCGGGACGATACCGCTAATGATCTTTTCCAAATCTTTTCTTAAAAAACCCAACATTTTCACCGCTTGGTGAAAATGTTGGGGGGAGAAACCAAACGTTCCAACCAGGTTTACCTCGTTATAGTGGATCAGATTTGGATCGATGCTTATCATCTGCCCTTTTGGCATACCTGCATAAATATTTACTGTGCCACCTTTTGCCGCATATTGCATCGAGGACTCAACCACTTTGATGTCACCGACAGCAACCATTAACTTGTTTGCGCCTGTAGGCGCTACTTTCCGGATCTCTGCCGATAGATCTTGAGTTTTGGCATCTATGACAACATCAGCGATCTTACTTGCTTTGTTTAGTCGATCAGGGATCATACCGGTCAGGATGCACTTTTTTACACCAAATTGTTTTGCAAGGAGGGCCTGGATCAATCCCATTGTTCCATCGCCAATGATCAATAATGTATCCTCTTGATCTAAATGCAATACTTCCAACCCATGAATACAACAAGCAAGAGGTTCAGCAAGTGCACCCAGCTCTAAAGAAATATCATCAGGTAAGCGCACTAACCCTTGCGCAACAATCCTCTTAGAAACGCGCACATATTCCGAAAAACCACCTGGGTCTAGACCATCTTCCATTAATCGATCGCAAGTGGTGTACATTTTTCGCTTACATTGAGGACATTCAAGGCACGGCGCGTAAGGAGCGACAGCCACACGGTCGCCTACTTGCCATCCATCCACTTGGTTTATTTTGATTATTGTGCCTGAAATTTCGTGGCCTATGACCGACCCAGGTAATATCTTTGGGTGGCCGCGTTGATATGTTTTAACATCCGTGGCACATACACCTGCTGAATGAACTTTTACCAAGACTTCGCCTGGGTTAATTTCAGGGATCCTCGTCTCTTCGATTCGGATATCCCCCGGACCGTAATACCGTAATGCTTTCATTGGGCACCTTTTAACATTGGATTGATCTTGATGCTGTTAATCGCATTTGACCGTAACTCAAACGATACTACATCTGACGGCGATAGTAATCGCAGGGGTGTTCCATCGACACACAAACCAGTACCTTCACGCACACCCGAAACAACAATCCGCTCATTTTTCCTGAGACTTAGGTATGAAGAGCGAATAACGGGCAAATTAATAACTTCATCAGCACTTAATTCGACTTGGACCAAAGGTAAACTTGCCACAAGGCAACCGGCTTTAAGCCCAGAAAATGAAGTTAAACAAACACCCCCGGTAATAGCTTTGGCAATAAAATTCGGTTCTGCAAACCCAATTACCACAGTACCAACTTCCTCACCGGATACAATCAATTGGTTGTTCCTTCGATCTACTTTGTAAACACTTGTTTCTGGTAAACCAATAGAGGTGGGAGTTGAAAGTATATTATTGCCTGCCATTTTTCCTGCAACCGAAACATTGCGCAAGGTTCCATCCATAGTAGCCACGACGGTATAACCTAATACACAATCATTAAAACCGATACCAATTTGGTCACTGCCGGCAAATGCAAGAAGAGCGTCAACCGGAACGATCGTCAGGTTGTTTGGTATTAAAAAATCAATTTGATCTACCTTGCAGGTTACCAATGCTCCAGCATTCGTTGAGCCAGCACCTATCCCCAATAAAGGTGGAATCTTATTTGCCTTTGATAGAACAAAAGAGGCATCCGCCATTGTTCCATCCCCACCTACCACCATTATTGCATCAAGATCATGGTCAACCAAATATTCTGCTAATTCAATCGTTTGGTTGCGAGATGGTTTTGATGAGACCTTGTGAACAACCAACTCGATCGGAAAACCACTGATCGCAAGCTCGCCGAGTGATCCGGAACCGGTTATAACCTTCCTCACGCCAAGGTTTTGAACAGCCTTGCGTGCCAAATCAAAATTGGCAGTAGCCCCGAAGCCTGCTAAAGGATTTACGATCAAGCCCAAGGTCTGAATCTGTACCATTATTGGTGGACCGCCTTAACAAGTTGAGTCAGGATTTGGCCAGGATCCTCTGCCTGCCAAATATTTCTGCCAACCGCGACACCACATGCTCCAGAAGCCTGGGCTTGTTTCACTTCCTCAACCAACTCACTTGGTGATTGACGTGATCCACCAAGAACGACTAGCGGAACAAAACAGGACCTCACCACCGCCCGATAAGATTCGGCCGGACCTTTGTAACGCATCTTAACTACATCCGCGCCAAGTTCAGCACCAAGCCTAGCCGAAATTATGAGTTGTTCAAAGGTTACATCCTTTGCAGTAAACCCACCAGGCAGCATTTCTGCAACCAATGGGATACCCCAATCATCACAGTAAGAGGCGACCTTCCCCATTCTAGCTAAGCTATGAGCTTCATCCGGCGTTCCGGTTATGCCCATCATAATGACTGCATCCGCGCCTAACCTGATTGCATCTTCGACTTGGCGAATAATGTCCATCTTTCCCCAATCACCAGTTAAAGAACTTGGTCCACCATCGATGCGAAGGATCAACCCTGCTCCATTAAAAAGATCCGAACAAAGCTTCACGATACCAGGCGTGGTAATGATGGCATCTGCCCCATTATTTATTAATTGGGGCAATAGCGTTCTTGGGATTTCGAGATGAGCCATAGGCGTGATGCCACCGATACCATGATCCATTGCGGCAATGACAGTTTTATTATCTGATTTAAGGATGCGGTTTAATCGTACGTTTTTGTCGTTCATTTTCTATCTTCTTTCAGTTTCAATAATATGGTTTCAGCGGTTAATTCATCCGTAATGAGTGTTTTGATTATTTTCCCTCGGATAGCTCCAAGGATTGCTGGCACTTTGTTTTCGCCTGTCGAAATCGCTATTACATTAGGGACTTTACGCAATTGATCCAAAGTAATTCCAATGACACCTCTAAGCCCATCCTTGATATCTTGCCCATTTTGATCAAAGAATTGCATACAGATATCACCTACGGCTTCGGAAGCCATCAACCTTTGCCGAGTATCCTGATCGACATAATTTACAAAAAGCATTTTGAGCTCTGTTTCAAAATCCACATTTCCAATGCCAACCAAGGCAGTTGTTAGGTTTTCCCAAATTGTAGTGATACCTTTACTATCCACAGTCTCCATCAATGATGTTTTGGTTTCATCATCCTGAACCAGTGCCGGTAAAAAAAACTGTTTTGGTTGCCCATTGAAAAATTTGGAAAAAATCCTGATCAGTTCATTGACTTGGAATTGCGGTGAGATCTGTCCTAGCCCACCGGTAAGAGGGACAAAAGTAACCCCCTTGGTGGATTGCTTCTCTAAGGATTGACCTACCGAATATAAGGATCTACCCCAACCGATGCCAACGACTTCATCTGTTTTTATTTTTTTCTCAATAAACCTAGCTGCTGATATTCCTACGAGACGCAAATTTAATTCAGGAGAATTGGGAACAGCAGGAGTAACAATCGCCGCAGACAAACCAGCCTCTAAACAAAGTTTGTCGGCCAACCCTTGATTAATATTGAATGGGTCGAGGATAGAAATTGTTACGATGCGTTCCTCTCGCGCCCGAGCCAAGAGGCGTGATACCGCAGGGCGTGAAATACCCAATGCCGTCGCAATTTCTTGTTGGGAGCAACCGCCATCGTAATATAGATTTGCGATTGCAACCATCTGTTCGATTTCTTCACGAAGGTTATTTTTATTCCGAGCCATTATTGAACAATTGTAATCTACATTTGTGCAATTATGATATCAAAAAATAATCAAGAAATGTAAAGCGAAATAGATTCGTTATTATCTGTTAGCTGAGAGATGTTAGTGTTATTACGAAGAGTTTGGCACATTATTGTTGCAGTATCCGGGGTAAAAATGCTCCCATTCAAAAAATCCACCCAAGATACGATCACATACGATACTTTACCAAAATATGAAGTTGAAGTTTTTTGCCATCAGCGGATTTGGGCTGAGTTTTCTTTCTTTTATGATAAGGAAGAAAACATTTTAGCTAATGAATAAATGCTGGTTTGATAGAACCAATCAAATTCAAAGCCGGAGATCAATTCTCCGGCTTTTCTTCTTCCATCACCAGCATCATCACTTTGTAAGCCTCGGCGTAGGGCAGGTTGGCGTTCTTGCCGTCTTCCTCGGCCCATTTCTTTACCCTCTCTTCTGGGTCCCAATCTCCCAGTTGGCTTTTGTGTTGTCGTAACGCGGCGATCTTGGTATCGATGGTATCGCTGATGTCTACCCAGGTATCGGGCTTTTCAGGGTTGGCCAGGTACAGGCGCTGGGGAAGACCGCGTAGGTGGCCAACT
>SXGU01253212.1_pt1 | contig 10509 bp, 4 predicted proteins | sample 3174531 | NCBI WGS metagenome assembly SXGU01 (sample SAMN11356863, study PRJNA531348) | freshwater metagenome | isolation source: freshwater sample F1-140 | place: China: Fuxian Lake, Yuxi | collected 2017-12-25 | reverse complement strand
GCATCGCAATGTAAAAGCGCCAGTGGTGAAACGGGGGCCACAGCGACCCACAGCCCCTGTTGGAGTCTTACTGCATTTGCAAGCCTGATTGCGTTACATTGCCTCCTCGATTCTGGTCTGCAAGCTCAAGTGATTGCTGATCGCAGCGCGCCAAGTAATCAACAACCTACCATCCTGCAAACAGCCAACGGCGTACCGCAAGTCAATATCCAAACTCCCAGCGCCGCTGGAGTTTCGCGCAACGTATACAGCCAGTTTGATGTCGCTAGCAAAGGCGTGATCCTCAACAACAGCCGCACAGAAACTCCTACCCAAATCGGCGGTTATGTCCAAGGCAACCCCTGGCTGGCAAACGGGAGTGCTCGGGTTATCTTGAACGAAGTCAACACCAGCGCCCCCAGCCAACTCAAAGGCTACGTCGAAGTCGCCGGACAACGCGCCGAAGTCATCATCGCCAACCCCGCGGGTATTGCGGTCAACGGCGGCGGGTTTATCAACGCCAGCGCAGTGACGCTCACCACAGGCAACGTCGTTATGAATACGGGCAGCTTAGAGTCCTTCAAAGTTCGGGGAGGCATGATTACGTTTGACGGCGCGGGCCTTGACACCAGCAGCGCAGACTACACCTCCATCCTCTCCCGCGCTGTGGCGGTCAATGCCGGAATTTGGGCCAAAGACCTCCAAGTAATTACTGGTGCAAACGACATCAACGCGGCAAGCGTCGCATCCCCCGTCGTCACATCAACCACGGCGGGGACTGGAACTGCGCCTTCGTTTGCTTTAGACGTGGCGGCTTTAGGCGGAATGTATTCTGGCAAGATTTATCTCATAGGCACCGAAGCCGGTCTCGGCATTCGCAATGCAGGAAGCATCGCAGCGTCAGCCGGCAACGTAACGCTGAGCAACAACGGATGGATCAGCAACAGCGGCTCGGTCTACGCCAAGGGCAACACGTCCATCACGGCCCAAGGCACTGTCAACATTACGGTAACTGGCCTGATCGCTGCCGCTGGTAACACGTCGGTGGCAGCCCAAGGTACGGGTAGCCAAGTAGATATCGCCAGTGGAGCCACCGTTGCCGCTGGCATGAGCACTACAGGTGCCATCGGTAGCACGGGCAACCTGACCATCCAGTCTAGTAACACCACCACCATCTTGGGCCAGCTAGCCTCCGGCGGTGACACGGCCTTGAGCGCCAGCACGCTTATTCTTGATGACGCACGAGTCAGTGGCAAGAATGTCCAACTCATTGCCACCGCCACAGACATCTCGGCCAAGCGCGCAACAGTCAACGCTACTGAGACACTCAGCGCCACGACCCAGACCCGTTTGGTGACCGATGGTGCTACCGTGACAGCCAAGCAACTCACCCTAGCCGCCCATGACATCTCCAACGTTGCCGGCAGGTTGCAACAAAGCGGCACTGGCAACACCAGCATCACCTTGGCAGGACGCTTGGACAACACCAACGGTACCGTCGCGGTGAACAGCAACCAGCTTGATATCTCGGTTCAAAGCCTCAACAACACCGCCGGCATAATCTCCAGCAACAATAGCCTGAGTATCACGATCGGTACCGACACCACTCAAACCGGCCTTATTCTTGCCAACAAAGATCTGACCCTCAGTACCACCGCCAACCTAGTAAACAGCGGCAAAATTCAAGCGGGGGAAAACCTCAGCGTAAACGCCAACGCCTTGGAAAACACGGTGGCAGGCGAGCTATCCTCAACAGCCACCACGCTCAATGTCAGTGGCAGCTTTTCCAACCGGGGCTTGGTCGATGGTGGTAACAACGCCGGCACCGGCAGTACCCGCATCCAAGCCGCTACCCTTAACAACGTGGGGACTGGGCTCATCTATGGGGACAAAGTTGGCATTGCTACTACCACCCTCAACAACGACGCAGAAACTGTGGCTGGCATCACCAAGGCCGCCACCATCGCCGCCCGCGACCGCCTAGATATTGGCACCTCCACCCTCAACAACAGCCAAGGATCGAACATCCTGAGTCTGGGCGACATGGCCATCGGCGGTAGTCTGGGCGCTAACGACCAATCGGCTGGGCATGCTGGGACGATTAACAACAGCGCCAGCACGATCGAATCCTTTGTAAACATGCGCATCGCAGCCACAAGTATCAACAACCTCAATCCCAATTTGCAATGGGAAAGCGATGCTGGAACCACAGGGCCCTCTGGTTCGATGTACTTTACCCAAGCCGGCACTTTTGATACAGCCACAGGAGGCATGCTTAGCACGACAGGTCCCTTGACACCCCAGTACCGTGGGGGCTATGCGTACCAACAATTAATGGGCTATGTACCAGAAGAGGTTTGTTCGGGTGGCAGAGAAGGAGAATGCAGACCCACGGGCAATATGCTTCCCGTGTATGGCTACGGCAAAGGCCAGGCGCAAGCCAACAACACATCCAGCCCGAGCACCTTTGATGCTTTTGCGAACTACACCCAAACGGATTACAAACCGGTAGTTAGCCGCAGCACCCCGGGCCGTATTGCCAGCGGTCGGAATATGACTCTGAATGCGACCCAGGCCGTGGTGAATGACCAAAGCAGCATCGTGGCCGGTGGTAATCTGGTCATCACCGCACCGGTGGATAACCGGGCACGCAACATCCAATTGAACTCCTTACGCACCGGAACTCTCTTCCAATTGGAAAACTACAACTTCCGTTGTGGGTGGTTTAACTGGGGCTGGTGCTCCACCCAAGCCTACGGCACCAGCGCCTATAACGGCACCATCGCAAAAACCTACACCCTGGACTCCGCAGTCCAGCGGCAATTCATCGCCAACGCCGTCGTTAGAAGCACCGTTGATGCAACCAACCTCGCGGGCGCAGGCTCAGGAATTACCTCCGTTGGCGGTACCACCAGCCTTCCCACCAGCAGCCTGTACACCTTTAACAGTAACCCAGCGGGCCACCAGCTTGTAGAAACGGATCCGCGTTTTACCAACTACAGAGCCTGGCTCAGCTCCGACTACATAACCGCCCAAATCGCCCTGGACCCCACCGTCACGCAAAAACGCCTGGGCGACGGCTTTTATGAACAACAACACGTGCACGAACAAGTCGCCCAACTCACCGGACGGCGCTTTCTTGGCGACTTCACCGGTGATCAACAGCAATACCAAGCCCTCATGGACAGCGGCCTGACTTTTGCCAATGCACAGAACCTGCGCCCAGGTATCGCCCTGAGCGCTGCGCAAATGGCCGCCCTGACCACCGACATCGTCTGGCTGCAGCAAGAAACGGTCACACTTGCCGATGGCACAAAAACCCAAGTCTTAGTCCCCCACGTCTACGCCGCCATCAAAGCCGGAGACCTCACCCCCACCGGCGCCCTGCTCAGTGGCGACAGTGTTGATATCACAGCCAACACAGGGGATGTCACCAACAGCGGCACCATCATGGGCCGCAAAGTCGTCCAAATCAACGCCAACAACATCAACAACCTCGCAGGCCTCATCCAAGCCCAAGACATAGGCCTGTCAGCCAAAGAAGACATCAACAACACCGGCGGCACGGTGCTGGCAAGCAACAGCCTGGTAGCCATCGCCGGTCGAGACATCAACGTGTCTAGCACCGCCGCCAGCAGCTCCGGCAGCTCCGGCAACTACCAATACAGCCAAACCAGCCTAGACCGAGTCGCGGGTCTGTACGTCAAAGGCCCCGGTGTGCTCTATGCCAGCACGGGCAACAACATCAATCTCGCTGCAGCAAACATCGCAGGCAACGCCGCAGTGCAGATCCATGCTGACAACAACGTCAACATCCAAACCCTCAAGAGCAGCCGCAGCGACAACTTCAACGCGGGCAACGCCGAGAACCACCTGCTCACCAGCCAAAGCAGCGACATAGGAAGCCAAGTCAGTGCCGGGAGCAACTTAACGATCAGCGCAGGCAACACCCTCTCCGCCAAAGCCGCCGCCCTAAGCGCCCAAGACACCTTCACCCTTGCAGCCGCAGGCAACATCGTGCTCGACGCCGGCCAGACCCAAAGTAGTTATGACAGCGCACAGACCAGCACCACTAGTGGTTGGTTCTCCAGCACCACCACTAGCACGCGCCAAACCAACGCCAGCACCACCGCCATAGTCTCCAGCTTTGGCGGCAACAGCGTCACCCTCACCAGCGGCCAAGACACCACCATCAAAGGCAGCAACGTCTTAGCCGACAAGGACCTGACGATTAAAGCCACAGGCAACGTCACCATCGAAGCCGCAAAAAACAGCGCCACCTCCAGCAGCTACCGTGAAACCAGAGAAAGCGGCTTGATGAGCGGCGGTGGGATGGGCTTTAGCATTGGCACCCGCGAGCAAAGCACCGACCAAAATGACACCTCCACCAGCGTAGCCGCCTCCACCATCGGCAGCTTGGGCGGCAATGTGTCGATCAACGCCGGCAAGACCTACACGCAAACCGGCAGTGATGTGGTCACACCTGCGGGGGACATCAACATCACAGCCAAGACGGTAGACATCACCGAGGCGCGGGAAACCAGCACCAGCCAGGTTGACACCCGCTTCAAGCAAGAAGGCATTACCGTGAGCATCGGCGGTGGTGTGGTGCAAGCTGCACAAACCGTTCAGAGCATGGACCAGGCCGCTAAAAACACCAGCAGCGACCGAATGAAAGCACTTGCTGTAGCCAGTGCGGCCCTGTCCGTGGCCAAGGCCCTCTCCAACCCCGCCCCTTCGGTAAGCGCCAGCATCGGCAGCACTGAGAGCCAAAGCACCACCCGCAGCCAGACCGATACGGCCCGGGGCAGTAATGTCACCGCTGGCGGCAACATCACCATCGGGGCCAACGGAGCAAACCAAGACAGCAAGCTCACCATCCAAGGCAGCAACGTGCAAGCAACAGGCACCACCAGCCTCGGTGCCGACAACCAGATTCAGTTGCTGGCGTCTGCCAACACCGCCAAGCAAAGCAGCAACCAAAGCTCCAGCAGTAGCAGCCTAGGCATCGACACCAGCGCCAACATTACATTAGGAGCGAACTCTGGTAGTGGAGACGGCAAAGGCGCTGACATCAGCTACACCAACACGCAGGTGGGCGGCAAGACAGTCAACATTACCAGCGGGGCCGACACCACCCTCAAGGGAGCCGTCGTCAAGGCTAGCCAGGTCACAGCCACGGTAGGCGGCAACCTGAACATCGAGAGCCTGCAAGACAGAAGCAACTACACCGAGCAAAGCAAGAGCGAAGGCGGCTCTCTTAGTGTCAACATCACTGGTGTGCCCACCGGGGCCAGCGTCAATGTGGGCCAAACCGCTATCGACAGCAGCTATGCCTCCGTCAAAGAGCAAAGTGGCATTAAAGCGGGTGATGGTGGCTTCACAGTGAACGTGCAAGGCAACACCGACCTCAAAGGTGGGGCGATCACCAGCACCCAAGCGGCCATCGACAACAGCACAAACACCTTCACCACGGCCAGCCTCACCTCCAGCGACATCCAAAACCGTGCAGAGTTCAAAGCCGATGGCGTACAGGTGAGCGTGGGCGTGGGCAGTTCAGCCACAGGCAGCGCGGGCGTGGGCAACGACAGCGGTAATGCCAGCAGTGTGACCACGGCGGGCATAAGTGGCATTGCAGGTGACACTGCCAAACGAACGGGTGACACACAGCAAGGCATAGCCAAGATCTTTGATGCAGCCAAGGTCAGCAAAGAAATCAATGCGCAGATTGCGATTACCAGTGAGTTTGGCAAGCAGGCGACTAAGGCGGTTCAAACATACAGCAGCACGCAGCGTAAAGCATTGCAAGATCAACTCAAGCAGGCGACTACGCCGCAGGAGAAAGAGAAAGTGCAGCAGGACATTAAAGATGTCAACATGCAAGAGCGGGCCTTAAATATATTGGTGGGGGCAGTCAGTGGATTTGGGGCAAGCAGCGTGACCAAGGAAGGACTAGCGGCAGCCGCAGATGAAATGCGGGACTTGATGGTGGAGGACTCCAAGAAATTTGCGGGCGTGGTGGACAGCACTGGCAAAGTGCTCAGCAACAGCAGCGGTAAAAGCGCGGGCGTTAATGGGGAAGAATTCAAGCTGGGTGGCACGCGGGTGGATTTGGATTTGTTGTGTGGGGTGAGTAATGAGCGGTGCACGATTCCAAAGAACCCGGATGGTTCAGTTGACGCAACAAAACCTGTGATTTTTACAGGCGGAATTAACACAGATGGAACACCTAAAAATCAATCAATAGCCGACTTTATTTCAACACCAGAAGGCCAAAAATTACCCGGCGCTACTGGCGGCATTCAAGGAGAAAAAGGCACGTTATTCGGTGTGCCCTATGCCGCAGGAAGTTGGCAAGATAAGTTGATCGAGTCGTTTGCTGGATCGCACGACTTCATTGGAGGAAGGGTCAGTGGTCTTTATGACGATCAGGGCAATGCAGCAAGAGGTCGCTCGGAATTAACGACCACATTACAAAATCGCTGGAGCGAGGTTGCCGTACTGCCGTCTGCGCCATTTGCAGCAGCTCAAAGTCTGCCACCTGAGGTGTGGAAAGCCATTGCGATATTGCTCGGAGCTGGAAAATGAAGCACACACTTACAACAGTCTGGTTATGGATTTCTATGGGACTAACTGCTTGTGGAATTGGTCCACATCAAATGAATGGAGTCAGCGGTCGGGAAAGAACCGAATATTTGAAGTCCATCAAACCCTACGGCGCCCACTGGGTCAAGGAGGGGATGACGAGGGAGAGTCGCTTAAGCGAATTCATGCAATGTGGCGGATATGAAAATTTGAGGGAGGGCTTTGAAATACAGCCCAATCAGTCAACAACTGATTTTTTTAAGGGATATAACGCGCACGTAACGCAAGTAACAGCTTGTATGCGTTCAAAGGGATACAGCTACTTGGAGCAATGCGATGCCCGCTGCTTACATCCGTAGTTTCATCCAAGGCCAAAAAATGTCTGGCATCACCGGCGGCATTCATGGAGAAAAAGGCACGTTATTCGGTGTGCCCTATGCCGCAGGAAGTTGGCAAGATAAGTTGATCGAGTCGTTTGCTGGATCGCACGACTTCATTGGAGAAAGGGTCAGTGGTCTTTATGACGATCAGGGCAATGCAGCAAGAGGTCGCTCGGAATTAACGACCACATTACAAAACCGCTGGAGTGAAGTTGCCATACTACCAAGCGCTCCGTTTGCTGCTGCCCAAGGTCTACCCCCAGAGGTTTGGAAAGCAATTGGTATTTTGTTGGGAGCTGGTAAATGAAACAACTCTTGTTAGTATTGGCCGCGAGCATTTGTCTATCTTCATGTGGGATTGGGGGATATCAAATGAATGGCGTGAGCGGCAAAGAACGAACCGAATATTTGAAGTCCATCAAACCCTACGGCGCGCACTGGGTTAAGGATGGGATGACGGAAGAGCAACGCTTGGATGACATTCAGCAGTGTGGCGGCGGGAGGGGACTTTATGTTGGCTTTCCTGATGCACAGATCAAAGCAGAGAAACGGCTAGAGGAATCCAATGATTTTCCAGCACGTAACAGGCTCTCAATTGCCACAGCAGCCTCCAACGGTGTAAAAGTTGCATTTTACAACTAAATGAAACTTTTAACGCCAAAGATTAAATAAAGGGGACACCCTTGGGGCTACGCTGTTCTTTATCAATACGCTTTCCCCAATTGGTCCAAGATCGCAGGGTTTTCAAGCGTCGAAATATCTTGCGTGATGGTCTCGCCTTTAGCCAACGAGCGCAGCAAGCGGCGCATGATTTTTCCGGAGCGAGTTTTGGGAAGGTTTTCACCAAAACGAATGTCTTTGGGCTTGGCGATAGGCCCAATTTCTTTGGCAACCCAGTCACGCAGTTCCTTGGCGATGACTTTGGCTTCGGCGTCATCGGGTCGTGAGCGTTTGAGAACCACGAAAGCGCAAATCGCCTCGCCAGTTAAGTCGTCGGGCCTGCCAACGACAGCGGCTTCAGCGACCAAATCAGTTTTAGAAACCAGTGCGGATTCAATTTCCATGGTTCCCATGCGGTGGCCTGAGACGTTCAATACGTCATCGATGCGGCCCGTAATTCGGAAATAACCTCTATCAGCACTGCGCACTGCGCCGTCACCAGCGAGGTAAAGCTTGCCGCCCATTTCTTCGGGGAAGTAGCTTTTGACAAACCGCTCGGGGTCATTCCAGATGGTGCGAATCATGGAAGGCCAGGGGCGTTTCACGACCAAAATGCCGCCTGTTCCATTCGGAATATCGTTGCCGACCTCATCCACAATGGCTGCCATGATGCCGGGCAGCGGCAAGGTGCAGCTGCCTGGGACCAAGGGGGTTGCGCCTGGTAAGGGTGTCATCATGTGGCCACCAGTTTCGGTTTGCCAAAAGGTGTCAACGATGGGGCATTTTTCGTGGCCAATGTTTTTGTAGTACCACATCCATGCCTCAGGGTTGATGGGTTCGCCTACCGAGCCCAAAATACGCAGGCTGCTCAAATCAGAGCGGTCGGGATGCACTGCCGCATCGCTTTCAGCGGCTTTAATCAAAGACCGAATGGCTGTCGGCGCAGTGTAGAAAATAGTGCATTGATGGCGTTCAATCATTTGCCAAAAACGTCCAGCGTTAGGGTAAGTAGGAACGCCTTCAAAAATAATTTGGGTTGCGCCTGCGGCCAGTGGGCCGTATGCGACATAGGTGTGGCCAGTAATCCAACCAATGTCGGCTGTACACCAGAACACGTCATCAGGCTTTAAGTCAAAAGTCCAATTCATGGTCAACTTGGCCCAGAGCAAGTAGCCGCCCGTCGAGTGTTGTACGCCCTTGGGTTTTCCGGTGGAGCCTGAGGTGTAAAGAATAAACAGCGGATGCTCAGCACCGACCGATACCGGGGCGCAAACGCTGCTTTGGCCTTCAAGCGCTTGAGCAAAAGTTTTGTCACGCCCGGCAACCATCGCGCAGGCTGTGGCAGTGCGTTGGTAAACATACACCGACTTGATGGATTCGCATCCACCCATGGCCAGGCCTTCGTCCACAATCGCTTTCAAGGGCAGCTCTTTGCCACCGCGCATTTGAAAGTTAGACGTGATCACTGCAACCGCGCCTGCGTCAATGATGCGCTCTTGCAAGGCTTTAGCTGAGAAGCCGCCAAAAACCACGCTGTGGGTTGCGCCAATTCGGGCGCAGGCTTGCATTGCAATCACACCCTCTAAAGTCATGGGCATATAAACCAGTACCCGATCACCTTTTTTAATCCCATCGGCTTTCAATGCATTGGCAAATTGGCTCACCCGTGCGAGCAATTCCTTGTAGGTGGTTTTTGTAACGGTTCCGTCGTCCGCCTCAAAAATAACGGCCGTTTTATTTTCGGTGGGCGTGCCCATGTGCTTGTCTAAGCAGTTGGCCGAAGCGTTGAGCTCTCCGTCGTCAAACCAACGGTAAAAAGGCGCTTTGGCCTCGTCCAAAGTCCGGGTGAAGGGCTTATTCCAAACCACGTTTTCACGCGCCAACCGAGCCCAAAAACCTTCAAAGTCTTTTTCGGCCTCGGCGCATAGCGCGTTATAGCCTTCCATGCCGGAAATGCGAGCGGCTTTAACGGTTGCCTCGCTGGGGTGAAATACGCGGTTTTCAACCAAAACCGATTCAATGGCAGATGATGCAGTACTCACGGGAATATCTCCTCATTATTAAAAACTAACCCGAAATGTCGTTTCTTGCACTTACATGCCACTGACTGCGGGCTTAGGTAAACTCATCGTACTGGTTTTTTCCTCTTTAAGGCTTTCAGCACCATGTCCACCATTCGCCAAGCAGACCTCATTGAATCCATTGCTGCTGCTTTGCAATACATCAGCTTTTACCACCCGGCTGACTATATTGCCCACTTAGCCCGCTCTTACGAACGCGAGCAAAGCCCTGCGGCCAAGGACGCGATTGCCCAAATTTTGACGAACAGCAAAATGAGCGCCACCGGGCACCGCCCGATTTGCCAAGACACCGGCATCGTCAATGTCTTTCTCAAGGTGGGCATGGATGTCCGATGGGAAGGCTTCTCTGGCAGTCTCGATGACGCCATTAACGAGGGTGTTCGTCAAGGCTACAACCATCCTGATAACACGCTGCGTGCCAGCGTTGTCGCTGATCCTGAATTCTTGCGAAAAAACACCAAAGACAATACGCCTGCCGTCATCTTTACTGAAATTGTTCCTGGGAACACCGTTGAAGTCACCGTGGCCGCCAAGGGCGGTGGCTCTGAGAACAAAAGCAAAATGATCATGCTCAACCCAGGTGACTCTGTAGTGGACTGGGTCCTCAAAACCGTGCCAACGATGGGTGCGGGATGGTGTCCACCAGGCATGCTGGGCATTGGAATTGGTGGAACGGCAGAGAAAGCGGTACTCATGGCAAAAGAAAGCTTGATGGATGACATCGATATGTACGAGCTTCAAGCCAAGTCATCTTCCGGCAAGGCTTTAACTCAAACAGAGGAACTTCGCTTAGAACTGTTTGATAAGGTGAATGCCTTAGGTAT
>SXGU01399848.1_pt1 | contig 10514 bp, 7 predicted proteins | sample 3174531 | NCBI WGS metagenome assembly SXGU01 (sample SAMN11356863, study PRJNA531348) | freshwater metagenome | isolation source: freshwater sample F1-140 | place: China: Fuxian Lake, Yuxi | collected 2017-12-25 | reverse complement strand
TGCCAGAGTGCGGCACAAACAAGCAAGAGGATGAGTCGCGGCACCGCGAGCACAGTATCAGCCGCGGCCATCAGGATTCGGTCCACCACTCCGCCCATCCAACCGGCGACTGCGCCGACAATCGTGCCGGCTACCGCGGCGAGAATCGAACCCAGAATGCCGACCGCAAGCGAGATGCGCCCCGCAAGCATCATCCGCACAAAGAGATCGCGGCCAAAACGGTCGGTACCGAGCAGGTGCCACCCGCCGCTGTCGTCGCGCGAGAAGGGCGGAAGCAGTTTGCGGTCCACGACGTCGCCGATGGCGAGCGGGTCGCCCCCGGCGAGAAGTGGCACCAGCAGCGAGCCCAGCGCCATGAGCGCAAGCGCGACTGCGGCAACTCGCGCGCTGCGGTCGAGTGATTGCCAGAGCATTCTCATGCAGACAGCGCCCGCCGGCGCGGATCGATGAGTGGCAGCACGAGGTCGGCCGCGAGATTGGCCACGATGACAGCGCCCGCGTACCAGATACCCGCACCAAGCACGACGGGATAGTCGCGCGCGGCAATCGCGGTAAGGGTCAGCCGCCCCAGCCCCGGCCAGGCAAAGACCGATTCGACGAACACCGACCCCGCGACAACGCCCGGCAAGGTCAACGCAAAAAGCACCACGATGGATGGCAGCGCGTGGCGCGTAAGGTGGCGGAACACGATGCGGAGCTGCCCCGCCCCGCGGGCGCGCGCGGCGCGCACGAACTCCAGATCGAGCGTATCGCTGAATGTTGTGCGTGCGTAACGCGCGACCCCGGCAGCGCCCACCACAGCCAGCGTGAATACGGGCAGAACCGAATGACGAATCAGATCGACGGTATCGGCCCAGCCGCTCAGCGAGAGACCGGGGGTGCGAAGGCCGAGCGCGGGAAGTCGCAGCGATGACGGAAGGCCGAGGGTCGCGGCGCCGTACGTGAATAGCGCGACAAGCGAGAGCGCGACCCAGAAGGTGGGTGCAGCGAAGACCGTCGCCGTGGCCACGGTGATCGCGCGGTCCGTGAACTTGCCTCGACGAGCCGCCTGCAGGAGTCCGAGGGGCAGACCAACGGCAAACGTGAGGAAGATCGAGGCCAAGCCGAGTCCAATGGACACCGGCGCGGCCTCAGCGAGCGCGCGCGAGACGGGCACGCGGGTGGCGAAGCTCTCTCCCAGGTCGCCCCGCAGCAGCCCCCCAGCCCACCGTGCATATTGGACGGCAATGGGCTGATCGAGCCCGAGGTCGGCGCGCAAGCGACCGCTTTCGTCCGCCGTGGCGGACGGCGACACAAGAAAGGTCGCCGGATCGCCGGGCGCCATTCGCACGAGCGCGAAGATGAGCGTTACGACGAGCCCGAAGAGGAGCACCGCGCCGGCCAGACGGCGGGCGAGGTGCCGAACATGCGCGAAGGTCACGCGTTGATAATGCGCGCGGCACGCGGGGCGTCAATCGCTCGCGCCGTTTTGCGCTGCGCTCCTGTCCTCATGGCGCTGGTCCTGGGCGCCTGCGGCCCGGCGCCGCGCGACCCCGGGGTGGTCGTCTTCGCCTCGGGCGCCGACCTGGAATCGGCGAACCCGCTTGTCACGATCCACGGGCTCTCTCGGCAGGTGCAGCGATACGTACTCTTCACCACGCTCGCCCGGTACGACTCGGTGCTGGCGCCAACACCCTACCTCGCCCGTTCGTGGGAATGGTCGGCCGACCGACAGACGCTGACTTTCACGCTCAACACGGGCGTGCGCTGGCACGACGACTCACTCACCACGGCACGCGACGTGGTCTTCACGATTCTGGCCGCGCGCGACCCTCGTACGGGCTACTCGCGCGCGGGCGACCTGAGTGCAGTGGACACTGTCACCGCGCCCGATGACAGCACCGTCACCATGGAGTTCTCGGCGCCACAGCCAATCTTCCCGCTGGTGCTCTGCGAACTACCCGTTCTTCCTGAGCACCTGCTCCGGTCGGTGCCACGAAGCGAAATGCGGCGTGCGGCATTCAATTTCGCCCCGGTGGGCAATGGGCCATTTCGGTTCACCGAGCGCACAGCCGGACAGCGCTGGGTCTTCACGCGCAACGATGCGTTCCCCGCAGCCCTGGGCGGTCCAGCAGCCGTCGAACGCCTGGTGATCGCCGTTGTTGACGAGCCGACAACAAAGCTGGCCGGCCTCACGAGCGGCGACCTCGATTTTGCCGGCATCGCGCCGACGATGGCTGAGCTCGCGGCGCGCGATCCCACAATTGCGGTGATGGACTATCCGATCCTCAACACCACGGCGCTCGTCTTCAACTCGCACCGCGCGCCATTCGATGACCTGCGGGTACGCACCGCCGCGAGTCTGGCACTGAATCGCGAGCGCATCGTGCGTGTGGCGCTCGCCGGATACGCCACGCCAGCGGCAGGGCCGGTACCTCCCGCCAATCCTTACGCGCTCGCGGCCACCGCGCGACAGGACACCGTGGCCGCCGACGCAATGCTCGACTCTGCCGGCTGGCAGCGCGGCCCCGACGGCCGCCGCGCGCGCAACGGCGTGCCGCTGCGCGCGGAACTGTTGACCGTAGGCAGCGGCGACAACGCGGTGGAGCAGCTCGTGCAGGCCGACCTCGGCGCGCGCGGATTCTCCGTGGATATTCGGCAACTCGAAATGGGCAGCTTTCTCACGCGGGCGCGCAATCGACCAAAGGAGTTCGACCTGCTTGTCACCGGCATCCCTGGCGATCTCTCGCTCTCCTTCCTCGGCGCGATGTACGATGCGCGGCAACGCGGCGGCGCTCTCGACTACGGTGACTACCACACTGGCGAACTTGATTCGCTTTTTGCGGCGACGCGGCGTGCGAGCGCTGCAGAACTTCCCGCCGCCTGGCGCGCCGTACAGGAAACCATCGCGCGCGACGTGCCCGCCGCCTGGGTGTATCACTCGCGCGGACTGCAGGGTGTGCTTCGCCGAATGCAGGGCGTGACGTTCGACCTGCGCGGCGAACTGGAATCCATCGTGCGATGGCGTGTGGATCAGCGATGATTCGCCAATGACACTGCTCCTCTCGCTGGACCAGATCTCGGCACGTCGCGGACTTGCCGCAGGCGCAGGTGCGTCGCTGGCCGATTCGCTTGCTACCGACCTGGAACCGTTCGTGACAGCGCCGCCCGACATCCCGCGCGGCAAGGCCCTGCTCTCCCGAGCCGGCGGCCGCTGCCCGGCCGATGGCACGGAACTCGATTTTGACCCCCGGTCACCGAACGCGCATCGCTGCCCATCGTGCGGCACCACTGCCAGCGGTGAGCTACACGACCGCTGGTGGCTCTACCCCTATCACCTTTGGCTAGCCGAGCGCGCCGTACATGCATCGGCGCTTCACCTGCTGCGCGGCGACCCGCGACATGCGGCGTTTGCCCGTCATGTTCTGCGCGGATATTCCGAGCGGTACCTGGAGTATCCCAACCGCGACAACGTCCTGGGGCCGTCGCGCCTCTTCTTCAGTACCTATCTCGAGTCACTGTGGCTGCTGCATATCTGCATTGCCGCCGACTTCGCACAGGCAGCCGGTGATGCTGAAACAGCCGATATCGTGCGCGACCGCATCGCGGAACCTGCTGCGAGTCTGATAGCCGAATACGACGAGGGGTTTTCCAATCGTCAGGTGTGGAATGGCGCCGCGCTGGTGGCTGCACACGCGTTTCTCGGGCGCGCAGCGGATCAAGACGCTGTGATCAGTGCGCTCGGCCACACCGAAGCGATCATCGAGCATGCCGTGGGCAGCGATGGCAGTTGGTATGAGGGTGACAACTATCACCAGTTCGCGCATCGGGGTCTCTGGTACGCCGTCGCGCTCGGCGAATCGCTGGGCTATGAGTTCCAACCCCAATCGATCGCGAAGTTCGAGGCCGGATTCGCCGCACCATTCTTGTCGGCACTACCGGATTTCACTTACCCGGCTCGCAAGGATTCGCGCTATGCCGCCTCGCTGCGACAGTGGCGCTTCGCCGAGAGTGTGGAACTGGGACTCGCGCGACGTGATGATCCTGTGTTGCGGTGGGCGCTTGGCCGGATGTATGCAAGCGATCTGGCGCCCGGTGACACTGGGCGGTGGCGCTCCAGCGGAGAAGCGGAGCGACACGCGGCTCCGGTTCGGCTTTCGCGGGCAGACCTGAGCTGGCGATCGCTGTTGTTCGCACGTGCGGAGCTTCCGGCCGACCAAGGCGCGGCGCCCGGATCGCTCACCATCATGTCGCAAGGCCTCACCATCCATCGTCGCGAACGCGGTGACGTGTATGTCGCACTGGACTGGGGCGAGAGTGGCGGTGGGCACGGCCACCCCGACCGGCTCAACCTGCTCTTCTCGCGCGGGGCGTCGCGTTGGCTCGATGACCTGGGCACCGGGTCGTATGTCGATCGTTCCCTTCATTGGTACCGGAGCACGCTCGCGCACAACGCGCCGCTGGTGAACGGCGTCTCGCAGCAGCGCGCGAATGGCGAACTGGTGGCAGCCGGCGGGCGGGGGGAGTTCGAAATCGCGTCGGCCCGCGCCGACAGCGTGGCGCCCGGTGTACGCATTGATCGTACGGTGGTGACCGGCCCATCGTACTTCATTGATGAAGTGCGATGGGAAGCGGACGGCGTGGTGCGTTTTGAACTTCCGCTGCACTTCGCGGGCGTTTCCCCCAACCTGACCTTCGCGCCTATCCCACTCAGCGGAGGTACCGGGCTTGAGGATGGGTTCGACTTTGTCCGTGGCGTGCAGGGCGCGGTCATTCCGGCACAGACCGCCGTCTCCCTCATTGGACAGGATGGCGACCGAAAGGCATCGGCGAAACTCTGGACGGCGGACAAAGCAATGCTCTTCAGTGCGGAAGCGCCGGGGCAGCCAGCTACGACAAGTCGCCGCTTCCACCTTGTACGATGCACTGGCGAGAGCGGCGTGATTCGCACCGTCTGGTCGTGGGCGCCAACGGTGCCGGCTGTGTCGTTCACTTCCGATGCCGTGTCGGTAACTGTGGACTCAGTGGCGCACACACACCATATCGCGCCAACGGAGTGGACGATCGAAGCACCCGGCGCACTCGACGTGCGATTCGCCCGCCCGGCGCGTGCGGCGGATTTGAGCGGCACAGCACCGGCCTCACCGCAATCACCATCCGCTCCCACGGTGGCTGATGTGGTACTTGAGCTCGCAACTGGCGAAGGCGCTGACGCGCGGTGGTTCGCTGATCTTTCGCCGGCCGAGCGGACCGACTGGCTTGTGGCCCACTTGGGCGAGCGTCACTACCGCCGTACGGAAGAATCCTGGACGGACGCCGGTGGTCCGAGCGCGCGCGTGGCACTCCGCGCCGAACCCGGTGCATTGGTCTGCGACATCCGCGTCCCCACGGAGCAGCCGGTCTTTGTATCGGCCGACGCAACGAACGAACTCGACAACGAGTCACCCGATATCAACGGGCACGGCGTGCAGGTGTATCTCCGTGCCGGGCCGGTCGCGGGCGCGTGGGTGATTGTGCCGGATGCCGAGCCTGTCGCCCGCGTGCGAGCGGTTCCGGGCTGGAGCGGTGCCACACCGCCAGTCGCAACGTGGCGGCGGGTGGTGGACGGATTCGACATTCGGCTCCGACTTCCGCTCCCCGAAGGGGCCGCAAAGTCGTTTGGCTTTGACCTGATTGTCAACGACGCGGCCCCGGATCGCGCGCGCCGACGGGGTCAGCTGGTGCTGAGCGGCGCAGAAGGTGAATTCGCCTATCTCCGCGGCGACCGGCACGATCCGTCCCGCCTCCTGCAGTTTGTGGTCACCTCATCTACTTGAATCGCGGCTGCTCCCGGCCGCACCTTCCACAATGGTCTTCTCCAAGCTGTTCGGCTCTTCGGGCCGCCGCGATGCCGACGATAACGAGCCCCAGGAATCAGAGGGCGACCAGGCCGACGCTGAATCGGCGGACGCCGACTTGCCCGAAGCGCTCCCGGACCATCCGTGGCACGAACGTGCATTGGCGGTGTTGCCCACGGGTACCTCCACCGGCAGCAAGCGACCCGAGGCACTCTGGGGTTCCGCCGATGCGGTCGCGGATTCACACGCACCGTCGCATTACATCTCGGCATCCGGGTGTGAACTCACCACGGTCGATGACGAATCGCTGATCGACTGCACCATGGCGCTGGGAAGCGTGGCCCTTGGCTACGCCGACGAGCGTGTTACGAGCGCCGTTGTCGCGGCGGCGGCTGGCGGCAACGTCGCCGGACTGCCGCACATCCTCGAGGTGGATGTCGCCGAGCGTTTCTGCGAACTGGTGCCCTGCGCGGAACGCGTGCAGTTCCTGAAAAGCGGAGCCGAGGCCATGGCCGCGGCGGTGCGGATTGCGCGCACCTACACCGGGCGTGATCACGTGATTGGCTGCGGCTATTTCGGCTGGCAGGACTGGTGTTCTGCAGAGTCCGGCGTTCCCGAGGGCGTGCGCGGGTTGTACACGCGCGTGCCGTTCGACGATCTCAGTGCACTTGAGTCGGCCGTGAATGCTGCAGGCAATCGCCTTGCTGCGATTGTGATTGAGCCGGTGATTGAACGACTGCCGTCGGTGGAGTGGATCGCGCGGGCACGTGCGCTGGCCACAAACTCGGGCGCGGCCCTGATCTTTGATGAAATGAAAACCGGATTTCGCGTGGCCACCGGAGGGTACCAGGAACTGAGCGGTGTCACTCCCGACCTCGCCGCCTTCGGCAAGGCGCTGGCGAATGGTTATTCGCTCTCGGCGGTCTGCGGTTTGGCACCGTTGATGGAAGCCACGCGCAAGACCTGGATCTCGTCCACACTCGCGGGCGAGACTGTGGCGCTCGCGGCTGCGCGCGCCGTGCTGCTTGTGTATGGTGAAGAAGATGTGTGCAAGAAGCTGGCCGACCGGGGCCGGATGATGCGCGTCGGTATCGGGAACGCGATTCGGGCGAGCCGCCTGGAAGGAATCTCCATCGCAGGGATCGACCCGATGTGGTACTTCACATTCGCGTCACCGGAGCTGGAGACGGAGTTTCTGGTAGCGGCCGCAGCGAGCGGTGTGCTCTTCAAGCGTGGCCCGTACAACTTCCCATCGCTGGCGCACGATGAAGTGACGATTCACGAGGTTGAATCGCGCACCAGCAACGCACTGGTGGCCATGCGCGATGGCGGTCGGCCCGGGGAGTCTGAGTGACACCACTGATCGACGCGCATGCGCATTTCCTTCACGCCGGGTGCGGGCGCAGCGACTGGCGCGAAGTGAACGCCGCGCGGTTTCGTGCTGGCGCGCAGATGGGCATCACCTGCCACGTGGCGTCGGTACTGGGGAGCTACGGTTTCACCTCGCCGACCTACTTCCCGTCCCCGGCGGATGTCACGGCGGGCAACGACGCGATGCTCGCGCTCTGCGCTGAGCACGGCTCGCTGGTAAGGATGATGGTGACCGTGAATCCGAATCACACGGGGCATGCGCTCGCCGAACTGGAACGCTGCGTGGCGAAGGGCGCAGTGGGCGTGAAGCTGTTGGCGAGCCGGCGCGCGGACGATCCGCTGCTCGACCCCATCTGCGATTTTGCTGCGCGGCATCGCCTGCCTGTACTGCACCACATCTGGCAGCATCGCACTCGGCATTGGCACAACCAGGAGATCTCCGACGGCGCCGATCTGGCGGTGCTCGCGCGGCGGCATCCCACGGTGCACTTCATTCTGGCGCACATCGGTGGCGGCGGGGATTATCGCCACACGTTTGGCGCTGTGCGCGATGTGCCGAACATTCTCCCCGATATTTCGGGAAGCGGCGTGGACCGTGGCATGCTCGACGCTGCGCTCAAGGCGGTTGGCGCACAGCGTTTGCTCTTTGCGACTGACCTTACGATGGAGACGGGACTCGCGAAGCTGCGCGCGCTGGAGCCGACGGGTCTGGTGTCCGCTGACGATGTCGAGGACATCCGCTGGCGGAACTGCGTGCGGATTTTCCGCGACGGGGCATTCGCCCTCTCATGACGCGCTTCCCGGTTGATCCATCGGTCTTTGTGGGTCCGTATCCCTTCCGCGAGGTGCCGCACCCGGAACCGGAGTTTCTACTCCGGGTGATGGAGCGCGAGGGGATCGCCCATGCCTGGGTGGGGCACCTGTCCGCGCCGTTCGAAGGTGAGACCGCGCGTTGCAATGCCGAGTTGCTGAAACTGCTCGCGCCCCACCGGGCGCTGCTCTCACCTGCTCCAGCGATCAATCCGAGCGTAGCCGGCTGGGAGCGCGACCTGGCTGACGCGATTGACGCCGCTGCTCCGGCGATTCGCACCTACCCGCCGCATTGGGGCCTCACTCCCGAGCACAGCGGACTGCACGAGCTCGCTCTGGCCGCGGGCGAACGCAAGCTCCCGCTCATCCTCACCGTACGATTCGAAGATCTTCGGCAGCGCGATGCACGCGACACCGCTGGCGATCTCATTCCGCAGGTGGTTCGCACGCTCGCACGGCTCGGTCCTGCCGTGCGCCTGATTGTCTGTGCGGCGGGCAAGGATTTTATCGAGGAAGTACACTGGGGCCTCACGCCGGAGGAACAACGGCGCGTGACCTGGGACATCAGCTGGATCTGGGGCCCCCCCGAGGACCACCTCGCCAAGCTCTTCCGCACGATAGGGTCTGAGCGATTCGTCTTTGGTTCAGCCTGGCCGCTTCGGCTCGTGCAGTCGCCCGTGGCCAATCTTGAACTCCTGCCCGGCGAACTGCGCCACGCGGTGCTCGCGAACCCATCGGTGCATGCCAACTGACGCGCTTCGCGCCGTGCGCGATCGCATCGGTGCCGGCGAGTTCGGCATGGATGAGAGAATGCAGCAGGCCGTGGCGGGGCGCGTCGACGATCTCATCGAGTCCGTAACCGCGGCGGAACGCGCACTGGCGAAGTTGCCGCTACCATCTGTCAGCGATGCCGCGGCGAAGATGGCGTATCTCTTCTACGCGAGCGGGCATGGCTGGAAGCGGTACCTCGCCGAGAGCTCTGCGAGCGCGGCGGCTGGAATCGCTATCGGCGATGCCATCCAGACAACCATCGCTCCGATACTGCCAATCTTGGAGCAGGAAATCGCAGCGCGTCACTCCACCGGCGTAATGGTTCGCGCGGGGACCTGGGCGCTCCCCTGCGCGGTCTGTGACAGCGATGCCGTGTCGATGACGCGAACTAAAGTCGGGCCTGCGGAGCAGGAGCAACTGGTCATCACCAGCCTCTCACCAGTCACGGTCTTTCGCCCCGTCACTGGCCCCCGGATGCAGGACCTGATCGTCCTGCTCGACACCAGCGACGTTGAAACGATCATCAACTATTTGCGCGAGACGCAGCCCGGCGGCTGTGACGCCGCGTGCCCCGAGTGCCGGCGCCTCTATTGCAAGACGCACTATGCGATTGAGGCGCAGTGGAGCGGCAGTTGGCACGAAGCCACCTACGCCACCTGCCCACTGGGCCACGAGCACGAAATAGACTGAGGGCCGGTACGCGTCAGCGCACCGGCCCTTGGCTAATCAGGTCGTTTAGCGCGAGACCGCCTTGGCCGTGACGTAGTAGTTCGCGTCCACCGCAAATCCATCGAGCGTAGTCACCACCGGTCCATCGCTTTTCCATTCCGGCGTCGCACGAAGCGATGCGCTGGCGCCGCCCGGCAGCGTCACCGCCACAGGCATGTCGAACCCGGCAATCACGTTCGCCCACCGATAGGCCAGCCGGCCGTTCTCCAGCCGATACTCCAACTCCGGAATCTTGGTCGTCCGCAGGTATTGATCGAACACCTTTTTGAGCGGGACGCCGGCCTCGCGTTCCATATACGCCTCCACCTGCGGGCCGCTCACGATCTTGTGCCGGAAGGTGGCCTGCAGTCCGCGCAACACATTCCGCCACTTGGTGTCGTCATTCACCAGCTGGCGAATCAGGTGCAGCGTGTTGCCGCCCTTGTAGTAATGATCGTTGCCGCTCCCTTCGTCGCCGACGCCGAGCGACTGCCCTTCCACCGGCCGATCATTGCGCACCAGGCGCCGCGTGCCAATCACGTACTCGGCACCCGCCTTCTTGTCGTTGGTCTGGCACTCCACAAAGAGATTCTCTGCATAGTTCGCGAAGCTCTCGTGAATCCACATGTACGCTGCATCGCTCATGGTGAGGCTGTTGGCCCACCACTCGTGCGCTGCCTCGTGAATGATGATGAAGTCCCAGGTGAGCCCCCGCCCGGTCCCTGAGAGATCGCGACCCAGGTAGCCGTTCTTGAACTGGTTGCCGTACGTGACCGCGCTCTGGTGCTCCATCCCCAGATAGGGCGCTTCGATGAGCTTGAATCCGTCGCGATAGAACGGGTAAGGGCCAAACCAATTCTCAAAGCAGCGCATCATGGGCGTGGCTTGCGCCCACTGCTTGCGTGCGGTGTCCACATGAATCTTGAGCGGCCAGAAATCCATTGAGAGCGTGCCGGCCTCGCCCTGATACACGTTGTGGAAATGCTCGTACTGGCCCGCGTTGACGGAAATGCCGTAGTTGTTGATCGGCGATGCGAC
>SXGU01541701.1_pt1 | contig 10515 bp, 8 predicted proteins | sample 3174531 | NCBI WGS metagenome assembly SXGU01 (sample SAMN11356863, study PRJNA531348) | freshwater metagenome | isolation source: freshwater sample F1-140 | place: China: Fuxian Lake, Yuxi | collected 2017-12-25 | reverse complement strand
CGCCAGCTGGGCTCCGAGCAGCGAACGCTCGGTTTCGAACACTTCGAGCTGCGACACCACGCCCTCCTTCACCTGCGCCCGGATCTGCGCCGCGACCACCTCCAGGTTGTCGATCTGCTGCTGCAGTTCGACACGCTGCTTCTTATGGGCATCCAGGTTGACCAGGGCGTTTTCGACCTCTTCCAGTGCGCCGATGACCGTGCGCCGGTACTCTTCCTCCACCACCTTGGTCTGTGCCTCGGTGGTCTTGATGCGGGCCTTGACGCCGGGGTCGAAGATCGGGATGTTGATGCTGGGCAGAATGCCGAAGGTGAACGATTTCAGCAGGTCCGTCAGGGCGAAGCTCGACGTGCCGCCACGGCCGGTAAGGCTGATCGAGGGGAACTGCGCCAGTTTCGCCTGGCCGACCATGTTGTAGCCTTCCAGTACCCGGAACTCGGCAGCGACCACGTCCGGCCGGCGCTTGAGAAGTTCCGCAGGCAAACCGGCCGGCACCGGCGGCAACTGAACCTTCTCCTGCAGGAAGCCGACCGGCACGCGGAACTCCCCTGCCGGCACGCCCAGCAGGGTGGCCAGCGCATTGCCGGCAAGCTCCCGTCCCCGTGCCAGTTCGAGCGCATCGTTGCTGAGCCGGTTGATCTCGGCGCGTTGCTGCAATACCCGGGTATTGGCCAGCAGGCCGGACCGGTGCATCGCTTCATAGGTGGCGAGAATCTCCCTGCTCTTTTCAAGCGTCTGCTTCTGCTGAGCGATCTGCTGGTCGAGCTGGAGAATCTGGAAATAGGTGGTGGCGACGCCGGCAACGAGATTCAGGTAGCCGGCGCGCCAGTCCGCCTCGGTGGCGCGGTACTGGGCGGTTTGCGCCTGCACGCCTTTCTCCGTCTTGCCCCAGACATCGATTTCCCAGTTCACCTGGGTGCCGAGATTGAAGTCCTTCGAGAACTTCCGTCCGGTGCTCTTCTCGAAGCTGGCCCCCGCGCCGGCGTCCAGTGTCGGCAGCGCACCGGCGCGGACCTCGCCGATCTGCGAGGAGGCCACCTGGATGCGGGCGGCGAGAATCTTCAGGTCAAAATTGTTCTGGATCGCCCTGCTCACGAGGGAATCGAGATAAGGGTCGCGAAATTCCCTCCACCAGTCGAGCGTGACGGTTGCCTCCGGCGATACGGCAGCCTCCTGCCGCTCCGTCCAGGCCGTCTTCATCGGCGCCTCGGGACGCTGGTAGGGCTGCATGCTGACGTCCGCGCAGCCGCCGAGGACGGCGGCGCATAGCCCGGCGACGACACATTGCCGCCGCAGCATGGCCGCATGGGGGACAACCCGTCGCCCTCGCTTCGGGGCCGTATTGCATGAAAGTATGGTGTTGAGCATGTCGTCCTCATCCCTGGCGGAAATCCCGGCTCCGGGCCGGTGTAGATTGGCAAGTCGGCATCGTGTGTTGTCGCGGTTGATCAGGGTGCGGCTGTCGAATGGTCCTGGGTGGCTTCCCATGCCCGGGATTCGACGAACACGCGGAACAGGTTGGCGTCGAGCTTCTGCGCGCGGCATTCCGCCGACAGCAGGTCGAGCGCCTTTTCCATCGGCACGGCCTTCTTGTAGGGCCGGTCGGAGGCGGTCAGCGCGTCGTAGATATCGCAGATCGTCAGGATGCGGGTTTGGGTGCTGATCTGCGTTCCGCGCAGTCCCATCGGATAACCGGAGCCATCAAGCTTTTCATGGTGCCCGTGCGCTATCGACGGCACGCCGGCCAGGTCTCTCGTCCATGGAATCAGGATGAGAAACGAATAGGAATCCGCCACATGCGATTCGATCTGACGCCGCTCCTCCGGCGTCAGGCATCCCTTTGCAATGCCCAGCGCATCGAATTCGGAACGGGCCAGCAGCGACAGGAAGGAATCATCCGATTCATGGCAGCCGTAGTCGAGGACATGCTGCAGGTCGAATGCCTGTTCGCCCGCTGATATGGACGGCTCATTGGCCCGCCGTATCGAGTCGAGAAAGGCATCCAGGCGGGCGAACTCGAGCTGCAGGCTCTCGTCGATCTCGCGCTTGACCTGCCTGAACGCGGTGATGCTCAATTCCTGCTGCGCATGCATTTCCGCCAGCCTGCGGTAGGCCTGCTTTTCGAGGCAGGCCCGCGCATATTTGAAGCGGTGTTCCAGCAGCAGCATCTCGTGATGATGCAGCTTCTTCTCTTTCTGGAGCACATTCTCGCGCACGCCTACCTTGCCGAAGTCGTGCAGCAAGGCGGCGTAGCGGATCTCGCGCAGCTGGTCCCTGCTGAAACGGACCTGCCGCAAGGCCGGTTCCTCCGAACGGTCCACCGCCCGCGCGAAGTGCTCGGCATAGGTGGCGACGCGGAAGGAATGGCCGGCCGTGATCGGGTCCCGTTCCTCGATTGCCTGCACCGATGCGCGCACGAAGCCGTCGAGCAAGCCTTCGATCTCGGAATACAACTGGAAATTCTTCAGCGCCACCGCCGCTTCGGCGCACACGCCGGTGAGTATCTCCAGGTCCTGTTCCTTGAATGCATACGGGTCGGAGGACGTATCCACCTGGATCAGGCCGAGGCACTCGTTTTCCAGGATGAGGGGTACGCACATGACGCTGCGGATCGCCTGCGCGATGATGGAATGCTGCACGCCGAAGTGCCTGTCCGACAAGGTGTCGACGGACAGGATGGAGTGCTTTTTTACCATCGCTTCCTGCACCAGCGTGCGCGACAGGCGCACCGATTTCAGGTCTTCATCCCTGCCGTCGCGCCGCCGCGCGGCGACCATCACCGGCTGCTCGCCCTCATTCTTGCGCAGGGCGATGAATGCGCGTTCGGCCAGCGGGAAAAGCTCGAAGATGAAGTCCATGATCTTTTCCGTCAGCGTGGCGCTGTCCTTGACCACGCCGAGCGCGATGCTGACCTGCGCCATCGCATGCAGCTTCTTCACGACGCGCTGCACGTCGCCCTGGGTCACATCCGGCGCACTCTTCATGAAGCGGGTGATATCGGAGGCATCCACCGAGCGGGCGATGATGGTCGGCATGCTGTCGCCGGACGGCGCGATCAGCGAGTGAAATACGATTTGCGCGGACGACACCATGACTTCGTCGCCGTCGCGTAGCGGGTGCCAGCTTCCCGGCGACAGGCGCTTGCCCATCACGAAGGTGCCGTTGAAGGAATGCAGGTCTTCAATATAGTAGGTATTGTGCCGCCGCCGCACGCGGGCATGGCGGCGGCTGATGGTGTGCTTCGGGATGCAGAAAAACTTTTCCGTGCCGAGCGAATCCTGCGGTTCGCGCCCGATGACCACTTCATCATGGATTGGAAACACGACCGGCCTGGCGGTGCCGTCACCGTTCCATTCCAGATAGGCCGTCACCGCGCCGTTCGCGTCGGCGTTCGCTGTCCCGTGTTCCATCTTGCCGCCTAAAATCGACGCCGCCGCTATGGATGTTTGTTTTTCAAGCCGGCACCGCCACTTCAACTGCTCCCTTGACAGGCTTCCTTTGCAAAGACCGTGCCGATGCCGGTGAAAGAAGGCGTGCTCACCGCTTACCCGCTTGCTACTTCACGATCACCGTGATTTTTTTCGAATAAATGGGTGGATTGTGGGGAATGTGTTTGTCGTCACCCATCAGAAGTTGCAGCGTGTGTTTGCCCGGGGGCAGCTCAATCATGGTTTCGGTTTCGCCTGCGCCGAAATGCAGGTGGTTCCTGTCGGATGGGATCACCTGGTCGGCCGCAGGCAGGTCGGTGTCGATGAGCAAATGATGATGGCCGGTATTGGCATACTTGACGTCCTTCGGCGCGACACCCATGTTCCGCAAGCCAAACCATACGCGGAAAGGTTTGCCCGCCGCGACCACTTCACCGTTGTTGGGCCAGCCGATATAGAGATGTGCGTTCGGCGGCGCCGGGGTTCCGCCGGCGATCGCCACGAAGCAGGGAAGCATTAATACCGCAGCCGCGAAATAGTTTTTCATGATCGGACCTCATCGCACAGTGATCGTTATTTTTTTTGAATGCACCGGGGGATCGTGAGGCACATGATCATGGTCTCCGAGCAGCAGCTGCAGCGTATGTTTTCCGGGCGGAAGTTCGACCCTCGCCTCCGTTTCGCCCGCCCCGAAATGAAGATGATTTCTGTCGGATGGAATCGGCTCCGTGAAGGGCGGCAGTTCGGCATCGACCACCAGATGATGATGGCCAACGTTCGGAAGCTTTACACCTTTGGGCCCGACACCCATGTTCCGCAAGCCCATGCGCACCCAGAACTTTCCGCCGTTGATGACCGCTCCGTCCGCCGGCCAGATGAAGTAGACCTGCGCATCGCTCGCCGCCTGCGTGCGTTGCGCCGCGGCAGGTGCCAGCGAGGATGCCGCCACAACCAGAATGCCAAAGCCGATTCGTCTCAGCATGCTTGCATCCTCCTATGGATTGATTGCCTCGCCCGCGTCCTGATTGACGTTCGCGAGGGTTTGCTTCGGCAGGAAAGAAGATGTCCGGTGTACGTATGAACTGCAAACACGGAACGTGGTTAACGTTAGATCAGATGAGTTTCCAAGTAATCTAAATAGTGTCGAGTGTTTGATTTTGAACAGAATGACTTGCGCACTAAAGTCAAAGATAGAGCAAGGTAACCATGGCTTTCGGCCCGCCTCTTCATGGCACCAGGTATAAGTGAACGACAGGAAGCGCATCGCGTTTCCCCGCATCTGAACAGCGACCTTGGAAATCCGATATGAATAGTCGAACTGCATGGCATGGACTCCACTTACTCTGCATGCTGGCGTTGCTGGCCTGGCTGCGTTCAAGCGATGCGGCAAGTCTGTCCAATTCTGTAAAGCCCGATGCCGGCACAGCAATCGTCGAGAAGTCCGATGCAAGGCATGATGCCAGGCGGATGGCACTGGTAATCGGGAACGGCGCTTACCGGACTGCGCCTCTCGCCAATCCTGTCCGCGATGCACGCGCGGTCAGCGACACGCTGCGCTCGCTGGGTTTCGACGTCATGCATTATGAAGATGCCACGCTGCAGCAGATGCAGGATGCAACGCGCCGCTTTGGCGACCATCTTCGACAAGGCGGTATCGGCCTGTTCTATTTTTCCGGCCACGGCGCCGGTGTCGCCGGCAATACCTTGTTGCTGCCTGCCGATGCAGCGGACGGCTCGCCGGCCGCGCTGCTATCCAAAGGAATGGACCTGCGCAATGTTCTCCGGGACATGTCGCCGGTCCGGGCGCACAAGCTCAACATGGTCATTCTGGATATCTGCCTGAACGATGCGCTGGATCCGTCAGGAACCGCCATGCCGTCGGCGACTGCCGGCTTGCCGCATGACGACACGCTGCTCGCCTTCGCCACCGCGCCCGGCTCCTTTGCCGCAGACGGGCAGAGGCATGGCATTTTCACCGGGGAGCTGCTGCGGCATATCGCGGTGCCGGGCCAGGATCTTGATGGATTGTTCAGACGCGTTGCTGACGGCGTACGGCGTGTCACCCGGGAGCGGCAGATCCCCTGGGTGTCCGCTTCACTTTCATCCGAGGCAATGGCCTATCGTCTCCTGGATGCCGATACCGCACTGCCATATGCCCAATACGTACCCGCACCGGAAGAAGTGGAGGTATTCCGCAGCCGCGCCATCCTGCCCAAGGACAGCGATGAACAATACGAGCTTTCCTTTTGGGAATCCATCAAGGACAGCAACCATGCAAGCGACTATGAAGCGTACCTGAGCACGTATCCGAACGGACGCTTCGCGGCGCTGGCGCGCGCGCGTATCGCACGCCTGCGCGCCGCCGCGCCTGCCAAGCCGGAGGGCCCCGCACAGGCTGCCCCGAAGGCGCCTGCCCAGGCAACCGAATCGGCCCCGCCGGCAAAACCGGCGCCTGAGCGGCCACGCCAGCCTCCCGCCGCGAAAGTGCCGGAGACGAAGCCGGCGCCCGCGGCCGTGCCCGGCGATGCGAAGAAGGCGGAGTCCGCACCCGCAGCACCGGCGGCGCCATCAGAGCCGCGCGAGAAGGCGGCATCGCGCCCGGCGGGCAAGGGTGAAATCAAGGACTGCCCCGCATGCCCGGTGATGATCGGCGTGCCTGCCGGCACCTTCACCATGGGCAGCAATACCAATGACCCAAGCGAGAAACCGGCACACCAGGTCACGATCAAGCAGCCATTTGCGATAGGCAAATACGAAGTGACGGTCGAGGAATGGAATGCCTGCGTCGATGCGGGCGCATGCCAGAGGTTGACCGCCGGCGAAGAAAAATTCGGCAAAAGTCCGGTGCGCGATGTGAGCTGGGACGATGCGCAACAGTACGTGCAATGGCTTGCCAAGATCAGCGGCAAGCCCTACCGGCTGCCGACCGAGGCGGAATGGGAGCTTGCCATCAAGGGCGGCACGAATACCCGTTTCTGGTGGGGTGAGCAGATGCGGCCGAAAATGGCCAACTGCAAGGACTGCGGTGAACCGTGGCAGAAGGAGCGGCCGGTGGAGGTCGGCTCGTTCGCGCCCAATCCCTTCGGTCTCTACGACATGAATGGCAGTGTCTGGGAATGGGTCGCGGATTGCTGGCATAACACCCATGCCGGCGCGCCCCCGGACGGACGCGCGCGCGAACTGCCGAACTGCCGCGCCCGGGTGATACGCGGCGGGTCGTGGCGGGAAGATGCACGCTATATGCCGTCATCGACCCGTTTCAAATACGATGCCGGCGTGCGGCATTCGCAAAACGGTTTTCGCGTCGCCAGAACGCTGGATTGAGCGCGAGGCAATACCCGGCGAAATCAGGGCGAGCGTGGCCTCGTCGTGACCTGAAGGAAATCGACCGCGATCTTTTCCCTGCCCTCCTTCTCCGCGATCTGCTTCAGCCGCTTCTCGACCTCTGCCAGATAAGCCGGCGTGCTTTCGGCAACCGGCCGCAAGGGATCGAACAAGGGTACCGGCGTGGCAAGCAGCACGATCATGTCGGTGCCGAAAGGCTTCGACACGATCCAGTTGGTGAGGCCGCCCAGCGTGGCCGAATAATTCGGCGGCGCCTGATTCGCCCTTGCGCGGGGGCTCGGCACGAGATGGACCACGTTGCCGTCGAAGGAGTAGTAATCGACATTCACATACGTCACATGGCCCGGCGTATTGACGTCGAGCATGAGCTTGTCGCCCTCCATCAGGCGGGCGTCGCGCGGCCGTGTATGAATCGAGGCGCCTCCGCCGCCCAGGCGGTGGCCGGCCCAGTAAGGCGCGAGCAGATTGAGCACGCCGCACTTCTCTTCGCTGACCTGCTGCACCTCCAGCGCCACCGGCCGCGCGCCGGGCGCACCTTCGAGCATCGTTTTCAGGCGCGCGGTGCCGTAGCTCGCCGCGAGAAAGCCTTCCACCCGCATGCTGTCATTCTGCGTCGTTGCGACGAGCGCGGCGCACGGGATGCGCGACAGGGTCTGGTTGACCGACTCCACGGTCGGAGGCGCAACCGGCTGCGGTTGCGCTGATGGGACAGGCGTTGCCTGCTGCACCGGCGCGGAAGGCAATGCTTGTTCGGCAGGATCGCTGTCCTGCGCATCAGTCAGTGCCGGCCGGCTTATCCTGTCGCCGGGAGACACGATCCAGTAAACCGCCGCGCCGCCGGCAACAAGGGCTGCGAGCATGGTCGTTGCCACGAGGGGGATCGCCGAGCCGCTTTTCCTGCGCTCAATACCCATTTCTTCCAGAAAGCGCATTACCGTCGGCGTGCGTGCCTCGCGATCGAAGGCCATCGCATTCCTGAGCGCCCGCCATTGCGCATTGCCGATATTCTTCGGCCGCTGCGGCTTCATGCCGGCGTTGCGTGCCTGCGTCGCGGTGAGACGGTCGAACGGATGGCGTCCTGTCAACAACTCATAAGTAATGCAGCCGAGTGCATAGATATCGTCGCGCGGATCAGGGTCGCGGTGCTCCAGCATCTCCGTACTCGCATAGGCGGGCGTCAGGCCGCCGAGGCTGCCGGGATCGAACACCGTGACTTCCGTTTCGACCATCGGTGTGCGGAACACGCGGGCGATGCCGAAGTCGATGACCTTGATCTCCCCCTTCTCCGTGACGATGACGTTCGCGGGCTTGAAATCGCAATGGACAAAGCCGCGTTCATGCGAATAGGCAAGCGCCTTGCCCATGCCGGATACGATGCGCATCGCATTCTCGAAGGCCATGCCGGTGAACTCCGGGTTGCGCAGCATATGGCTTAGCGGCTTGCCGTCGAGGTACTCCATCGTCAGGTAGACCGTCGAACCGTCGCGATCGAAGTCATACACGGCCACGATATTCGGATGCGCCAGCGTCTGCGCCTTCTTGGCTTCGCGCTGCAGGGCGATCAGCGATTTCGGGTGTCCGCGGAACTGTACGTTCAGCACCTTGATGGCAATGTACGGATTGCGATCCGATGCTTCCAGCTTGCGCAGGTCCAGCGCCTTGTACACCGTCCCCATGCCACCGAAGCCGATGCACTCCTCCAGCACGAAGCGGCCATTCAGGGATTCGCCGATGCCCTTCATCCGTTCGGCTTCTCCATCTTCCTCGCCAATGAACGCCTGCGGCATGTGAATGCCGCCATGATTGCGGTGGGAGCGGGTGTCAGAAGGGTCCGCCTGCATGGCCGTGCTTCCGGGGTCCATCGGATCGCGGCGCGACGGTTCGTCGATGCGATTGCGCAACTCGTTCAGTACATCGGCGGGCAACAGCGTTTTCGTGCGCTCGTCGTCGAGGATGACTTTCAGGCGTGCGGAGTTTTCCTTATCAGTGGCCAATAAGGTATCCACCTGTGCCAACAGTTCGCTATTGGTCAGGTTGCCGCTTTCAAAGCGATAGATCGTGTTTGCAATGCTAGCCATGGCAATAGAGCTTCATTGTCGGCGTCTCCAATCGCCGTCATTTGTCTGAGATCAGATGAGACGGCATTTGATGTCGAAAAAGTCACGGTTGACCGTGCTGCGTTATCGGGCGCTGCTCGTCGCAGTCTCTCTATATAGAAGGACGGTGCGATCGGTCATGCCATGCAGGAGTCATGCCTAATTTTTAAGCGACCGCTCTATCACGCCGGCTCTATTAATGATGAAGCGCCATGCTCCCATGCGCAGCTTCCAATGTGTCGCCTTCGACCAAACACCAGCAGCACCAACTGTTGGACCGGCCCCGTCTGCGGCGGCGTGGAATCACGTCGCATGAATGCTGATTCAAATTGCATCAAATCGCATTTTCCCCAGTGTTTTCAACGGGTTGAGCGAATCAGGCGAGCGCCCGAACGGTGCTGGCACACTCCCTGCTGTATATGGCTCGAGTGCGACAGAAACCGCACCAACCACCCAAACCAGCCAACCAACTTTAGGAGTATCACCATGAAAGCACTGACCATCAAAGACCTGTCCCACGCCGTTGAACTCGACGCTTCCTCCATGTCCGCTGTCCACGGCGGCATGTACAAGGGCGGCTCGCTCGTCCTGCCGTCCTTCGGCCCCGCCTTCAGCTTCTCCTCCAGCGAACTGAACTTCGGCGCCACCCAGCAACTGATGCAGGAACAGAACACCCAGGTCAACAACGGCAACAACGTCGCGTTTGCGCACGGCATCACTTCCAATGTGACACCGACCCAGAGCGGCTCCAACAACATCAACTTCCGTTGATCGCCGTTCCATCACTAGCAAACAGTAACTAGCAACATCCTTAAATCCAGCAACGCATCGTCCTTAGGAGAATCATCATGAAAGCACTGATCATCAAAGACCTGTCCCTGTCCATCGAACTCGACGGCAAGTCCATGGCTGCCGTGCACGGCGGCACCGGCAAAGGCTTGCCTTCCTTTAACTGGCCCTCGCATTCGAGCGTATCGCTGAGCGCAGTCAGCTTCGACGCATCGCAGATGCTCGGCCAAAGCCAGAACACGGAAGTCAACAACGGCAACAACGCAGCCTTTGTTTGCGGCATCACATCGACCGTGACACCGACACAGACCGGCACCAACAACATCCACTTCCGTTGATCGTTCGCGCCGCTGCTACGAATATCTATTGTTAGATCACTTTACTCATCATTCCAGGAGAATCATCATGAAAGCACTGACCATCAAAGACCTGTCCCGCGCCGTCGAACTCGACGCTTCCTCCATGTCGGCCATCCATGGCGGCATGTACAAAGGCGGCTACGCATTCTGCATGCCGGCCTACAGCGCCCCGCGCTACGACTTCGACGCCAGCAGCGTCAAGTTCGACGCCAGCCAGCAACTCGGCCAAAGCCAGAACACCCTCGTCAACAACGGCAACAACGTCGCTTTCGCTTCCGGCATCACTTCCAACGTGACACCGACCCAGAGCGGCTCCAACAACATCCATTTCGGCTAATTGCACTGCGGGGGCGGACATCGACAGCGCCGCCTCCCCTTCACTAAAAGGAGAATCACCATGTCAAGCATCACCATCAGCGATTTGCCCGAAAGCAGGAAGCTCGACCGCAGCGCCATGAGCCGTGTCCGTGGCGGCAATTCCTGGCTGGCCGGACTGGG
>SXGU01226304.1_pt1 | contig 10515 bp, 7 predicted proteins | sample 3174531 | NCBI WGS metagenome assembly SXGU01 (sample SAMN11356863, study PRJNA531348) | freshwater metagenome | isolation source: freshwater sample F1-140 | place: China: Fuxian Lake, Yuxi | collected 2017-12-25 | reverse complement strand
TCGCCTTCACTGGGCGGGAAATTGCCGGCAATCAGCTTGACCATGGTGGACTTCCCCGCACCATTGTCGCCCATAAGACCGACAACCTCGCCAGGCTCAACCGTAAAACTGATATCATTCACCGCCCGGATGGCGCCGAAGCTTTTCGACACATTGCGGACGTCAAGCAACGCCATTCACACGTCTCCCAAACTTGCTGCGGTGATTTCTCGGCCCACTCGCATGAGCAAATTAGACGGTTCGCCACACAAATCAAGATGCATGTGGGCGTCTGGCAGATCATTTTATACTATATATTGAGAGAGGTGACTCATCGCTCCAAGAAACCGGCGCAAAGAGGGAGATGCAGTCTTCGTGGCGATGATTGGCTCTGTCACGATCCGCGGGGCCATCGTCACTCCCATATGCGCGATGATTCACTGGGCGCATAATTCCCCCAGCTGGCCGTACTACTGTCCAATATCCGGCGCGGTCTCCTACTGTCTCTTCGTTGCCGATCTTATGTAATCATATCAGTGTATTAAGAGGGGATTCTCGCCATCTGCATCAGGTTGGCAGCCGGTAGGTGCGGATTGCCGTCTCGCGATAGAGCTTGCGAAGCTCTCCATCGCTGGCGCCCGCGACCACATCGTCAATGATCCCGACCCAAGTGGGATAGGCGTGCGAGAGTTCCGAGACGGTCCAGTCGCTGCCATACATCACGCGTTCAAAACCAAAGCATTCTATGACATGGGCCACATAGGGTTTGACCTGATCGACCGTCCAGTTCCGGTGGTCCGCTTCTGTGATGACGCCCGACACCTTGCACACCACATTGGGAAACAACGCCAGTTCCCTGATCTGGCTCCACCACGGCTCACGCAGGCCATTCTTGATGTCAGGCTTGCCAATATGGTCAAGAACGAACGATACCTCGGGGCAGCGCCTGACCAGCTCAAGTGCATAGGCCATGGCCGTGTGCTTGACGCAGATATCAAAACTGAGGTCATGTTTCGGCAGGAGGCGGAGCCCCGCAAGGAAATCCGGTTCGAGGCAGAATGCAGGATTGCGCTCGGTCTCGATCAGGCGCCGGATGCCGCGGAAGTTCCGCAACTTCTTCAGCGCCACAATGTCAGGCTCGACGGCTATGCCCTTCTCCAGCGGAAGATGGGCAACGATCCCGCAGAGTCTGGAATCCCGGTTGGCCATGTCCTGAATGAATTCGGCCTCGCCGAGATGCAGTCCGGGATCAACGGCCACTTCGGCAAAGACAATCTTGTCGACTTGCACTGGCCCCCGTGCCCTGTCGAAATCCTCAAGTAAGTAGGTACGGTTTATTTTCGGCACCCCGGCGAGCCAGCCGTAGCTGAAGCGCTTTACATCATAGAGGTGGACATGGCTGTCAACGATCGGGAATTTTGGCATCTTTCACCCATTGCTGTGTTGTGGAAAATGATGGGCCGGTGATCAATTCGGAATTGAGGTCGGCAAGGCACGAGGCGCCCACGAGGACCATAGTCCGCTCAATCTCGCGGCGGAAGATATCCAGAACCTGTGCCACCCCGGCTTCTCCGCCAACCGCCAGGCCCCAAAGCTGCGGACGGGCAATGAGGCAGCAGGCCGCCCCGAGGCACAAGGCCTTCACCACATGGGAGCCGCGCCTGATGCCGCCATCCAGGAGGACGGGGATCCGCCCCGCCGCAGCCTCGACGATACCGGGCAGAGCCTCGATGGCTGAGACGGCGCCATCCAGCTGCCGTCCGCCATGGTTCGAGACAATCACCCCGTCAACGCCCCGCGCAACTGCCTGCCGTGCTTCGTCGGGATGCAGAATGCCCTTGATGATCAAGGGCCCCTTCCAGATCTTCCGGAGCCACTCAACGTCTTGCCATGACATCGACGGGTCAAGCAGTTGCGACATGCGTTTGGCCAGCGACCCAATGTCGATGTTTTCGCCGGCGCGGATGTAATTGCCAAAGGTGATGCGCGGCAACTCCGGGCGCATGCGCAACAGCCACGGCAGTTTTCCGGCCATGGCCAGCATGTCCGCCAGTTTGAATTTCGGCGGGATCGAGAAGCCGTTCCGTACATCGCGCTCGCGGTTGCCCAGCACCTGGTTGTCGGTGGTGAGCACCAGGGCATCATAGCGTGCTGCTGCGGCGCGATTGGCGAGCTCCTCGGTGAAACCCCGGTCGCGGAAAATGAAGACTTGCATCCAGCGCGGCGCCGTGCCCGTTCGCGGGACCTCCTCCAGTTTGCAGACTGAGCCGTGGCTGAGGCAATAGGCGGTTCCTGCCGAGGCGGCGGCGCGGGCTGCCGCTATCTCGCCTTTCGGCCACATCAATCCGGCAAGGCCGGTCGGGCCGATCATCACCGGCATCGACAGCTGCTGACCAAAAAGATTTACGGACAAGTTCCGTTCCGGCGATCCATTGAGCGGCCTCGGCAGCAGACCGATGTCGCCGAAAGCCGCTTCGTTGCGGCGCAAGGTCCACTCGTCCTCGGCCCCGCCATCAACGAAATCAAACACCGGACGGGGCAGCAGGCGCCGCGCTTCGGCCCGCATGGCCGCAACGCTGTAGCAACCCCGACGCCAGCCCTCACTCATCCATACTCCCCTGCGCTCCGTCCCTGCAGGCTAGTATAAGTATGGACGCAACAACAGGGGCCCGGTATCGTGAGGTAGTGCACGGAGCGACCGCAGGGGCCCAAGGGACGAACCCATGATTACCGACCCGCCTATTCTCAGGATCAGGCGCAATTTCGAGCGCCCGTCGCCCGAGGCTGTGGCCGCCTTGCGTGGCGTTGCCACCGGCCACCTGGTGGACGCGATGGGCGGCAGCGGTGCCCTGGATTGGCGAATTAAGCCGCTGGGCGATGCCACCCCCGGCTTCGCCGGCGTTGCCATAACCTGCGATGCCGGCCCGGCTGACAATCTGGCCGTCTTCGGTGCTCTCGACGCGGCCCGGCCCGGCGACGTGATCTTCATCGCAACGGCTGGCCACCGAGCCGCGGCGGTCATCGGCGACCTCGTCGCTGGCATGGCGCGCAATTGCGGCGTTGCGGCGATCGTCACCGAGGGCACGGTGCGCGATGCCGAGGGAATTCTCGCCGTGGGCCTGCCCGTCTATTGCGCCTGCATCTCGCCCAACTCGCCGGCGCGCAATGGTCCCGGCACGGTTGGCCTGCCTGTCGTGGCGGGCGGCGTGGCGATAGCCTCCGGCGATATCCTGGTGGGCGACAGGGACGGCGTGGTCGTCGTTCCGCGCCAGATGGCTGCAGCGACAGCGGCAAAACTGGTGGCCGTGCGGGCGGCAGAAGCGGCCCTCGAAGCCAAGGTCAAGGCCGGCCTGCGCATGCCCGACTTCATCGCAGCCCTCCTGAAATCGGAACGGGTTGAAGAAATCTCATAGTCTTTATGGCGATTGCAGACCCACCTGACGTCAGGGCAAGAGCCTGCGTTTGTTGAAACTCGACAATTCACTTTGAATTTTCCTAAATTTAGGGAACTGGAAACCACCCGAAATTAAGGCCCCATTAGTACTGAAAGAACGTCAGGAATTAATCTCCTGGGGGGTACAGGTAGAAACCTCGTTTGGGACAAAGTGAGAGCCGGCCTATGTGTATCTTGTGTTTGAACAATCCGCTTGTCGACTGGCATGCGCTTGATGTGCCGGCAGGAGAACCTGTTCAGGCTGGTACCGCCGCTGGCGGCACGAGTAATGGAACGTCGGTGGGCTTCAACCAAAATCTCGTCAACCAGCTCAACAGCGGCTCCTACTGGTACAACTCCAATGGCACCGTCGCGACAACGATCAGCTTCGGCTTCCCCACAAGCAGTTCATTTGCGACGGGTTACAGCGAAGCATCGGGCTGGTCGGCACTTGCGGAAACCCAGAAAACCGCCGTCCGCCAGATGATGACGTTGTGGGATGATCTCATTGCTCCGTCCCTCGTCGAATCCACCGGAGCGCAAAACACCGCCGACATCAAGTTCTCCAACAGTTCGACCGGCGTAAATTTTGCCCACGCCTATTTTCCCGGCGAGGTCAGTTCGGAGATCGGCTCATACCAGAAGACTGCAGGCTCGATCTGGCTCAACCCCGCCTATAACAGCGGCATAAACAACCTCGTGACGCCCACCTCGGGCGTCTACGGTTACATGGCGATCCTGCATGAGATCGGCCACAGCCTTGGTCTTGACCACGGCGGCAACTACAATGGTGGATCCCCCCAATACGGTAATACCTCGACCGGCTGGCTCTATGCCGAGGACTCCGACCAATACACCATTATGTCGTATTTCAGTGCGAGCGCCACGGGCGCCAACTGGGGTGGTAAGTATGCCCAGACACCGATGGTCTATGACATTAAGGCGATTCAAGAGATTTACGGGGCGGACTACACCACGCGCGCCGGCAGTACAGTCTACGGCTTCAACGCCAATGCCGGGAATTCGCTTTACGATTTTAGCCAGAACACCACACCGATCCTCGCCATTTGGGACGGAGCCGGAACCGATACCATTGACCTTTCGGGCTGGTCCACCGCCTCCGTCCTCAACCTGACGGCGGGCTCCTACTCGAGCGTCAATGGCATGACCAAGAACCTGGCCATTGCCTACAATGTCGATATTGAAAACGGCACCGGCGGCGCTGGCAATGACACTATTACCGGCAACGACCTCGCCAATATCCTCCGTGGCAATGGCGGAAACGATACTATCAACGGCGCCAGCGGCAACGACACCATCGACGGTGGCACGGGCGTTGACATTCTGATCGGCGGCACCGGCGATGACACCATTTATTTCGATGCCCTCGACAATCTAGTACTGCTCGATGGCGGCATCGGATTTGATACACTGATCCAACTTGGCGTGCTGATTACCTTCGATTATGCCAGCCACAATTTTGAGCGCCTGCTGAACGTCATCGCTGATGCAGGCTCGGCGGCCTGGTCAGATCAGACGGACTACTATGACATATCCGGGCTCTACTACGAATGCGATATCACCTACGACAATGGCACCCGTAGCGTGACCGAATACGATGTATACAATGCCGAAATCTGGTCCGAATGGACGATCACCTATGCTGCGAATGGCGACATCATATCTGAGATATTTATACCCGATAGCGGTTCAGGCAGCGCCCCAAAAATAACCTCAAACGGCGCTGGTCCAAATGCGGCAATAAGTATTGCGGAGAACTCCACCTTGGTCACGACGGTGACGGCAACTGACGCGGACGCCGGAACCGCACTGGCCTACTCCATCGCTGGCGGTGCCGACGCCGCCAAGTTTACAATTGATAAAGCAACAGGCCTCCTGACTTTTGTAGCAGCGCCGAATTTTGAAGCGCCGGCTGATTCCGGCGCCAACAATATCTATGACGTCCAAGTCCAAGTCACGGATGGAGCCCTGATCGATACGCAAGCAATTGCCGTCACCGTCACGAACCTGGAAGACACACCGGTTTTCACCTCGGTCACCGGTACGTCGCGCAACAATGTACTCACTGGCACAGCGGGGCTCAACATTATTGACGGCCTTGGCGGAAACGACACCCTTGCGGGTCTCGCCGGTGCCGATCAGCTCATTGGTGGCACCGGGACTGATACGGCAACCTATGCTGCATCGGCAACCGGCGTAAATGTCAGTCTGACGACTGGCACTGGAAGTGGTGGCGATGCCGAAGGCGACACGCTCTCAGGAATTGAAAATCTGACAGGTTCGGGCCTTGGCGACATCTTGGAAGGCAATAGCGGTAGCAACACCTTGGCCGGTGGCCTGGGCATTGATACCGTATCCTATGAGCATGCTGCTTCCGGCGTAACCGTGAACCTGTCATCGACCAGAGCACAGAAAACCATAGGTGCGGGCACCGACAAGCTCAGCGGCTTCGAAAATGTTACCGGATCAGGCTTCAACGACAACCTGACTGGAACCTCTGGCAACAACGTCCTCCACGGTGGCGCTGGCAGTGATATTCTGGCAGGCGGCAATGGCAGCGACACCTTTGACTTTTCGTCACTTGCCGATGGAAGTGACGTCATCACTGATTTTGCAGCAGGTACCGATCATATCGATCTGATCGACCTACTGGATTCAGCGGGCCTCGGAGGCCTCGACTACGCCGCACTCGTTGCGCAGGGTAACCTCATCATTGAAACCGGCAACTTTGTCACGGGGACGAAGACCAACAACGCTTCCAGCCTGGATACCGGGATCCACATTGATGCCGATGGATCCGGCGCAGGCGGTCTGGTGCTCATCGCCATCCTCGAAGATACTTTGACGAACCCGGGCGACTTCCTGGTGTGACAGGGCCACAAGGTCCGATGAAGTATAGCGATGAACTCAGGTCTGGCGCGCCATGAAGTATTTCCCCTGGAGCAATTGACTTGCGCGCCACTGCCGTTCGGCTATGGCCTCGGCACCCCATTTCAGCGATATTTATTCATTCTTTTACAAAGGGCCAATTCAGGAGTAAATTTCAACATGAATTGGCATCCCATCTTTTTGGGGATGCTTGCTGCCTTTTTGTTGTCCAAGTCGACAAATCCGGAAGGGCTCACCCCGACAGCAATTCCACAGAGTTTATCGCACCTCTGAAGGAGGGATGCCTGGTCCAATCAAGTGAATTTACACCTCCTGCTGGAGGTGGAGTTCTCTGTTCCGATCGCGTAGAATGTTTACCGGGGAACCGCCAGGCTACCCTTCATTCAGCCAAATTCACACCACACTGGAGTAACTGCTTAAGTCCAAATACTCGAACCAACCTGACAGAATCTAATGCAACTTGCGTTAAAAAAGGTGGAAGTCTGCAATATTTTTTGCAATCAGCGACGGAAAATTGAATGCGAATTTGTATCATCGGCACGGGGTATGTTGGACTTGTAACCGGCACATGCTTTGCCGAAATTGGCCACGAGGTCATATGCATCGACAAGGATCAAAAGAAGATTTCTCGCATTTTGCGCGGGGACATGCCGATCTATGAGCCCGGTCTCAAGGAGCTTGTAGAATCGAACCTGCGAGCCAGACGCTTGAGTTTCCACTCGGATGTGGCCGAAGCCGCCAAACTCGGCTGCACCTTCTATTTCATCGCGGTGGGTACGCCGTGTCGTGTGGATGATGGCGGCGCTGATCTGGGCCATGTCTATGCCGCCGCCGAAGAGGCGGCGCTGGCGATAAAGCGGCAGGCTGCCAAGGACGATTTCTTTCCTGTCTTTGTCACCAAGTCGACCGTGCCTGTTGGAACAAGTCGCGAAGTTGCGCGAATTGTCGAGCTCCATTTGAACGGCGAAGGTTTCGCCGTTGCCTCCAACCCCGAGTTCCTGAGAGAAGGCTGTGCCATTGAAGACTTCATGGCGCCGGACCGGATCGTCGTCGGAAGCAGGTCGGAGAAGGCGCGGGCCCTTCTGGAAGAGCTGTATCGCCCCCTGACACGCCAAGGTCGACCGCTTGTTGTCACGACAACCGTCGAGACGGCTGAAATGACCAAGTATGCAGCAAACGCATTCTTGGCCATGAAGATAAGCTTTATCAATGAGCTGTCGAGGCTTTGCGAGAAGATCGGCGCCGACGTTGAGGAGTTGGCGCTTGGCATGGGCCTGGACAAGAGAATTGGCGACAAGTTCCTCAAGGTGGGGCCGGGCTATGGCGGTTCGTGTTTTCCTAAGGACACTGTTGCGCTGATCAAGACCGCAAATGACTTTCAGAGCCCCGTTGAAATTGTCGAGACGGTGGTTCGCGTAAACAATCGTCACATGAAATTCATGTCCGACAAAATTAGGCATGCCTTTGGCGGAACAGTGTCCGGTAAGAGAATTGCCGTGCTTGGTCTTGCGTTCAAGGCGCGAACCGATGACGTCCGCGACTCGCCGGCCCTTACAATTGTTCCAGTACTCCTTAGCGAAGGGGCGGTCATTATCGCCTATGATCCCGTTGCCAACCACAACGCCAAAGCCCTCATGGGGGGCACCGTGCTGCATTATGCGGCGAGCCTATCCGAAGCGCTGGAAGGTGCTGACGGAGCGGTCATCATCACCGAATGGGATGAGTTCAGAAGGGCCGACTGGCGCGGTCTGGCTCTGACTATGGCTAACCCCTTGCTTGTTGACCTTCGGAACCTCTTTTCATTGCAGGAGGCCGGTTCGATGGGCATCAGATACGTTTCGTTGGGCCGCGAGCCCATTGCCCCTTCAAGCTGACGGGAGCCGACTATGCGCGTACTTGTGGCCGGGGGTGCCGGTTTTCTTGGTTCCCATCTCTGCGACAGGCTTGTCGAGCAAGGACACGACTTACTCGTTGTCGACAATCTCCAGACCGGCAGGCTCTCAAATCTTTCCCACTTCGCAGGCAATCGCAGGATTGAATTCCAGCGGCGGGATGTCATCGACAAAATCAATGGCGAATTTGATCGCATCTACAACCTCGCCTGCCCCGGTTCACCGCCGCAGTACCAACGGAATCCCGTTGGAACCGCGCGCACCAATTTTATCGGCGTCGACAACTTGCTTCAACTCGCCGCGCGTTGCGGCGCCCGGTTCTTTCAGGCCTCCACGTCGGAAGTATATGGCGATCCGCTCATTCATCCCCAGGAGGAAGGCTATCGCGGCAACGTCAACCCCATTGGCCCACGGGCCTGCTATGACGAAGGCAAGCGGATCGGGGAAACTCTCTGTTTCGATTACCAGCGCCAATACAATGTGAAGATCAAGGTCGCCCGCATCTTCATCACCTATGGCCCCCGCATGACCCCCGATGACGGGCGTGTGGTATCGAATTTCATTGTCCAGGCACTGTCCAACGCGCCCATAACGATCTATGGGAAGGGCGAGCAAACCCGTTCATTCTGTTACGTAAGCGACTTGATCGAAGGCTTCCTCCGCCTGATGGAAAGTCCCGAGGAAGTTGTCGGTCCAATAAATCTCGGCAATCCGGGAGAGTTCACAATCGCCAGGCTTGCCGAAATCATCATTGAAATGACGGGTTCACGCTCAAAACTGGAATACCATGATCTCCCTGAAGATGATCCATGGAAGAGGCGGCCGAACATTGAATTGGCCGGCAACCTGCTTGGCTGGTCTCCCGCCATAGCCTTGCGCGAAGGCCTGGCGCGGACCATCGGTTACTTTGAAGAAAGGCTTCGAAAACAAGGGGCCTGACCGGCTTTCTCCGCGCCGGTCGTACAGGTTTCACGGGAAGATTGTCTTGGGGTCGCCTGGGCTGCTAATTATCGCAAGTTTCCCGTAGCCATTGCATGATGAAGTGAGTCGCCCATTTCCAGGGCGCTAGAAGAATTGCTGTTCAATGACCTTTCCCGATCCGGCCCAACTGAAGACCAAGTACAAGCTCAGCTATCATGTGGACTGTCTCGAACGCATGCGGGCCGCGGGAGCCATTGCGGGAGCCCGGGTTCTGGAAGTCGGCGGAGCGCTGCCCAGGGGCCTGGTAATCGATACCTATGACGCGGCATCATGGACCTCGGTGGACCTGCTGACGGAATACTCAATGATGCTCGGCCTCAAGAAATCCCTCGAGCAAAACCTGTCGGACACATCGATGCCCGCGAAGGCGGCGGAGTGGAAATCCTATGACGGCCGGGCGAGCGCCATTCCCACGACGTTCGACCGGGCTTTCGATGTTTGCGTGAGCATCGCAACCTTCGAACATATTCTCGATCTGGAAGCCACATTGACAGCCATTAGGCGGGCCCTGGCACCTTCGGGCCGCCTCTTTGCCCAGGTCGGACCTATCTGGTCGAGTTGGCGCGGACACCATGTCTTTCCCGATTATTTCGCGCCGCACCAGGAACTCACCAAGGACTTCCTGGGGCGGATGGCGCCGTGGCAGCACCTTATCATGAATGAAGCCGAGTTTGAAACCTGGGCGAAGAGGCTCTACGGCGCGAAGTTTGCCTCGACCGCCTGCACTTCGATCTATCGTTCGCAGCGCCTCAACCGCCTTCTGTTCGCCGACTACCTCACGGCATTCAGGAAAGCAGGCTTTGCCATGCGTGGCGAAATTCAGCCGAACGGGAGTGCGGTCCCCCCGGAATGGTCACAGAACTGGCAGGATACCGTCAGGCGCGGCAAGGGCATAGCCAGCCGTCTTGACCTGGACTGTTTCTGGGTTGAGCTATCTCGCGATTAGTGCACGCTATCTGGCGCTGGCTGGGCGCCATCCGCCCACTACTTGCAGCTTGGTGAGGAGACAGCTGACAGATTGCTATTCCCGGAACCAGGGCGACAGGTATCGCAATACTATGGAAAAATGGTGGGCGGTACAGGGACGCCCACCACGTTTTAAAAGCCTTATGAACCAGCGTTTTCCAGTGGGTAGTAAGACCCTATGTCTCACTTTTATGTCTCACTTATGATCTGCAGCTGTGTTTCAGCATGCAATTTTGACCCACTAGGCGGGTGAATCGGCATCCAAAACTGACCCACCGCGCTGCTGTTAGACTGCCTGCTTGTGGATTGAGCAGGCGGGGTGGGGATGAAGGGCGTGGATACGATTGCACGGGT
>SXGU01520415.1_pt1 | contig 10517 bp, 8 predicted proteins | sample 3174531 | NCBI WGS metagenome assembly SXGU01 (sample SAMN11356863, study PRJNA531348) | freshwater metagenome | isolation source: freshwater sample F1-140 | place: China: Fuxian Lake, Yuxi | collected 2017-12-25 | reverse complement strand
CCTGACGGTGCGGACCGCCCGCGGTACCCGGCACGAGCGCATCGATGGCGAGGCCACCTACGTCCACCAGCTCCGGGCCTTCGTCGCGGCGGTGCGCCACGGCACTCCCGTCCTGACCGGACCGGCGGACGCGAGCGCGAACATGCAGGTCATCGACGCGATCTACCAGCGCGCCGGACTGCCGCTGCGCGGCACCTGAGGGCCATCCTCGCGCACGCCGTCTCGCAAGGCTCCACGGCGGCGTAGCCCACCGGTGCTCGGGGCACGCCAAGCGCGAGAACGGCGCCCATCCCGGCGCCAAGGGCTTGCGACCTGACCTGTGGCATCTTGGGTCATGCCAAGCGGCCAGCGCCTATCGCAGCACACCAAACCGCCTGGCGGGCAGCGCCCCCTCCCGCCGGCCGCTAGTGTTCCGTCTCCAACGCTTCTCTACAACCGCGGATCCTGCGCGGGATGCAGGCAGCGGCCGCCCTGTAGCCTGATGGGTAAAGCCATCTGCAGACCAGGACACTAGGCGTGGATCTGCTGGCTCAGATAGAGCTGTTCGCCGAGCTGCCCCACGAGCACGAGCTGTGACTCGAGCCAGTCAATATGGTCCTCCTCGGAGACCAGAACCTGCTCGAGCAGGTCGCGCGTGCCGTTGTCGCCCTTCTTGCGGCAGAGCGCGATCGTGTCGTTGAGTTTCGCCACCGCCTGCTTTTCGAGAGCCAGGTCAAGCTGGATCTGCTCGACCGGTGTCTCGCCAACAGCGACCTTGGCCAGCCGCTGCACGTTGGGAATCCCCTCGAGGTAGAGGATGCGCTCGATCAGATCGTCGGCGTGTTTCATCTCGCCGATCGACTCCTCGCGACTCTTGTGCGCCAGGCGCTCGTAGCCCCAGTTCTTCTGCATCCGGTAGTGTATGAAATACTGATTGATACCGGTCAGCTCCCCGGTCAGGATTTCGTTGAGCGCTTCGATGATTTCGCTGTTGCTCTTCATGCCGGTGCCCTCGCCTTCTCGATGAGCCTACCACCGACGTCGCAGCCGGGGGAACGAATCACCCCCGCCCTGCCACGGTCGGGACTAGGGCTGGCCGGGATTCAGGAGCGCGTCCGAACCACCGTCCACGAAAACGACCGAACCGCAGCAGAACGCCGCGTCCGGGCCAAGCAGAAAGGCCATCGCGGCCGCGATCTGTTCGGGCTTCGCGGTCCCGCCCAGCGGCACCGGCAGCGCACGGATAGCTGCTCCGATCCCGCCGAGGGCGAGCCCGGCCTCGATCATCGGCGTCTGCGTGACTCCGGGTGCAATGGCGTTGAGCCGGATACCGGCGCCCGCCCAGTCCGGGCCCACGGCGCAGCGTCTCACCCAGCGGGCGAGCGCGAGCTTCGACCCGGCGTAAGCGGTGATCCCGTCGGTGGCCAGCCGACGTGCCTCCGCCTCGTCGCCGGCCAGACAGGCCGCCGCCAGCGGGCCATCCACCCCGGGCGAGATCGTGATCGAGTTCGACGACACGGCGAGCGCGGCGGGTGCCGATCCCCGTGCCAGCGACTCGCGCAATCCGGCGAGGAATGCGACCGCCCCGAAATAGTTGACCGACACGATCGCGGCGGCGTCCGTGAGATGCGGGCCGAGGCCGGCGCAAGCCACAACGCCATCGAGACGCCCGCCGGCAGCGGCGATCACCTCGGCGCAGGCCCGCTCTCGGCCCTCGGTCGTGGCGAGATCGGCCTGGATCTCGGCGCCGGCGAGATCCACGCCGAGCACGCGCGTGCCCTCGGCTTCGAGTCGCCGTCGCAATGCCGCCCCGATGCCGCTGCCGGAGCCGCTGAGCGCGATCGTTCGCATCTGCCCCTCCTGCCCTGCGCCGGGCCCACGGGCAAGCGCGCCGCGTGTGGGTCGGACGAACCTCGTCACCGGCACGCCCGACGGACACGCCGCTCGAACCCTCGCGTAGCGCGTGGGCGCGTCTCCACGGCAAAACGCGGCGGACTCTCTCCACACGGAACTCCGCACGGTGCGCCGGGGCGTGCCCGCGGCGCACCGCGGCAGGCGCCGCTCAGACCCTGCTGTCCGGCGCGCCAGCGCTCGCGGACACCCCCTCGAGCAGATCGGCAAGCGTGTAACCCTCGAGGCCCCGCGCGCGTGCCCGGCCAAGCGCGGCGAGCGCGTGCCGTGCCGGTCCGTTCGCCCCGGCCTCGTCCTCGAGCAGCGCCACGGCATCGAGGGCACCGATCGACGCGGGCGCACGCGCCAGAACGAAGGCACCGGGTTCGTCCGCCACCCATACGAGCCAGCCCGCAGCAGCCAGCCTCTCGGCCATCGTCATGACTCGCGGCAGGTCGACGCCACACTCGCGCGCCAGCGCAAGCGCCGTCGGTGGCGACGACAATCCATTAAATGAGGCGAGCGCTCGGGTCAGCATCTCGAGGCCGAGTCCCAAATCCGAGACGGGCCGGGCGGGGCGATCGTCGGCGCCGTACTCGAGCACCGCGGCCAGCTCGGCGCCGCCGATCACGACCACCCAGCTCACGTAGAGCCAGACCAGCGTCACCGGCAACTGGGCCAGGGCACCGTAGATGGCGTTGTAGCGCGCGACTCCGACCTGGAGCCGGACGTATCCGACCTGCAAGAGTTGCCAGAGGACTCCCGCCACCACGGCGGCCACGAGCAGCGATGGCAGATGCGGCCGGCGGTGCGGCATGACGAGGTAGAGGATCGCGAGTGCGGCGACGTTGAAGGCATAGGGTAGCGCTTGCAGCACCAGTGCTGTCACATCGCCGATCAGGCGCTCGGCCAGAAGTCGATCGAGTACTTGATGTTCGGTGACAAACGAGGTCAGGCCGGTCGCCAGCAGCAGGAGCAGTGGCGTCAGCGTGAGGACTCCGAGGTAGTCGGTCAGCCGGCGCCACCACGGTCGGCCAGTGCGCACCCGCCAGACGTGGTTGAAGGTCGACTCGATATGTCCCAGCACCGAGACCACGGTAAAGATCAACAATCCCGCGCCGAGCGTGCCGACGGTCGCCACGTTGACCCGCTCGATCCCCTCGCGCACCACCGCCACCACCTCGGGGTCGAGCGCGAAGCGCGCGAGCAGCAGGCCCTCGATTTCGTCGGCGGCGCCGATCCCCTTCACTGCGGCGAGCATCAGTGCCACCACCGGCACGACCGCGAGCAGCGTGGTGTAGGCCAGCGCCGAAGCGTGCCCCAAGCCGTCATCCGCCACGAAGCGGCCCGGCACGCTCGCAAGCAGCCGGCCCGTGGCCCGCAGGCGCACACCGATTCCCGCCATCCGGAGCGCCATCGCACACGAGAGCGGCGGCATCCAAACGGGCCGACGATTTCGCACACCCGCTGGGCGGGAACCCTGTCCTCCCAAGGGCGCTGCGACGGGTGGCCGATCTGCCTCCGCCGCGCCGGCGGGCCGCCTCTCGGCGTGGAACCAAGAGCAGGCGACGACGGATCTGCTCGTGGTTCGCGCCGTCCTCCCGAGGGGCACGCGCCCGGTGCCACGTACGCAGCGGGCGACGAAGGATTTGCTCGTGGTTGGTGGTGGCGGGACGAGGCGATCCTCCCCCCCTTGAAGAGCCGGGCTCGGTCCTTGCCTCCGCTGCCAGCCGGGGAGATACTCTCGGGGGAATTTGTCGGCACTCCGTCGGCGACCCAAAAACCACGACAGGCAAAGGAAGGGAGGGCCGGCCCATGGTGTCCGAAGCCATCCTGGAAGAAGAGTCCATCGCCAGGGAGCGCTCGCTCGAGGAGTCCGATTCGCGACTGCTCGAGCAGCCGATCCGCTCGCTGCCGAATCTGCGCGCCCCTCTCTGCCTGGCCCCGACCACGTCGCTCGCCGCGACGATCGGGGCGATGCGGTCGGCGCGCACGGGCTGCGTGCTCGTCGTCATCGAGGGCCAGCTCTGTGGCATCTTCACCGAGCACGACGTGCTGACCCGCATCGTCGGCGAGGCGCTCGACCTCAACGCCCGCACGGTGCGCGACTTCATGACGCCGAATCCGGAGACCCTCACCGCGGACGACGCCATCGTGTGGGCGCTCAACAAGATGGCCGTCGGCGGCTTCCGGCATGTGCCGCTCGTGGACGAACATGGCCGCGCCGTCGGCATCGTGGCGATGCCCAACGTGGTCGAATACCTCGCCGACCTCCATCTAAAAGCAGTCTTGACGCTGCCCCCGTCGCCGCAACGCGGAATCCCGAGGGCGCGCGAAGGCGCGTAGACCGCTCTCCCGCCCGGGCCGCGCTGCCCGACGTTGCCGGGCAACGAGAACGCGGTTAGCAAGGCCGGACCGCTTGCGAATCACCCCCGGTGACCTCTCGACAGCAACAAGAACTCCGCTGCGAGCGACCCGAAGCCGCTCCCCACCCCCGAGGCCAACTGTCGATGGACGCCACCGAATCCCTTGACACCGATCTCCTGCGCCACGAATTGCGCGGCTGGCTCGCCACCAACCTCGAGGGGCGCTTCCGGCAGGCGGGCTCGGCCCTGACCGCCTCGCCCGAAAGCCTCGTCGTGCTGCGCGAATGGAACCGCCGCCTCGCCGACGGTGGCTGGGTCGCCATCGCCTGGCCACGCGAATGGGGTGGCCGCGCCGCAACCGTCGCCGAACAGGTCGCCTGGGCCGAGGAAATGGACCGGGTCGATGCGCCCTCGCCCGTCAACCTGATCGGACTCTCCAACATCGCGCCCGCCATCCTCGAGCACGGCACCGACGCGCAGCGCCACCGCTTCCTCGAGCCGATGCGCCGCGGCGACGAGATCTGGAGTCAGGGCTTCTCCGAACCCGAGGCGGGCAGCGACCTCGCCTCGTTGCGGGCAAGCGCAGTACGCCGGGGCGACCATTGGCTCGTCAATGGACAGAAAATCTGGAACACGCTCGGCACAGCGGCCGACTGGTGTGAGCTGCTGGTACGCAGTGACCCGGCGGCGCCCCGTCATGCCGGGCTCACCTGCCTGCTGGTCGACCTGCGTCTGCCCGGAATCGAGATCCGCCCGATCCGGACGATCACCGGCGAGAGCGAGTTCGCCGAGATCTTCTTCACCGACGTCGCGGTGCCCGCGGATTGTGTGCTGGGCGAGCCCGGCAACGGCTGGCGCGTCGCCATGACCACACTCAACAGCGAGCGCGGCGGGGTCGCGAGCTTGCACCTGGTGGCCCGCAAGCGCATCCGCCGGCTGACCCTGGCCGCGCGCGCGGCGCAGGGGCCCGACGGCCGGGCGCGCACAGACGATCCCTACGTGCGACGCGCACTGGCCCGCCTGCACGTCGAGGGCGAACTCCTGCGCGCCCTTTGCGAGCGCGCACTGGCGGGAATGATCGCCAACCGCCCCGGCCCCGAGGCAGCCCTCACCAAGCTCGTCTGGAGCCGCACCGAGCAGCGCATCGCCGAGGTCGCGGCCGAGATCCTCGGCCACGCCGCCCTGGGTGGCGAGTGGGCGCGGGCACGGTTGCAAGCGCGCTCGTACTCGATCGCCGGCGGCACCACGCAGGTCAACAAGAACCTCGTGGCGCGGCGCGTGCTCGGCCTGCCGAAGGGAGATTGAGAGTGCCCACGCCTGCGCACGAGAGTCGTGATCTGTTGCGCGACAGCTTGCGCCGCTTCCTCGCCGCAGAGGCCTCCATCGCCACCTGCGCGCGCCCGCTCTTCGACGATCCGCGCGGCACGACACCGACCCTGTGGCGCGGCCTGGCGGAACTCGGCGTCCTCGGCGTGTTGCTGCCGACCGACATGGGTGGTGCGGGCCTTGACGCTGCCCACGCCGGAGTCGCCTGCGAGGAGATGGGCCGGGCGCTCTTTCCCGGTCCCTTCCTCGCCAGTGCGGTGGCGGCGAGCGCGCTGCTCGGCACGCTCGCACGCAACGACGAGACGCAGCGCCTCGGCTTTGCACTGGCGCGCGGCGAGCAGGTCGCGACACTGGCCAGCGACGCGCCGGCGACAGGGTACCCCACCCCCGAAGCGTCGGTCCGCGCACGCCGGGCGGAAAAGGGGCCGATCACTCTCACCGGCCGCAGGTCGCTCGTCGCCTTTGCCGAGACGGCCGACGTCCTGCTGGTCCCCGCCGCGGACGAGAGCGCTGGCGGCGCGGCGCGACCGAATGTGTTCGCGGTCGAGCGGCGGGCGGCCGGCCTCGGGGTCGAGCCCGCAGAATGTCTCGATCCCGCACGCCGGCCGGCGACTGTGATCTTCGCGAACACGCCCGCCTTGCCGCTGGCCTCGGACATGACGGCCGCGGGCATCCTCGCCGCGACGTCGCGCGCGGTGGACCTCGCTGCTGCTGCTGCCGTCGCCGACGGTGTCGGTGCCGCCCAGCGCGCCTTCGAACTGGCATTGGACTGGGCCCGCGTGCGCCACCAGTTCGGCCGGCCGATCGGCAGCTTCCAGGCGGTGCAGCACCTGCTGGTGGACATGCTCACCGAGATCTCGCTGCTGCGCGCCGCCACCGACGAAGCGCTGACCGCCTGCGACCGAGGGGACGCCGCCGCGCGGGCTCACGCCACGGCGGTGGCCGCTGCCGCCGCCGCGCACTCGCTGCCCGAAATCGGCGCGACCGTCATCCAGATCTTCGGCGGCATCGGCTACACTTGGGAGCACGACGCGCACCTCTTCTACCGCCGCCTGCTCGGAACTTCGGTGAGCGCGGGAACCGAGGGCCAGAACCTCGACCGTGTCGAAGCGCTGCTCTTCGATCAGGCGTAAGTCCCGGCGAGATCACCACGCAGGACCGGGCTCACGCGAACATCATGAGGGATGGCGGCCGACGCGCGGACATCCCCGCGGCGACAGAGATGCGGCGCCTACCCTTGCGCCGCGACGATCCGATCTGAAAGGGTCTCGCATGGGGACCGCACCCGCTCTCTCCGTCGCCGTCCTGGATTCGGCGATCGACGCACTCGAACGGCTGCTCGTCGCCCTCGACGAGGGTCGACCCGGGGCGCGCGGGCTGGCCGAGTCGAGCCTCTGGCGGCTGCGCTCGGCGTGGCGGGAGAACCCCGCCGCGTTCTCGCCCGACGCGATCGTGCGCCTGCGGCTGCTCACGACGCGACTCGAGGGCGAGCCCTGCGCACCCACCGGGCCCAGCTTCGAAGACGCGGCGGCGACGCGGACAGGACGCGCCCCAGACCCGGCCGACCTGCGCCGCACGAATCTCCCCGGCGCTGAAACGTTGCCCGCCGCGAGCGAGGCAGCCCGTCCCCGTCCCCGACCTCGCCGAAGGCCGCGCTCCGACCTCACAGCGGCGGCGGTACTCGCGGAAATCTATGGCTACGACGACTTTCGGCCGGGACAGGCCGAGATCATCGAGGCCCTGCTCGCCGGGCGAGACTGCGTCGGGGTGATGCCGACCGGCGCCGGGACATCTCTAACCTACCAAATCCCAGCGCGGCTCCTCGGCGGCACGACGCTGGTGATCTCACCCCTGATCGCCCTGATGAAGGACCAGGTGGATGCGCTCGACGCGCTTGGCATCCGCGCGACCTTCCTGAACTCTAGCCTGACGCCCGAGGCGCGAGCCGCACGGGTGCGGGCCATCATCGCGGGCGAGGTTGAGCTGGTCTACGCCGCCCCCGAAGGCCTGGAAGCAAGCGCCGGCCGTGTGCTCGAGCAGGCCGACGTGCGGCTGGTCGCGGTCGACGAAGCGCATTGCATCAGCCACTGGGGACACGACTTCCGCCCCGCTTACCGCAACCTGGAGAACCTCCGGGAGCGCTTCGGCGAGGTGCCGATTTTGGCACTGACGGCCACCGCCACGCCGCGCGTGGTGGACGACATGATCACGCAGCTCGGCATGGTCAGGCCGGTGCGGGTGCAGCGCTCGTTCTTCCGCTCCAACCTCCGCATCCACGCCTACGTCAAGGGACAGGGGCTCGAACTCAGGCGATCGCTCCTGGCCCTGGTCCGAGCCCACGCCGGCGAGAGCGGGATCATCTACGTCGGGTCGCGGCGCGCCGCGGACTCGACCGCGGCATGGCTCGCGAGCAAGGGCGTGCGCGCCGCCGCCTACCACGCCGGTCTCGCAGTGACCGAGCGCAGTCGCGTACAGGAGGCCTTCCAGCGCGACGAGATCGAGGTGGTCTGCGCGACGATCGCTTTCGGGATGGGCATCGACAAACCAGACGTGCGCTTCGTCCTGCACCGCGACATGCCGCGCTCGCCCGAGGCCTGGTACCAGGAAATCGGCCGCGCCGGCCGTGACGGCGCGCCGGCCGATTGCGTCCTGTTCTATTCCTGGTCTGACGTGGTCCGCTACGAGCGCAGCCAGAGCGGCGACGCCGGCCCCGACGCGGTGGCGCAACAGGCGCGCCTCGCGCGCGAGATGTTCCGCCTCGCCGACCGCAGCGGCTGCCGCCATCGCGCAATCGTGGGCTATCTCGGCGAGACGATCGCCGCCTGCGGCAGTTCGTGCGACCACTGCCAAGGCAGCAACATCATCGCCGAAGCGTCCCGTCGCCCACCGACGCCAGGCCGCAGCACACCCACGGCGGCTCGTACCCATGCCGCGCCGGACCCCGGCCCTGCCGGATCGCCGACGGGAGACGTCGGCGAGCTGCGCGCGCTGCTCAAGGAACTTCGCCTGCGCATCGCGCGGGAAGCCGGACGGCCGCGGTACCGGGTCTTCCACGACGCGACCCTCGACGCCCTGATCGAGCACCGGCCACGGACACCCGAGGCACTACTTGAGGTGCACGGCATCGGGCCGAAGAAGCTCGCCGAAATCGGCGCCGAGCTGCTCGCGACGATCCGGCCCTTTGCCTGAAGCTTTGCGCCATCCGCCCGAGCCTGCCAAGGTGCGGGCACCCGCAACCGGACCGGAGGCAGCGCGTGAAACCCGAGGAATGCACTCTGTTCAGCGGTGCCGCCAGCGGCAGCGAGGAGGCTTTCGGCACGGCCGCCGAACGCCACGGCATCGAGGAAGTCAACTTCACTTTCGAGAGCCACCGCGACAGCCGCACGCGCGGCATCCGGGTGCTGACGCACGCCGAGCTCGAGAAGGGTGATTTCAGCCTCGGCTATGTGGGCCGCCTCATGCACCGCCGCTACCCCGACACCGTGCTCTTCAAGCGTGTGTTGCAGAGCATCTGGCATCAGGTGAACGCCGGCCAGGAGATCTGGGTCATCGGCCGCATCCTGCCCGACGACACCGTCAAGGGCGGCACCGGCTGGGGGGCCGAGTTCGCCAAGCTCTGCAACAAGCCGCTGCACGTCTTCGACCAGGAGCGTGACGGCTGGTTCCGCTGGACCGGCGAGGCCTGGGAGCCCGCTCACCAGCCGCGCATCACGCACCCCCTCTTCACCGGCACCGGCACCCGCTTCCTCGTGGACAACGGCCGCCGGGCGATCGACGAACTCTTCACGCGCAGCTTCCACGGCTGAGCGCGGCCGGCACGCGACCGCTCTCCCGGACGGGATTGCGCGATCCTTGACGGTCGAGCTTCGCCTGCCTCGAGCCCCGGCCGGCACCATGCCAAGAGGCTCAAAACGCCTGTATTTCTCGTGAGCAGCTTTGCCTCTAAACTACTCGCAGTATTTACCGGGGCCGACTCCCTGCCCAAGGGGTCGTTTTTCCTCTTCGGTCCGCGTGCCACCGGCAAAACGACCTGGCTCCGCTCCGTTCTGCCAACCGCCTTGTGGATCGACCTGCGCGGCGCGGCCGAGGCCCTCGAGGCCTATACCAACACCTACCTGCGGGAGGAGATCCAACCGGAATCGCTGATTCGCGCCCCCCTCGTTCGCGCGTTTCCTCGAGGTCGCCGCGCTGGCGAACGGACAGATCACGAATGTCGCCGCGCTGGGGCGCGACGCGGCCGTCGCGCGGCCGACCGTGCAACGCTACTTCGATCTCCTCGTCGCTACGCTGATCGGGGTCTGGGTTCGTCCCTGGAAGACCCGTGCCCGGGTCAAGGAGGTCCGGCATCCAAAGTTCTACCTCTTTGACCCCGGAGTGGTCCGCGCACTCCGGGGGTCCCTCCGGGAGCCCCTCGAACGTGCGGAACGAGGGCCGCTGCTCGAGACACTCATCCTGCACGAGTTGCGCGCGCACATGGCGACCGCCTCTCGAGGGTACACGTGCCACGCCCCGTGGTGAACCCGACCCGCGACCCGTGGCTTGCCGCTCGGCGGTGTCCGGTCTAGTCGTGATGCATGTTCCTTGGCATCGACCTGGGCACGTCGAGTGTCAAGCTACTGCTGGTCGACGAGCAGCAGAACGCGGTCGAGGAGCAGGCCGTCGCCCTCGCCACGGCGCGCCCCCAGCCGCTCTGGTCCGAGCAGGATCCCCGTGCCTGGTGGCAAGGGGCATGTGCCGCAGCGGCGACGCTGCGGGCACGCAACCCGCGCGCGATGGCGGCGGTGCGCGCGATTGGGCTTGCCGGACAGATGCATGGGGCGACGCTGCTCGACGCACGCGACCGGGTGTTGCGGCCGGCCATCCTGTGGAATGACGGCCGCAGCGCTTCGCAGTGTCGCGAACTCGAGCGCCGCTGTCCGCAAACCCGGACGATCACCGGCAACCGCGCCATGCCGG
>SXGU01299995.1_pt1 | contig 10517 bp, 6 predicted proteins | sample 3174531 | NCBI WGS metagenome assembly SXGU01 (sample SAMN11356863, study PRJNA531348) | freshwater metagenome | isolation source: freshwater sample F1-140 | place: China: Fuxian Lake, Yuxi | collected 2017-12-25 | reverse complement strand
CTTGGTGATGGCGTTCAAAAACCTCAAGCCTTGCCCTTCCTGAAGTCGCTGAACCACCGAAATTCACCAGAAATCAGATGCTCGCCATGGCCATTCAACTCTCAACTGTTTTCTCCAATGACTTTGTCACAGCCGTGTCGATTGGACGACCTGGTTGAGAATCTTGATTGCGAAGCAGGGGATGTTACAGTCGCGACGTTCTCAGTTCAGATCAGCCCCGGGAAACCGCATATTGCGTTGAACATGGTGACTGCTTTGAGAGCATTACGCCTTATGAAATCAAGTCATGCCGGATGGAGTAGTTCGCGCATTCAGAAATCAACATTGCTCGTCCTGATCTCGCTGGCTGCGGGATTGGCATCTGTTGAACAAACCGAAGCTGCCTCCAATGTGGTGTTGTGGGATTCCGGAACACGCTTCGCCGACAGCGTAGCTATTGAAAATAGAGCATCCTGGGAGGTTGTGCCGACAGAACTTTTTGTTTTTGAGAAGGATCCACTGAAAGCCGCTTCCGATCCCGGGTATTACGGACGGGAGTATTCATTCAAAGGCGATGCGGTGGTGGAGAATCAGAGTCTGGTCGCTGTTTTCTGGGCAACACAAGGTCGAGTCGTCCTTTATTCCAAGGGAACGAGGGATTTGCCGGATACCGCCTCGACAGCCCAGGCAGGGCTTGCAAGGAAGATTCTTGAATTCATCCCATCTCAAACAAGAGCTCAGGCTGGGAAGATCACCCGTTGCGAGATCCTCAGGAATGCCGGAGACGAAGTGGCACTGGAGGTTTTCTTCTCCTCGAAAGGCGCGGCGGATACATCAGTGGTAATTTCCTTCGGCAAGAACGAGATCGTCGAGATCAAACCCGATGGGGCTATCAAAGGAATCAATCTGCTGAGTTCGATGGATTACGGAGTCTTACCCGGTTTTGTCGGTGACGATCTGATCTACGCTCCCTCGGAGTATCCATCGTCCGACACGCTCGCCATTCCTGTGGAGAGTGCCTTTGTCGGATTGTTGAAAGGTGAGAGTGATCAGTTGGTAATGACCTGGCCGGGTGGGAAACAGCAATTGAAGCTCCGCCTGGTAAACGCCCTGCAAGGCAGGCGTGCGATTGAGGCGGTGGAGTTCGACAATGATGGACAGAGCTTCTACCTCGCGGCATTGAGCGCGTCCGGCATCTGGCATCGGGAAGATTTGAAGCCGACCTTTCTGGAGAAGGACGTGGCTTTGACCTGGAGAAGACCGTTTGCGGCAAAATGGAAAACCCAGTTGCTCGAAGCCGGGATCAGAACCACGTTCGGCTTTCGCGAAGCCAAAGGAACGGTCTGGCGCGGAGTGCCAGGTTCGTACGATTATCCAGTCTGGTTTGACGGAGAAAAGGCTTTCTACCACCTCAGCAAGAAGGTTCCGCCAAAGGGCGAGTCGATCGTTTATTTTCTGGAAGGACAGAACACGCCACTTTCCGTTCTGACGCCGGTCGATATGATGAAGGCAACTCTGGGGAGGCTGGCGTGCGATCCCATCCTCGATATTTCAGGCCGAAAATTACGTACGCACCATAAACGTGATGGTGTTGGGGTTCACCGCGCCTGCACTTGTGGATTTACAGACGCAATTCAGGCGGTCTTCGAAGCCGGGCAGGAGGTGTCGAGAAAGGATTACGTGAAGGAGGCATTGGGGGAAATGAACTATTTCGTCGAGCGCCATGTGGAAAGGATCGAAGAGTACAGGCTCTTTGCCGCTGATATGAGCAAGTTCCTCAAAGCAAGGGCGACAGTTTCTCCCGAGCTGAAACCGTTTCTCGACGGTCTGGATGAGACCGCGCAGCAAATCCCGCAGGAGTACAATGTGCAGAAGGAAAACATGAAATCGCTGGAGCACGCGGCTGAGTTGACTCGTCAAACGATGGCTCTCACTGGCAGCAGGAACACCAACAACCTCGCCGCCTACATGGAATTGCTCAAGGCTTGGAGAGGGATGGGGGGTGCTCAGGATTACGTGGTCGCTCAATGTCACATGATCGCGCGGAAGCTTTTTCAACAAGTCGGCTACGGTTGCGTCAACGACTACAAGGCCGTCGCCGTGGCGAAGGAAGTTCGAGCCCGCTGCCGTCAGGTTCTCAGGAATCCTGACGGGTACGAGATTTGGGCGGAGTATTGAGAGCGGGTGGCGGGGCTTAAAATCTGATCACAAATCATGAAATGTTTTCCATTAACGAGCTTGGTCTCGATGCTTGCCCTGACACTGATTCTGGGTTGTGAACGCAAGTCTTCGGAAAGCGCGGGAGCATCCAGCGTCGCGGCATCGGTTTCGGCTGTTACGCAACCTCAAGCCGACGGAACGACCAATTCACCGGCAAAGGACGCCAGATCTGAGATGGTTCAAATTCCCGGAGGAAAGTTCGTGATGGGTGACAAAGATGAGGCTGATGCGCCACCGCACGAGGTGGTCGTCAGCTCGTTCCTCATGGACAAGAACCTGGTGACTCAAGAACAGTTCCAGAAAATCATGGGTTCAAATCCTTCTCGATGGAAAGGAGACAGGAATCCTGTGGAGCAACTGCGGTGGTCCGACGCGGTGAGGTTCTGCAACAAGCGATCCGAACTGGAGGGCCTTCAGCCTTGTTATGACCTGAAAACGTTGAAGTGCAATTTCGAGGCAAACGGCTACCGGCTGCCCACCGAGGCCGAATGGGAATACGCGTGCCGGGCTGGTACCACGACGGCCTACTTCTTTGGCGACAGTCCCGCAAAACTCGGTGACCATGCGTGGTTCGAGAAGAACTCGGGCGGACATCCCAGGCCTGTTGGTCAAAAGCAACCCAACCCGTGGGGACTTTACGACATGGCTGGCAACGTCTGGCAATGGTGCAACGACTTCTACAAGGTAGATTATTACCAGGAGGCTCCCCGCGAGAATCCTGGAGGTCCCAATGAAGGACAGAACAAGGTTCTTCGAGGTGGTGCGTGGCGGTTCAGTGCCGAGAATTGCAAGTCGGGCTATCGCTACAACGAGAGCCCTGGCTATGCCGATGTCTGTTTCGGCTACGACATTTATGGATTTCGATGTGTCCGGAGGGACGCTGCTCCGATACGGCAGTGACTCCCCAGTGGAGGTCTAACGTCCATTCATCCAGCGTTGAAACAGCGCATCAGTGTGGATTCGATTTGCGAGCAACTGATAACCCTCCGTCAAGGGGTGGCTTGCGTCCGCGTAGAGCTGGCTGGGGAGTGGCTCTGGCACAAGGCAGGTGACTTGATTCTTCATCAACCAGGCACGAATGCCGTCGCGGGTGCGGCGAAACGCAGGATGATTTTCCTCGGCCATGATGTGTTCGTTGAACGGGCCAAGCAGAATCAGTACGTCGTTGCCACGCAATTGAAGGAGTTTAACCAATCGCTGGAAGGCTGCCCATTGCAGTGATCGGTTCAGCTCGACCCACTCAAAACGCGTCGAACCTTCGCCAGTCGTGGACCATGGTTTGTGGCGTGGACTGCTGGAGCCCCGTTCTGGATCATCGGCAGGTTCGGAAGGGACGTTCAGTGTGATTTGCTCAAATGGGTTTTTGTACACATTCGGATGGAGGGGCGGATCGTTGCCGTCTTCTTCGAGGGTCCAGCTCACGAGGCTCTTCTGGCCGAAATAAGTGCTCTGCAAATGTGTCGCCCATTGCGAGAAGATGAAGTGCCTTTCGACAATGGCCCCCAGTCGCTGGTTTAGATCGGCCTTGTAGCAGGGAATGCGCGGAGCGAACTGCGGCACGAGATCAACATGATTGAACCGCTCTTCCTTCGTGGTGCTCAGGTCGGCCTTTGGGCTGGTCATCCAGAGCACATTGCAGTGCAGGATCACCTTGCGATGGTTCAACGGGGTGCCGTAGTAGCGAACGAGCCCCTCAAGTGCCAGTGGGAACAAGCCGTTCACGCCGGCGTTCATGAATTTTCCCGGCTGACCAGCTTGTTCGTTGAGAAAATGTGACAACGTGCCATTGAGGCGAACGTATTCCCCCCACACGACGGAATCTCCAAGCACGATGATGTTCGTCGCGGCGACCTGTTGAAGACGCCGTTCATAGAGCCAGTAGTCTTTGCTCAAGGAGTAGGGGATGCGGTAGTCGGCTCCGGTTTCGAACTGTTCCGCCTTCTTCCAGAGTGGTGGCGTGAGCAACGTGACAGCCACGAGGATTGTGAGCACTGCGGTCCATTGTCGCGCGTTGAGACGGACTTCGTTCACGAAGGGCGTTCCGGAAGTTTGGGCTGGTTTTGAAGTGGCCATTTAGAACTGGAAATAGATGAACGCTCCGCCGCCTGATGAGCAGAGGCACAAATACAGCACCATGAACACAGCAGCGCCGACACGGGCGGCACCTGTTTGCAACAGGCTTCGGAACCGTGACTCGTACAAGAATTGATAAACCCAGACCATGGCCACCAGTCCGAGCATGAGTGCCGGAATCTGTGGATCGCTCCAGCCTGCGGTGAAGATGCGATTGACGATCATGAGCGCGTCACTGAGCGAACCGGCGCGGAAGAAGATCCAGGTGAAGCTCACGAAGGCGAATACGCCGAGCTGTTTCGCCAATTTGGGAACGCGCGTCCGGTAGATTTCGGAACCCTCCAGCTCCCGGGTGATCATTACACCGATGGCGTGCAGGGTCCCCCAGATGACGAAAGTCCAGGCTGCCCCGTGCCAGATGCCAGAGATGAAGAATGTCAGGAATAAATTCCGATACATCTTCAAAGTGCCCTGTTTGTTTCCACCAAGCGGAATATAAACATAATCACGGAACCACGTGGAAAGGCTGATGTGCCAGCGTGACCAGAACTCGCCAAGTCCGGTGGCAAGATAGGGATTATTGAAGTTCAGCATCAGTTCGAATCCCATGACCTTGGCGATGCCGCGTGCCATGTCAGTATAGCCACTGAAGTCGAAGAAAATCTGCCATCCAAAGGCGACCGTGGCGAGGATCAACGCCGGCGCACCGTAAGCCTTTGGATTTTCATACACTCGCTCGACGTAGAACGAAAGGTAGTTGGCCAGCGCCAGTTTCTTGAACAAGCCAACGAGAAACAACGAGGCGCCATCGGTGAAGTTTTGGAGGCGGATGGGCGGGAACTGGCGATACTGCGGGAGGAGATGTTTGGCGCGTTCAATCGGACCCGCCATCAACTGGGGAAAGAAACAAACGAAGGTGCTGAAACGAAGAAGATTCCGCTCGCGCTCGACATTGCCGAAATAGAAATCGATCGTGTAACTCAATGACTGGAAGGTAAAGAACGAGATGCCGACCGGAAGCAGGTACTCGGACCCCAGTGGCATCAAGACCGAGGGATCTGACAGCTTGAGTCCGATGTGAAGCCAATTGAAAAGCTCGTTGAGGTTTTCCACGACGAAACGCGCGTATTTGAAAAACAGCAGCAGGGCGAGGTTGTTCACCAGACTGATCAACAGCCAGATTTTTCGGCTGCTGAAGAGTGCGCCCAGCGCCATCAGCAGCACGAGGGTGCCGAGCGCGGACATCGTGGGCCGCAGTGTTGTTGGCCCCGTTGCGGCAATCACCAGTATCCCGGCAGCGGTCAGAGCAGCGCTGAGGAAGGCAAGCTTCAGCACCCTGTCTCCAAATCTCAGGCGTGTTAGGCGAGCCAGCACATCCACCTTTTGTCCCTCTCGCGGGCAATGATCCATGAGCGCCACCAGTCCGAAATCTAGCAGAGTGGAATAGACAACCAGAATCAGGTAATAGGGATTCCACCAGCCATAGAAAAAGTAAGATGACGCCGTCAACCACGGCAGCCACAACCGGGTCTTCCGCAGCGCGAAGAAGACCGGCAGCACGACCGCCATGAACAACAGAAATGGCCAGGTATGGAAGAGCATGAAGAGTAGAACCGATTACAAGGCCATCGATGAGTAAACTGGTGTCTTCGGCATTCGCAAAGTTGCCGGTAGTCGCATGTTCAGTTTCCGGGCGGTATTCCGAGCACTGCACCCATCAGCGATCGCGCTGTTCCGCTCTTCACTTTGGCAGGCTGAAGCAGTAATAGGCGTCCCCGGTCTTGGTTCCCGGCTTGCCACCGCCACCAGCGGCGATGACGACGTACTGACGTCCATCAATTTCATACGTTGCGGGAGTCGCATAACCGCCGGCGGACATCTGATACTCCCAGAGCAACTGCCCTGTCTCCTTGTCATAGGCGTGGAAGCGTTCGTCCATGGCGGCACCGATGAAAACGAGCCCGCCTTTCGTCACGATGGGGCCGCCGATGTTGAAAGTGCCTGTCGGTGGTTCGCCGCGCGCTTCGAGCTTTGGGTATGTTCCCAGCGGAACCTGCCATTTCACTTTGCCCTCGTTGAGATCGACGGCATTGAGCGTGCCCCACGGACGTTTGTTGAGAGGGAAGCCTTCCGGGTCACGCCAGTCATGATGGCCGGTCATGACGACTGGAGTTTCGTCTGCGAAACTGAGGGTCATGTCCTTCGTCTTGATCTGTTCATCGCGGCCTTCATCAAACAAAAAGGCGATCACAGCGCGCTTCTCAAGTTCGCTGAACGTGGCGAAGGAAGGCATCTGACCGCGGCCAGTCTTCATCAGTTCGAGGATCTGGTCCTTCGTCAGACGGTTCTTCACGTCGATCAAAGACGGCGAGGCGGGATTTACGGGTGAACTGAGTCCGTGGCAGAACGAGCAGACACCGCGGTACAGGTGCCTGCCAAGTTCGTTCAATGTGGTGTTCTCCGTTGGTTTCGCAGGCGCGAGCGAAGACCATTCGACTTCGTTGCTGACGTTTACGATGACCGTGTTGTTGCCGGGATCGAACGCGGCACCGCCCCATTCACAACCGCCATTGAACTGTGGCATTACCGCTTCGGCCTGAAAACCGGGCGGACTAAACATGGGCGCTGGGAAAATTTTCTTGAGTTGATCGAGTGCGTGTTCGCGCGCCTTGGGATTCAAGTCGGTGACGTCGTCCTCGGTGAAGCCTTGCTTCGCCAGACGGAATTCTCTTGGGGGGAATGGCTGAGTCGGAGAACTGACCTCACCCGGAGCGTTGGACTTCCGCACCGGCACTTCATCGACCTGGAAGAGTGGCACACCCGTCACGCGATCCAGCACGAAGAGGTGTCCCATCTTCGTGGGTTGAACTACGCAATCAATGGTTTTGCCCTCACGCTTCAGCCGGGCGAGCACCGGGGGGGTTGGTAGGTCATAATCCCAAAGATCATGATGCACAGCTTGGAAATGCCAGAGCCGCTTACCGGTGTTGGCGTCGAGCGCAAGGGTGCAATTGCCAAAGAGACCATTCCCGATCCGGTTGCCGCCCCAACTGTCATAAGCGGGCGAACCCGTGCCACAGAAGACTATGCCGCGTTCGTAATCCAGCGTGAATCCACTCCAGACATTGGCGCTTCCAACTTTCTTCCAGGAATCCGGCATCCATGTTTCGTATCCAAACTCACCCGGATGCGGGATGGTGTGGAAGATCCATTTCCGCTGCCCGGTGCGAACATCGAAGGCGCGGATGTGGCCGGGGGCGCAGGGCTGCGGTCCTTCGCCAGTCGTGGAACCAAGAATCAACAAATCCTTCCAGACGATGCCCGGAGTGTTGTTGCCTACGCTGAGGAAAAATACGTCGGTATCAAAGCCATCCCGGTGGCTGATGCGCCCTTCTTTGCCGAAGGACGGAACTCGCTTTCCAGTCTTCGCGTCGAGGGCGTATAGAAAATCACCCGCTGAATGGAAAATTCGCCTGTCATCTTTGCCGTCAGTCCAATAAGCGAGTCCGCGATTGACACCTCCCGCTCGCCTGCCTTCCCAAGGATCGAATCGCCAGAGCAGTTCGCCGGTGTCGGCCTTGAGCGCCGCGACGTGAAGCGATGGCGTGGTCAAATACATCACACCAGCGATGATGATGGGATTGCATTCGATGGTGTTGCCCTTGTCCCCGGCGTGCCATGTCCATGCGAGCTCAAGCTGCTTCACGTTCGACCGATTGATCTGATCCAGCTCTGAATAATGCGAGCCGCCGTAGTCGCCATGGTAGATCTGCCACTCGCGATGGCTGGTGCGCGGGTCCGCTCCGAAGGCGCAGGCGATCGAAAGGAGCGAAAGAATAACAGCAAATGACGACGCAACTTTCATCGTGGGATTGGTGTCGGTTGTAGGAGTCGCCCACTGCAATGTCAAACTTGATGGCCGCACAGGCAGAGCTTACAACCATAGCCGCCAGAGTGCTCAATCTTCACATAAGCTTTCGGCTGATTTTTAAGGAGATCTATTCCTCGCTCTGAGTCAAACGCGCCAGGACCCCGAAGTCTTCGAGGGTGGTGGTGTCGCCTTTGATCTCGGTGCCGGACGCGATTTGCTTCAGCAGACGGCGCATGATTTTTCCGGAGCGCGTCTTGGGCAACGCCTCAGCGAACCGGATATCGTCGGGTTTGGCAACGGGACCAATCTCTTTGGCGACGTGTTGACGCAGGAGTTCCCGCATTTCGGAGCTCGATTGAATACCGCTCTTCAGCGTCACGAACGCCACGAGCGCCTGGCCTTTGAGTTCATCGGGGCGTCCGACGACAGCTGCTTCGGCCACGTTCTGGTTGCTGACGAGCGCGCTTTCCACTTCGGCAGTACCGATACGGTGACCAGCGACGTTCAGCACGTCGTCAATGCGGCCGACGATCCAAAAATATCCGTCCTTGTCCTGACGGCAGCCGTCGCCGGTGAAGTAACTACCCTTGACCTCGCTCCAATAGACTTCCTTGAAACGTTGAGGGTCGCCCCAGAGGCCACGCAGCATGCTCGGCCAGGGTTTGCGCACGACGAGTTTGCCACCCGAGCCGAGTGGAACGGCGTTGCCCTTGTCATCCACGACTTCAGGCAGGATTCCGAAGAAGGGCAGGGTGGCGCTGCCAGGTTTCGTGGGTGTGGCGCCGGGGAGTGGAGTAATAATGATCCAGCCAGTCTCGGTCTTCCACCAGGTATCCACGATCGGGCATTTCGAGCCGCCGATGACTTCGTGGTACCACATCCATGCTTCGGGATTGATGGGCTCGCCAACGGTGCCAAGGAGCCGGAGGGAACTCAGGTCATGTTTGCCGGGCCACTCGACGCCCCACTTCATGAATGCGCGGATTGCGGTCGGGGCAGTGTAGAGGATCGTGACGCCATATTGCTCAACGATTCGCCAGAAGCGGTCCGGCTCGGGCCAGTTGGGCGCGCCTTCGTACATCAGGCTTGTAGCGCCATTGGCGAGCGGTCCATAGACGACATAGCTGTTTCCAGTGACCCAGCCAACGTCTGCGGTACACCAATAGACCTCCGTGTCGCGCAGATCGAAGACGTACTTGCTCGTCATCGTGGCACCGAGTAGGTAGCCGGCGGTGGTATGGAGAATCCCTTTCGGTTTGCCGGTCGATCCGCTGGTGTAAAGGATGAAAAGAGGATGTTCGCTATCGAGCTTCTCCGCAGGGCAATGGGCGTTGACATGTTCGAGTTCGCGATGCCACCAAACGTCGCGGCCTTCCTCGATCCGAATGTCGTTGTTTGCGCGGCGCAGGACGATGACGCGCTCGATGCCCTTGGCGAGAAGCTGGCCGTCGGCGTCCTTGATCTGAAGTGCATCATCAACATTTTTTTTGAGCGGGACCGTGGCTCCCCGGCGAAATCCGCCATCCGCTGTCACGATGAGTTTGGCTCGGGAATCAGCGACGCGATCAGCGACAGATTGAGCACTGAAGCCGCCGAACACCACGGAATGCACGGCACCTATTCGAGCACAGGCGAGCATTGCAATCGCTGCCTCGGGAACCATGGGGAGGTAAATGAGGACGCGGTCGCCGCTTTTGATTCCGTTTCGTTTCAGAACGTTCGCAAAGAGGCAGACCTCACGATGCAGTTGCCGGTAGGTGAGAACTCGTTCCTCTCCGAGCTTGCCGGGACCTGCAGGTTCGCCTTCCCAGATGAGCGCAGCCTTGTTGGCTGTGGCGGTGCCAAGATGTTTGTCGAGACAGTTGAAAGAGACATTGAGCTGCCCACCGAGGAACCATTTGGCAAAGGGTGCCTTCCACTGGAGGACTTTTTTCCAAGGCTTGAACCAGACGAGTTCGTTCTTCGCCTGGCGGCTCCAGAATTTTTCGGGTGACTTGATGGATTCGTTGTAGAGCTTCTGGTAATGCCCCATCGATTTGATATGGGCCGTCTTCGCGAAGTTCCTGGCCGGAGGGAAAACCCGAGTTTCAGTAAGAACAGATTCGATATTGGTAACAGTGGTGGCCTGGCTTTTCTTGCTCATAAACGTGGAAAAATGTGCGGGCATCTTATGAAGGCGATGCGGTCCGTCAACCCATTCTCCCCAAGTCTTGGCTTCGCACTGGGGAAGAGGCATGGCCCTCGACAAGGAGGGTGGAATGAAGTTTGAGGGCAAGGAGATGGAATGAATTTGGTGGCGCGCCGCTGTGGACTCTGATTGGATTGGCGCATGTCCATCGCGCATGCGGATCAAATGTTGGCAGGATTGCCCCCG
>SXGU01533602.1_pt1 | contig 10518 bp, 10 predicted proteins | sample 3174531 | NCBI WGS metagenome assembly SXGU01 (sample SAMN11356863, study PRJNA531348) | freshwater metagenome | isolation source: freshwater sample F1-140 | place: China: Fuxian Lake, Yuxi | collected 2017-12-25 | reverse complement strand
TGCTGGACGCACTTTTCGAGGGCTCGGGCGAGCAGTACCTCCGCCACGGGGCCCGTTCCGCTTCACTGCGCAGGCTGCTCGCACACCCCGACTTGCCGGTCACGCCCGCAAAGCTGAAGCTCGGGGTCCGGCTCGCGGAGCAGCACCGGTTTCTGGGGCCCGTCGCCCAGTTGCTCACCTGCGCCCATCAAGTCGAGTTGCTTGCGGCGCCACCGCAGTCCCGCGGTCCACTCGCCGAGCGTTGCGTCCGTGAAGCGTGGACGGCGCGTGAACTGGGCGTCCGAGTCGACGAGTCCGGAAGGGCCATTCGATCGGGAGTGGGCCGCCCCCGCTTGCCGGCTGGGGCGCGCGCGCTCCGCGAGGTTGTGCGCCGCGCGCGCGATCCCCTCTTGGGCGACGCGCTTCGCGGATGTGCTCCCGAGCATCGTCACGCACTCCGAACTCAGCTGCACGCCGCGGCGGATGCCCTTCGCGCCCTGGCCGAGGAAGGCCTGCCCGAGGGAGCGCACGGCCCTGCAGAATATCCGAGCTGGAAATGAAGACGCTGTGGAAGCGATCGATCCCGGGTCCGTGGGGCTACAGTGCCAGGGCGGGCAGTTGCTCGTTTCAACCCGGAGTCAACCATGGCCAGTGGAATGCCGAAAGTCCTTCTCGTCGAACTTTTCAAGGACATGCCGGTGACGACCCTCGGCACGTCGGAGGGTGTCACCATCCTGAACCTCGAGGTGCCTCAGATTCGTGGCATTCTGCCCAAGGCGGCCTCGCTGGCGCTGTACGGCCTCGTGACGGAGGTCGCCGCGACGGACTTCGAGTTCAACGTGGCGTTCATCCCTGGCTTCGACCGAAACCACGAGGTGCCGGGTTCGCCCTTCAACATCGCCAGCGCCTGGTTCGATGCCACCCCGACGGGCGGCAGCCGGAGCGCGGACTACGCCACGCTGGGCAACTTCCTGCCCGAAGCACGCCTGCAGGCCGTGTGGCGCAACAAGCTGAACATCACGGGCGTGAAGAACGCGCGGATCAGCGCGATGCTCATCGTCACCCTCCTCACCTGACCGCTTGCCCGTCCGGAGGTCGCATGTGGTCACAGTTCAAACCGGTCGACTGGAGTCGCGCCGTGGTGAAGGGCCCCACCAACGTGGGGGGGTGCGGGTGTGGATGTGGGACCGCCGGCGCGCCGTGTGAGGGCGGGTTGGCGTCGTCCCCCCGTGGAACGGGGGGAGGCGGTCTTACCCAACACACGATCGTGCCGCGGGACATGGTGATCCCCGTAGTCCCCGTGGCCTGCGACACGATCACGGTCTACCCGTCGGAGACCATCGACCCTGTGGACTATTTCGGAAGGTACACACTTGCGGAAGTCCCTGCGAACTCCCCGGACCTGCGCCGTGGAGACTGGGTGGGGTACGACCTGTCGTTCGGCGCGTGGAGCGGCGGGTCCGGGGTTCTGACCCCCGACACTTCCATTGGTTCGGGGTGGCGGACCGACGCGCTCCATGCACACCTGACCGACGCGTACACCGTGGCCCCCAGCGGCTTACGGGCCGACTGGCCCACCATGCCGTTCGACCTGAGGGTTAATGAGGGCTTCTGCCACACGCAGATTTCGTGGTTGTACATGCGGCCCTACGTCTCGTCGGAGAGCGCCTGCAATCCCGTGCTCAACCCGGCGGCGACGGACGAGCTCCACCCGCCGTACCTCGTGTCCGGCGTCGTGCCGTACGCCGTGTGCAAGACGTCGTCGCGGATGTACGTCGCGTCCGGAGACTACACGATCGTGCGCGCCCGCGTGTACCTTGGCATGCTCAACCACTGTTCCTACTTCGTGCAGTCCAGCGGCGCGCCGTGGAACGCGTCGGACCTCGACCAGGTCGGCGAGTGGGACAACAACGTGGGCGAGGCGGCCAAGGGGGCGCTCGCCCGGGTCTGGCTGTCGTTCTTCAACAAGGTGGAGTACAAGATCACGGTGGTCACCGCCGACCAGGTCGGACCCGGCGAGGTGGCGTGGCAGGGAGTCAAGACCTACACCTGCTCGGCGGCGGACATGCCGAACGCGGCGAGCTACGACGACTCCTACGAGGACCTGGTGAACCACCCGAACCAGCACAACCCCACCCCCTTGGCGTTTTCGCACCCCACGGCGGACGACGACGAGATGAGCGCCTACCTCTCGTTCGTCACGTACGTCGAAGGTTGTGTCTGCCTCCCCGGTGATGTGCAATCGGGGAGTTTCGACACGGACGAGGCGTACGAGGAGATCTGGCGCGGCCTGATCCGGGCGGCGCGGGTGGAGCAGACCCTCACCTGGGTGGGCCCGAGTGGCACCAACACGGTCACGCGCAACTTCCGGCTAACGGCGAAGAACATGACCTCGTTCGGCAACCTCCGGGTGGCCCACGAGAGGATCCGGCCCGGTGCACCGTCCCGTTGGCTGTTGCGCAACGTCGACTACGAGCGCCTGGGCGTCGCGTGCGTACACTTCGAGGACGGAGGTGCCAGCTGCTGGGAGTTGCTCTAGTCCTGTTCGCCTGCTCCGAGTACGGCGTCGGCCCCCGCGTCGGCCCGTCGGACTCGGCGCCCGCGCCCGCCCAGGGCGTGGCGCCCCCTGACAGTCAAGCCTGCCGGGCGCCGAGTTGGGTCCCGCGGGGGGTCTCGACCGCCGACGCGTGCGAACCACCCCCGCCGCGCCCCATCGACACTCCGACCGTCAAGTGGGAGTTGCCTACGGAGGGGGGCAGTGGCTTCTGTGGTCCCCCCGCCGTGGCGCGGGTCATCGACACCGACGGTGACGGCGAGCTCACGCTCGCCGACCTGGCGACGGTCTTTCTCGTCGTGAATGGGAACTACGTCGCGGTCTCCGGCGACGGTGTGGAGCGTTGGCGGGTGCGCGGCGGTGGGACCGTCACCGGGCTGGCGCTCGCCGATGCCGACGGCGACGGTGTCGCCGAGTTGTACGTGAACAGCTCCGAGTGGATCCAGTCCCTCGACGCCACGACCGGGGAGTGGCGTTGGGAGACCGAGAAGAATGACCTGGACTACGAGGTCGACGGTGCCCCGGGGGTTGGGGACCTCGACGGCGACGGGGTCCCCGAGATCGTGGTCGGGCGCGAGGTGTACGACCTCGGCGGCAACCTCCTCGGCACCGGCGATGGCGGGATCGGCAGCTCGTCCGATTGGAGCGCCGCGACGGTTGCCGACGTGACCGGCGATGGTCGGCCCGAGGCGGTGGCCGGGAACACTGCCCACGAGGTCGACGGGACGAGGGTGTGGGAGTCCGACCTCAGCGACGCCTTCACCGCGGTGGCGGACCTGGACCTGGACGGGTCGCCGGAGGTGGTGGCCTCGCTGGTGCGGGAGGTGGCCGCCCTCGATGCGCATGGCAACACGGTGTGGGGTCCGTGGGAGTTGAGCACCTGGCAGAACGCGCGCCCGTCCGCCCCCGCCGTCGGCGATGTCGACGGCGACGGCTACCCCAACGTCGTGGTGGCCGCCGCCGAGACGCTCTTCGTCTACGACCACCTGGGCACACTGCTCTGGAGCGCCCCCACGGACGATGTCAGCGGCCGGGCGTCGGCCACCCTCGTCGACCTCAACGCGGACGGACGCCTCGACATCATCTTCCGCGGGGAGCACTTTCTGTACATCTGGGACGGTGCCGGCACCCGGTGGGTGTACCTTCCGGCCTACGGCGAAGAATGGATAAAATCTGGGACAAAACTTGAAAACCTCGTTGTGGTCGACGTGGACGGCGACGGCGTGACCGACCTCCTCGACACCCGGTGTGTCGACAACGGGCAGACGGCCGGCCCCACCCTCCGCGTGTGGAGCGCCCCGGGCTGGGGAGCGGGCGCGCCCTCGTGGACGCAGTTCGGCTACACCGACGGCATGGCCGATGCGTTCGGCCGGCACCCCCGCGAGTTCGTCCCCAACTACCTCACCGGCAACACCTTCCGGGGCACCCTCGCCGGCTCGCCCGCCGGCTGCGTCGACGCCTCGTTGGCGGTGGTCGACACCTGCGAGGATGACTGCGACGCGGCAGGCTGGACCGTCTACCTCGAGGTCGCCAACCGAGGGCGGCTCCCGATCGTGCGCACCCCGGTGTCGATCCGCGCCGACGGCGTCATCCTCACCACCGAGCGGGTGTCGGTCCCGGTCGGGCAGACCCGCATGGTCGCGCTCACCTTCGCGGCGCCCGACGCCGCCACCGTCGAGGCGGTGGTGGACGTCGACGAACGCGGCGTACGCGTGCTCGGTGACGTCGACCCCACCAACGACGCCGTCACCTTGCCGGTACCCGACGCCTGTCGCCCGCAGTAGTGCGCGGCGGCCCCGCCTCGGCGCGCTTCAGGACGGGCCTACCGCCGCGCCCACAAGATGCCGAAGAGCGCCCGGCGCATGTTGAAGAACGAGGCGGGCAGGTAGTTCCACGCCAACAACAGCGACATCAGCGACATGAAGACCACGAGCGAGGCGCGGAAGGACGCCGCCACCGGCCAACCGTCGGCCCCGGGGACCCCCGGGGGGCCGTCGATCCAGGCGTTGGGGTGCACGGGCACCGTCGCCTCGACCTGGTAGGGCTGCGACAGGCGGATCGTGACGTCGAACCCCCGCCGCAGGTGAAAGGGGTCGGTGCGGTAGCGGGCCTCGAACCACATGTAGCGCTTCTGGGCCGCGGCCTTGAACGCCTCGGCGAGGCCGTCGGCGTCCTTCCGGACGAAGCTGTCGCCGTTGCCGACCTTCGCGATCCAGGCCAGCGCGGCGTTGTCGACGCCGTTGAGCTCCACCCCGCCGTCGATCGGCTGCGGCGCCCACGCCTTGCAGAGCTGGCCCGCCGACACGTTGGTGCCCGACGGGACCTTGAAGGACTTCCACGCGCGCCGGCCGAGGCCCACGGTGTAGACGTCCGGTTGGTAGCCCTGGACGCCCTTGCCGAGCCGTACCGACTGCAGCGACTCCAACAACGACTGCAGGCGGGGCGCGTTGTCGCCGCAGGTGTCGGAGTTGCGTTCGTTGTTGAACCCGTCGGTGAGGGCGATGATCGTGGGCGCGAGTCCGCGCGTCTGCACCGCCGTCTTGATCTCGGGGCGCTCCGCCAGGCCCATCGTGCCGTAGTTGACGGCCTGGTACAGGTAGGTGTAGCCCGCGCCGACCTGCAGCTCGTCGCGCATCAGGCGGATGTACTCGGTGGGGTCGGACACCACCCACTTGCCGCCGAGGGGCTCGGGCAGGCCGCTGCCCCGGAAGACCAGAGGCGAGACCTCGCCACGCGCGCCCCCCTCGCCGCCGAAGAACGACGCCACGACGTCCTTGCGCAAGAGTGCACTGCGCAGCTTGTCCATCCGGGTCTTGCCGTCGTCGGTGTCGACCACGCTCATCGAGCCCGAGCCGTCGATCAACAGGACGAAGAGGTTGCCGGTCGCGGAAGGCTGGTGCGGGATGATCGACACCCGCGAGTCGTCGGCGTTGGCCGGGTTGTGGCCGTCGTGCAGCACCTCGATGGCGTCGGGGCGCAAGGTCATCGGCGAAGCCGAGCCGTCGACGACGAGCTGGAAGGCGAGGCGCACCGTGCCGGTGGCGCGGTCCACGAACGGTTTGCAGAACTCGCGCTCCGCGTCGCTGATGGAGTCGGCCTTCTGGCAGTCCTCCTCGGAGTCGAAGATGCGCAACGCGAAGGGGCCCGACTGCCCCTTGGTGACCGGCGTGCCGACGCGGATGGTGGTACCGCCGATCGCGGTGAACTCGTCCTCGGCGCAGCCGCCGAGGACCACCAGGAGGAGGGCGCCGAGCACGCTCACCGCTCCTCCTTGGGGAGCATCAGGAACTCCACGACGATCTGACGGTCCTTGGGCCCCAGCAACAGGCGGTCGCCGCTGGCCAGGCGCGTGTCCAGCGGCGCCGGGCGGCGCCGGTCGTAGCTGAGATCGACCCGCTCCAGGAACCGCCGGACCAACGTGGGCTGCAACGACAGGCCGCGCGCCCGGTACTCGCCGTCGTTGGTGCGCAGGACGCTGGTGTGCAGCTCCATCACGCCCTGGTCGGCCGGCAGGAACAGGTCGAGGCCCCGCGGGAAGTGCCCCACGAACCGCTCGCGCGACTTGCCGTCGGCCCCGTCGATCGGGATGCGCCGCCCGTGCCGCGTGACGCTGAGCACCCGCAACCAGCCCGCGTACAGGTCGTCGGGGACGCCCCACGTGAACAGGCCGAACGCACCCCCGAACGCGACGGCACCGACCGCGCCGGCCCAGAACAGGTCCTTGGCGAACGGGTACGCCGAGTAGCCGACGACGTACCAGGTCAGCCCGCCGACCACGCCCGCCACGAGGCCGCCGGAGAGGTGCGACAACGCCCCCCGGAAGCGCCGGGGGATCATCGACCCGAGCCCGGCGCCGAAGCCCGCCGCCACCCACGCGAGCAGGCGGTGCCGCAGGCTCACCAGCGTGGCGTCGGCCCCGTCGTCGCCCATGAGCGCCGGCCCCACCAACCCGGCCCACGCCCAGAACCACCCGAGCGCGAACAAGACCGACAAGGCCGTGCCGAGCGCGGTCAGGCCCGCCCGTTTCCACATCGGCGAGCGGCGCAACGAACCCTCGGCGTAGAGCGAGCCGCCCCCCGCGGCCCCGGCCAGCGCACCGAGGAAGATCGCCCCGTCCCACGCCTGGCTCCACGGGGCGCCCGCCCAGCTCGCGGCGAGCACGACCCACCACGCGACCAGGCAGAATCCGGCGCACGCCGCGGCCACGGCGGTGTGCCGGAACGGCGTGAACGGGATGAGGAAGATGTTCATGCGGCCGACAGCCTATCGTCCGGCGTTAAGCAGTGCCCGCGATGGCCCGCGACGATCTCGCCCTCTACCTGGTCCTGTCTCCCGAGTTCGGCGGAACCCGCTTTGGCCCGTTCGAAGGGCTCGAGGTGCGGCTCGGCGCCGACCGCGACCGGTGCCACATCGTGCTGCCCGAGGCCTTCGGCGTGGCCCGCGAGCACTGCAAGCTCATCCGCCAGGGCGACGGCAGCCTCATCCTCGCTGCGAGCGAGCGCACCGCCGCGGTCTTCGCGTGGAAGGGCGACGCGCGGCGGCCGCAGCAGCTTCAAACGCCGATGGCGCTCCGCCCGGGCGACCGGTTCGCCCTGGTCTCGCCCGAGGGTGCGCGCTTCACGGTCGAGTTCGCGGCGCTCCCCCCGGAGGTCGTGGCGCAGCGCGCCAAGGCCAAGGGGCGGCGCAACAACCTCACCGCGGAGAAGTTCGCCCAGGAGGGCTGGCGCCTGCTCCTGGCGCGCCTGTGGGCGCTGGGCCCGGTCGGCATGGCGATGCGCGGCTGGTACATGCTCACCAGCGGGGCGCTCCTCCAGCCGCGGATCCTCATCCCCCTGGCCATCGCGGCCGTCGGGTACATGGGCACCTTCGCGAGCTCGTGCGCGGCCTTCAAGTTCAAGGCCGACGCCATGGTCGCCGCCGACGAGCTCGACGAGTGCAAAGCGCGCGAGGGCTTCTCCTCCTCCGGCGGCGGCCTCGCCAGCCGCACGCCCACGCAGTTGGTGGGCGAGCTCGCGTCCAGCGCCGCGCTCGGCTCCGCGTTGGAGAACCAGGGCGACTTCGCGGGCGAGGTCGTCAAGAAGCTGCGCACCCTCTTCGCGAGCCGCGACAACTACCAGTGGTTGCTCCAGGACAGCGGCGAAGCGCGCGCCGAGTGGATCCGCTGGCGCGAGGCGATCGGCGGCTCCGATGCGTTCGATCCCGCCACCAAGCTGTTGCTCCCCTTCGCCGCGGCCATCCCGAAGCGTACGCGCGAAGACTGGAACGTGCAGACCGACGTGCTCAACCAGCGCATCTGCGTCCGCGGTCCGGCGCGCCTGAGCTACCGCCAGGCGTGGTCCTTGGGCCTCGACCCGGTCTTCGTCGATGCGTTCCGCGGCGACGAGACGGTGGGCTTCACCGACGACGAGCCCGGCCGGATGAAGCTCATCACCGACGCCGCGCTCGCGGCCGGCCAGCCGGCGCCCGACCCGACCCTCGCGATCGAGCAGGCCCAGCTCGCATCGGGCCGCGAGTTCTGCCTCTACCAGACGGGCGAGGACGCCCGCAGCAAGCAGTCCAAGACGCTCGACGCGTTCGAGCGGCACTTCGGCTCCCGCGCCAACGCCGTTCCCGAGACCAGCCAGAACGAAGCGCCGATCGCCCGCATCGTGAAGCTCTACGCGGCCGACGCGCCGGGCAACCGCTACGAGGAGAACGACAGCCCGCGGCTCGACTTCCGCAACGGAATGGTCACCCCGCTCGAGGAGGAGCCGACCAAGGACCCCATCCTCCAACGCAGCGCCGAGGTCATCGCGCGCGCCGTGGGTCTGCCGTGCATGTTGGCGTTGGAGCGGCCGGACGCGGTCGAGGCCACCTTCGGCCGCAACGTCGACCCCGTCACCTGCCTGGTGCTCGACTACAAGGTCCGGCAGGGGCGTTGAGCGCGCCGCCCGACTGGCCACGCCGCGCCCGCGTGCTCGCGGGGCTGACCATCGCGTGGAACGTCGTCGAGGGCGTGGTGGCCATGGGGTTCGGCGTGGCGGACGAGTCGGTGGCGCTCTTCGGTTTTGGCCTGGACTCCTGGGTCGAGGTCGGTTCGGCCGCGGTGGTGTGGTGGAAACTCACGCGACCGCCCGGGTGCGCCACGACCCAACGCGGGCAAGAACGGCGCGCGACCCGCTGGATCAGCACGTTGTTCCTGGTCCTCGCCGGTGTCACCGCGTTCGGCGCCGCAGCGCAGCTCGCGACCGGCGGCCACCCGGTGAGCACGCTGCCCGCGACGGTGGTGAGCGTCGTGAGCCTCGCAGGGATGGCCTTTCTCTGGCGGGCCAAGCTTGCCGCCGCCGCGGCGCTCGACAGCCGTACGCTCGCGATGGACGCCGCCTGCTCCCGCGCCTGCATCCAGCTCTCGACCGTGCTCCTCGCCGGCAGCGCGATCTACCTGATGGTGCCGAGCTGGTGGTGGGCAGACAGCGTGGTGGCGCTGGTGCTCGCCGGCTTCATCGCCCGGGAGGGGTGGCAGGGCTGGGTCGCGGCCAACGCGGTCGAGTTCACGGGCGGCTGCGGCTGCGGCGAGTAGGGGCTCGGGTCGGGGCGGCGCCCCGCGACCGTCCCGACCTCGATCGGCGCGTGCGGGCACCGCGTGCGGCGCGCGGGCTTGACGTGGCGGGAGCGTAGTCGTATGACGACGGGATGGAACGCCTCTCCGTTACCTTGCCGGTTGAGCTCGTCGAGCGGGTCCGCGACGCGGCCGAGGCCGATGGGGCCACACTTTCGGGGTGGTTGGCGCGCGCGGCCGAAGCCCAATTGGTCCTGCGCGGTGCGGCCCATGCCATCGCGGCGTGGGAGCGCGAATACGACGAAGCGTGCGCGGAGCGTACGCCGCCCCGCATGTAAAGTGGGCTTGACGTGATGTAGCCCCGACGCTACGCCTGGGGCGTGTCTGCGCTCCACGTACACCTCCGCGCGGCGCGTACACGCGCCGGTCTCACCGCGACCGCGCTCGCCGACACGGTGGGCCTCTCGCGCCAGGCATACGCAGCGGTGGAGGCGGGTCGCGCCATCCCCGGCACCGACACCGCCCTTCGGCTCGCCCGGGCGCTCGGCACCCCCGTCGAGGCGTTGTTCGGCCTCGGCGGGGCCGGGCCCCTCCCTCCCGTGGCCCCGTCGTGCGTGGTGCGCGTGGGGGAGCGCGACGTCGAGCTCCCCCTGGGCGCGCCCCACGGGCTCCCGGGGGGTGGGGGCGAAGGCCGACCCACGGTCGTGCTCGCGGGCTGCGATCCGGGCACGGCCATCCTCGTGGCGCGCCTGGCCGAGCGGCACGGCGTCCACCTGCTCTGGGTCGAGTCGGGCAGCACCGCGTCGCTGGGGCGCCTCGCTCGGGGCGAAGTGCATGTCGCGGGCAGCCACCTGCCCGACACCGCCGCGCGCGTCGCGGCGGCGGGGCTCGACGCGGAGGTGGTGCACCTGGCGGTGTGGGAGCAGGGCCTGGTGGTCGCGCCCGGCAACCCGCTGGCGCTGGCCGGGGCCGAAGACCTGGCGCGGCCCGGCGTGCGCCTGGTGAACCGCGAGACCGGGTCCGGGAGCCGACGCCTGCTCGACGAGCGGCTCGCCGTGGCGGGCGTCGTGGGCGAGCGCCTCCCCGGTTACCGAACCGCGGCCAGGGGCCACCTCGCGGTGGCCGAGGCGGTGGCGAGCGGCCTGGCCGACGCCGGTGTGGCCACGGCGGCCGCGGCGCGGGCGTTCGGCCTGTCGTTTTCGCCCTGGGAGCACGAAGCGTACCGGCTGGTCGTACCTCGGCGTTTCCTGGCGCTGCCCGTGGTGGCGTCCCTCCTCGACGTCCTGCGGGCGCCGGCGGTGCGTGCCGACTACGAGCGCCTCGGCGGCTACGATCTGCAACACATCGGGACGGCGGCGTGAGGGCGGCGGTCTGCCTGTGGTGGCTCGGTGCGTGCGGCGAGGGGCCCCCGGGCCCGGCCGCGGCGCCGGCGACCACCGGCGCGGCT
>SXGU01301783.1_pt1 | contig 10519 bp, 5 predicted proteins | sample 3174531 | NCBI WGS metagenome assembly SXGU01 (sample SAMN11356863, study PRJNA531348) | freshwater metagenome | isolation source: freshwater sample F1-140 | place: China: Fuxian Lake, Yuxi | collected 2017-12-25 | reverse complement strand
CTTCATGGATCGAGCCCGGCGTTTCCGGCGTACAGTGGCTGCCGATACCGCCGGGGAAGGAGAATTCTTTGAAGAACTGGCGCATGCCTTGTTCGTCTTCGCTCTTATTCGGGTAAATTTCGCTGTAAGTGCTTTCCAAGTAGACCGGACCGAGTACGCCGGGCGCGCCATGTCCCGGACCGGCCAGAAAGATGGCGTCCAGATCGTATTTGTTAATTAAGCGGTTCAGGTGAATATAAGTAAAAGAGAGGCCGGGACTTGCACCCCAGTGGCCCAGTAAACGGTTTTTCACATGTTCCAACTTCAGCGGCTCGCGCAGTAGCGGATTATCGCGCAGATAAATCATGCCCGCGGCAAGGTAGTTGCAGGCGCGCCAGTAGGCATCAATTTTGCCGATTTCTTGTTGGGATAATTGCGTCGGTTGGGTCGTCATAACTTATATATTCAGGTTGGTTTCATAGGGGAAATTAACTTTTGGTATTAAACCGTCTCATTGTGACGTCGGTATGACAAAAGATTAAGGAGTCAGGATACTTGGCTTTACCGATAGTTTCCAGTCGGAAAATATCGATAGGGGCATATGGGGTCTATCCGTCCTTCTCCACTCTTGTTCCAATGCTTCGGTTCCGGAAAAAGCCGAAGTTTGCTTTGGCTGTTTTTCGATTTTATAAACCACGGAGTCGGTTATGTTTGAATATTCAGCGCTGCGGCGAAGCTTTGCCAAACGGTTTCAGTGGATGGATTAGCCTTTCTCAATTTCCGCTTAATTGTAATACAATAGGAGGGTTGCAACCGTTTGTCTTGATCACCTGATGTTCCTGTCGGCGGCTTATAAAACAAGGCTATAACTGTGTTGGCTGTCGATATTACCTTTGAGTTTTCAATAGAAATATACCCTTCCAATCATCCGCATAGCCAAATAAAACATTGCTGCTGTCTCACTGGGTAGGATCGTGGGAAAGCTGTATTTAATAATTTAGAAAAGGTCAGTTATATGTGTTGGAGTGGTGAAGCGTCCGGTGTTTTAGCCGTCGCAGGTCTTAGTACCGCAGCTTATGTTGCGATTAAACAAGGGGAATCGAAAGAACTCTGGATTCCGTTAACTTATTTTGCCTTAATGGAATTGTTGCAGGCGGTCACTTATGTCTATATCGATATGTGCGACAATCCGAGCAACCAGATACTCACGATGCTGGGCTATCTGCATGTCTCGTTCCAGCCGTTTTTCGTCAACATGGTGGCGATGTATTTCATCCCCGAAAGCGTCAAGCTCAAAATCCGCACTACGGTTTATACGCTGTGCGCCGTCGGCACGGTGTTCATGCTGATGAAAATGTATCCTTTCGGTTGGGCCGGTTCTTGCAACATCGGCGTCGAAGGCTTCTGCGGGCCGAGTGTCTGCTCCACTTCCGGCTCTTGGCATATCGCCTGGCAAATGCCGTTGAACGGCCTGATGTCGGATCCTGTCGGTTGGTTGTTCGGCTTTAACTGGGGCTTACATGCGTTCACTTATATCCTGGTCGCATTTTACTTGCCGGTGATATACGGCTCCTGGCGTTTCGTGGCTTTCCATTATTTAATCGGGCCGTTTATTTCGGACATTACCACGACCGACCCCAACGAATATTCAGCGGTTTGGTGCTTGTTCTCTATCGCCCTGTGCGTATCGGTCATTAAAACGCCGATCAGAAAATATCTGCACGTTAAGACATGGCCTTTTTATAAAAAATATATTGGCGATGCGCTGTAGTTTTTAAGTTTTATCGAAGTCAAAACTTTCACCGCGAAGGACAACTTCTTGCTCGTTCCGAAGCTCCAGCTCTCGTCTTTATACGCAAGTCTGTTCAAGATAGAACGTAGGCCGGAATAAGCCCGCCCGGCGCTAGCCAGGGTGGGCGTTTCCGGCACTCCCAAGCCTCGGGATGCCGGAAACGCCGATCCTGCGCTAAAGCGCGGACCGGCTTATTCCGGCCTACATCGAGATCTGCATAACGATGAGAGCTCCAGCTTGGGAACGAGCAACCGCTCCTAGACTGTCGTATCTAACGACCTTGAGAGTCTTATCCAATCCGTATCATCCCTCGGCATTCGCTGAACAGTTACCCTTAATAAACTCCGAAACCGCCTCAATACGCAGGCGGCGTATCGCCTCGCCGATTTGCGCGCCTTTAAGTTCGCTATTCAGAACAGACGAGGTATCGATGGACGCAGCCGCCTTGGCTGCACCGCCGATCCGTTCGGCTTGAGGGTAGGGGATATGTTCAAAGCCGGTCCGGCCTTTGGCGTCCGCTTCGCAAGCCAGCAAAAACTCCGGTAATTTATGATTAGCCTTGTAAGCGCCCAATGCCGCCAGCATATCGCTTAATGTCGACGCGCGTAATTCAAAAGCCCGGTGGCAATGGGTATGGTAGCGCATGACCTGCAAAGCCAATGCTTTAAACGAATTAGGTACGCGCAAACGTGTGCACATCCGCTCCAGGATAGGTAAACCCTGGGTTTCATGGCCATGATGATGCGGCCAGTATTGCTTCGGCGACACGCCCTTGCCCAAATCATGAACCAACGCCGCAAACCTGACTTCGGGATTCGGCGACAACAAAGCCGCTTGCTCCAAACAGAGCATCGCATGAATCCCGGTATCGATTTCCGGATGATGCTTTTCGGGCTGCGGCACACCGAATAAGTCATCGATTTCCGGGAAAATTTTAGCCAAGGCGGCGCACTCTTTTAAGACATAGAAAAAAGCGCTGGGCGATTTTTCCGACAGCGCCTTAACCAGTTCCGCCCAGACTCGCTCGGGAACCAGGTAATCCACTTCGCCGGCCGTCACCATCGAGCGCATCAATACCAACGTGTCTTCGGCCAGGGTAAAACCGAGATGAGCATAGCGGGCGGCAAAGCGGGCGATACGCAATATCCGCACAGGATCTTCGGCAAATGCCGGAGAAATATGCCGAAAAATACGCTTTTCGAGATCGTGTCGACCGCCGTAAGGATCGACCAACTGCCCTTGCGGAGTCATTGCCATCGCGTTGATGGTCAGGTCGCGGCGGATCAAGTCCTGCTCCAGGCTGACATCGGGCGATGCGTGTACGATGAAGCCTTTATACCCCGGTGCGGTTTTTCTTTCGGTTCTGGCCAGCGCATATTCTTCTTGGCTTTGCGGATGCAAAAACACCGGAAAATCCTTGCCCACCGGCCTAAAGCCCTGTTTCACCATCGATTCCGGGGTTTCGCCGATGACCACCCAGTCGCGTTCTTTGACCGGAAGCCCTAGTAACTGATCGCGCACCGCGCCGCCGACAAGGTATATTTTCATTGAGTTAGTCAAATGCGCCTCGAAGTTTGCCGTTAAGACTCAGGATAAGTGGGGTGGAACGATATTCATGAATATTTTGCAACGGAGCTCGGTTACAAATAGGGTTCGGATCGGTAGCGCTGGCTATTACACAGTACGATGCCTGGCTCGTTTTATTTTGATCGCCTTTGCCTTCCGGTTGATCGAGTGACTGCCTTCAAGACAATGTCGATCAAGTCATTTTAACTTAAAAACAGGGTATCCGTTAAAACCGAAAAACACCTATGGCTTATCCGTTTTTCATCATCGATTTTGCCTTCGCGGTGAATAAATTTTTAAACTCATTTTGATATAGAGGCCGGAGTTAATAAAGCGACATTTACTCCTTCTCCCTCCGGGACAAATCCGCCGGGAGCGGTTTTGCACTTGCCCGTAGGGTGCCTGACAGGATAGTCCGGCATGATTAGGTTGGGATGAGGGGGGATCAAATAAGCTTTTTTCCTTATTTTAATTCCCCCTCACCCAACCCTCTCCCGCTGGAGAGGGCTTTGCGTCGCTTTACTAATTCCGGGTTCTATAATACTTTCACCGTCTCCGGAGCGTGGGAACGATGGCGCTTTATTCACTTCGGACTCTATAACTTTCGGCTAAAGCGCATTAATACGCCGGCTGTCAGGAACAAATAAACTGTCCTCACCAGTAGCAAATTAACTGTCCGGTTTTCAAACTATACCGAGGAGGTATAGCAATGAAGCGGACGGAATGGCTAGAAGAGACCAAGAAAAGCTACAGCGATTGGCGGGAAAACCGGCTAACGCAAGAAGAAGCGGCTAGGCTATTGGGAGTTTGCGACCGAACCTTCAGGCGGTACATAGACCGTTATGAAGAAAATGGGCTGGAAAGCCTGATATCGTAACTACTCAGCAAGATGCGCAAAAGCCCTCTCGGCAATTGCTCCCGCATTGCTCTGCTACCTGCATCCATGTAGGCATCCATCAGGAGAGGGAGCGAACTCTCCGCGATGTTCGATTCGCTGAGTAGTTACGTTTTCTTAAGGTTTTAATTCGCTTTTGAAAAATTTAATTAACGGCATTGCCGGCAGAGTTTTCCACCGTTTTTAATTCAGCACCGATTTTGCCGGCGGTTAATTTGAACATCAGTTTTTTACCGTCGCGCAAGACTTCTAATTCCCTGGCCGGTGTGGTTTCGGTTTCTTGGTTGCGGTAGCTAATAAAAAAGCCAGTGTCAAAAATGGGTATGTTGTTGTAACGCATAAAAATATCGCCGGCTTTAATGCCCATTTTTTCTGCGCGGCTGCCATCTGTTACTTTACCAACGACAACCTGATGGCTTATTTCAATCGGCTTAGTTTTATCCATTGCTTTTACAATTTCATCCAGGTGCGCCATGCCTTCCGCAAAAGCATTTGAAGATAGCTTATCTTTTTGCGCTAAGGATTTTTGGATATAGTCCAATGCGGCTTGGTGTTGACCCATTTTAAATAGCGTCCAGCCCAGGCTGTCTAAAATATAAGGTTCATCCGGTGATAAAACCAAAGCTTGTTCTAATAACGGTTGGGCTTCTTGATAGCGATTGCTGAGATTAGTTAGGCTATAACCTACGCTGTTTAATTCTTCGGCATTTTGTTTATTCACTTTTTCTAATGCGGTTTGCAAGTCTTTTTCAACGAGCTCTTGTTTGCCTAATTGCGCAGCATACTCGGCGCGTTCGACTAAGGCGGGTACGTTTTCTAGCGGTAAGGCAAATAAGCGTTGATGAATTTCCGCAACTAAAGCGGTTTTTTGTTCGCTTTGGGCAAGCTGGGCGTATTGTTTACTGATGAGGATTAGCGAATCGGCATAGTCTGGTTTATCGGGATGTTGTTTAATAAGTTGTTCAACGGTGTTAATCGCTTGCTGGAAAGCTTCCAAGGCTTTATCGGTTTGTTGCTGTTTGTTCAGAAGTGCAACATTTAAATAGTGACTGCGTAATTGCGTGGCTAAAATCAGTTCATCATTGGCATAGTGGGCCGATAGCGGTTTACCGATGCTGTCGGCTTCGCGCAAGGCTTGGGCGGCGGGTTGCAAGGCATTTTGCTTTAAATGAATTTGCACGGTGTCCAGATAACTTTGCCATAAAGGGATTAAGGCACGTTTTTCGGCGTTGGCATCGAACTGGGGTTTGGCTTCGTAGCTGAATTGATACAGTTGCAACAGCCCGCGCACTAAGGGTACAGCCATGACGCAGTTGGTTGCTTGGCAGCGGAAGTCGAAGTCCCAAACAGCAGAAGGCAACATAAATTCTGTAGGAAAATGTACAGAAAATAATTCCTTGCCTTGTCCTAATTCCCAAAATTTAGCGGTGGTATCGCCGGAAACAGTGGCTAATTGCTGACTGTCAGGGGAAAAAATCGCTTTAAATACCGCTTGTTCATGTCCGGTTAAATGATATTGCAAGCGGCGGCTGGCAGTGTGGTAAACATCAATAGCCAAAGAACGCCCAACGGCGGCGATGCTTTGATTATCGGGACTCCAGCTTGACCATAGCAACTTATCACCTGCTTGCGCTAAGGTTTGCCCTTGCCTGGTTTGGCTATCCCATAGTTTGATTAAGCGGTCATCTCCAGCGCTTAACAATTGTTTGCCATCCTGAGAAAACATAACACTCACTAAACCGCCATCATGCGCATTTTCAATAAAACGCGGCTTGTCCTGACTGCCTAATTTGAATAAGCCAATCTTGCCATCGTAACCGGCAGTGGCGAGGGTTTGGCTGTCGGGGGAAAAGCTGAGGGCGTGAACCGTGTCCTTATGTTCTTCTAAAATTTGTTGTTCTTGTAATGACGAAGACGATTCAACTTTCCATAATTTAACAGTGCCATCCATATCTCCAGAAGCTAATAAATTGCCCGTGTTGTTAAATGCAAGTCGTTTTATAGACGAATCATTATGAGCTTGCTTTTTTTCCCATGCCCACAATCCAGCTTCAATGTCATAAAGACGCAAAGAGCCATTACCAAAGCCAACCGCCACATTTTTTAAATTAGGATTAATTGCATTCGATTTAGGCGTATTGTTGGCAATTGCCACCCGCTGTTGATAAGGCAAACCCAAGCCCCAACGCCGCACGCTGCCATCATTACCGGCGCTAAACAGCCTATCGCCATACACCGCCGCTTGTTGTGCGCCTGATTCATGCCCCTGCAACACGCGTAAGGTGACACCGCTTTTGGTATCCCACAGGCGCAGGGTGCGGTCAAAGCCAGCCGACAGCAGGGTATCGCCGTTGCCGATAAACCGCACCGCAAACACATTATTGCTGTGCCCGACCAGGCTGCGCTGCAACTGCCCGTCGGCGACATCCCACAAGCGCACGGTTTTATCACTGCTGGCGGTTGCCAAGGTTTGCCCATCGGCGGAAAAAGTCACTTGATGAATATTGCCATTATGCCCGCTCAAAGTATGCAAAGCCTTGCCGCTTGCCACCTCCCAAAGAATAGCCGTGTCATCATACGAACCGCTGGCCAAGTAACGGCCATCGGCACTGAAAGCCAGTCCTCTATCAGAAATTGTTTGCGTATGTTGCTTTAAGGTTTGCAGCAACTTGCCATCCGGCAATGACCATAAACTAACCGCGTTATCAGTGCCGCCGCTGGCTAATAATTGACCGTCCGGACTGATGGCAATCGCCCAAACTTTATCCGGCGCGGCGAATGCTTGTTGCTGTTTAAAACTTTGCCCTTGCCGTTGCCAAAGGATGATTTTTTTATCAGCACCCGCGCTAATCAGCGTGTCGCCTTTTGGGGTAAAGGCAATACTGAATACCGCATTATCTTGTGCTCTGCCTTCGGTTGCATGACCTTCCAAATGTTGTAACAGCTTGCCGGTTGCCGCATCAAAAATCACCAGCGTGCCGTGTTCACCGCCTGCCGCTAACAACTGCCCATCGGGACTAATCGCCGTAGTGACTAAACCATAACCCGCGCCTTTGCCGTCAAACGCTGCATCCGCTTCCCCGCCCATGATATCGGTAAACGAGCGCAACAAATTGCGGGCATGGCGCATAGCGGGGCCGGCATCTTTATCCAGCGCGTCGGTTTCGTTTAACTTTTGTTTCGCGCCTGAATAATCTTCACCTTTTGCCAGCAACGAGGCGTGGGTCAGCAGCGATTGGAAGAGTTCTGCTGAGCGGCGTTTTTCCGTGTCTTCCGCGTGTTGTTTTTCGTGCTTGGCTGCTTGCCATTGCATAAGGCTAAACACCGCCAGCCCCGAAACAATGACCGTGACGCTTCCAGCCAATACACCCGCACGAATAAAACCCTCGCGCCGCGCCGCTGCTTGTCTGCGTTTTTCGGCATCGGGCATATTGGCGAGTATCCAATCGTGGTCAAACACGCGGTAATAAATGCGATTGCGTACCCAGAGATAGTCGTCGATGACCCAGATTAAACCCGCTAAACGCAGGTGGTTGATTAGCGTGTTGGTATCGTCGTCTTTAATGCGCTTGCGGCGGCGTATGTCTTGGTACAGGCTCAAAATGGCGGCGTGGTCGGCATCTTTGGCAAGCACCATAGCGCGGACGTGTTGCAAGTTGTTTTCGCTTTCGCGTGAGCGGCTGGTAAAAAACAATTCTTCGCACAGTCTATCCACGCCTTTGGCATTGCTCACGCCGGCATCGTCGGCAATGGCTTGACAGAGTTTTTGGGTTAAATAGGGATGACCATTGCTCCAATACAACACGCGCCGCATTAACACAGCGGCTTGTTTATCCGGTCGCTTTAAACCCTGCGATAGGGCTTGGGCTTCTTGGGTGGAAAAGTCGCTTAAATCAATGCGCCTACCGATATTGAACGGGGTGATGCGGGTATCTTGAATCAGTTCGGAGGGCGTGGCGACACCCGCAAAGCAAAAGGTCAAACGCTGTAAATCGGGGGTTGCGGTGCGCTCATTAAAACAGGCGCGAATGGCGGCGAAAAATTCATCGCTAGAAAACGGCAAACTGCGCACCAAGTCGATTTCATCAATACAAATAATCACGGGTTTGCCGATGCGAACCAGCACTACCTGACGCAATGCCGCAATCCAGCGATTCATCGGACTAAGCCGCGTTTGCTCCTGCCAAAAATCATCCAGCTCCGCGCTCAAATCCAACTGATTACCCAGCTCCAGTTGCAAGCCGTCATACCATTGTTCGGGTGTCAGTTGGTTGCCGATTTTGGTTAAATCAATAATCGCCACCGCGCAATCGGCTTCTTGGCGCAAACGCAGGGCAACGCGCACCAGTAACGAGCTTTTGCCCGTTTGCCGACTGGTAAGGATATAGCTGTATTCGGCTTGTTTGAGCGCGTCAAACAATTGGTCATCGGCTTGCCGCTTGACATAACAAGCCGCCGTCGTCGGCAGTGTGCCGCCATTGGCGACATAAAAGGTTTCGCTCATGATCATTCCCCGCCCTGTTAGTTATTAAAACAGATGTTTACGCAGATAAATGTCATACACCTGACAACGCAACTGCGCTTCGTGTCGGCATTCGCCCGACAGCAAGCCGACACGCCGCAACAGTGAAAAACGCTCGTCATCACAGCAAATTTTTCCTTTAATAACGTCACGCACCATGTCGGCTAAAGCTTCATCGCGCAATATCAGCAACAAACGCCGCAGATGGTCGCCAAACACGCCATCTTCTTGCGTGGCAAGCGATTCAAATTGCGCAAAACTCATTTGATTAGCCACCATATAATTAAACGCGCTACGCACTAAAAACGGTTGCCCGCCTAAAAATCGCTGCATGGCTTGCAATTCGTTTTCGGTTTTTAAAGGCCGACCGTAAAGTTGATTGAGTTCGCTTAATTGTTCTTGATTAAAATCATTGACGTTTAATTTAGTGCCCACGTTAAACGGCGATTGATTCGGGTCTTTAATAAATAAGTAGGTTTCGGTGGCATAAGCAATTGCCAGGGTTAGTCGCACACAGGGTGAATCGGGATTTAAAGCGCGTTCATTATGCCAGGTGCGAAACAGGGCAAATAAATCGCTGCTAAAATCGCATAAGAATAATCTATCGGCTTCATCCATTGCCCATAATATCGGCTGCTGGATTTTGCCGAGTATTTCATGGCGAAAATAACTGTCGAAATTTAAATTAGACGCACGATTAGCACGCCAGGTATCTTGAATATAAACATCTAAATATAATTGGTCGGCCAGCATATCCGCCAAGGCCATAAATAAAGTTTCCAGGCTTTGTAATTGCTCGGGAATTAATTTTTGAAAGTCGGTACAGACTACTTTAACGCCCATGTCTCGCGCTTGTTGCAATCCTCTCGCCAACAAAGACGTTTTACCCACTTGGCGCGAACCTTTTAATAACACGATACTATCGCGGCGTTTTACCGCATTGAGAAAATCGGTGTCCACCGGACGTTTGACATAAAATTTAGAATCCAACGGAATGGCGCCGCCGACCATTTCCAGTTCCGGCGAGTTCAGTTCTTGATCTATGATGGCACTGGGATAACTTTGGGGCAGTGTTAGTTGTTGTTCTTTGGCGTACCAACTCAAAACCGTCAATAAAGATAATAAGGCTTCACGCACTTGCCGGTTTTCATCAAAGTCGAGGGGATGCGAGCCGTATTTACCTAGTTCGTTGACATTAAACATCGAGGAAATAATATTGCCAGGTAGAATATTATCTTTATTAAATTTTTCTAATAATCCTCTTAGCGGCTCACTACCACGCTCACGGTTTAAGCGAACTTGGCATACATCAGTAATAATAACTTCTAATGTACGTCTGGCAGTGTTCAAAACATTAACGGCTTTATCTTCATCGCAAATCAATTTTAATTCCTTGCTCAGTTTTGCCATTTGATGCTGTTCAAATAAAGCCTGATATTGCGATATTTCTTTTAACTCTGGTTGCCAAGCTAACATGATTATTTCCTTTGTTTTAAGAGTGAGTACATCAACAAAAACAAGACTGTTTTATTTATCGTTCCCACGCTCCGCGTGGGAATGCAGCCTTTGACGCTCCGCGTCACGATACACAACGCGGAGCGTTGCAGTAGGCATTCCCACGCGGAGCGCTCATCGTTATACACAAGTGTCAAAATGCCTTTTTTGCAACCTGGAGGGTTGCCAGCTATTAGCCGGGGGTTGAGCGTAGCGACACCCCCGGTCAATACGAAAAAAAACCACGACCCTGGAAGGGTCGCAGTCGCAG
>SXGU01174130.1_pt1 | contig 10523 bp, 11 predicted proteins | sample 3174531 | NCBI WGS metagenome assembly SXGU01 (sample SAMN11356863, study PRJNA531348) | freshwater metagenome | isolation source: freshwater sample F1-140 | place: China: Fuxian Lake, Yuxi | collected 2017-12-25 | reverse complement strand
CGCTTTCGCAAGTTGCTGGTCAGGTATGAAAAGAAAGCGCGGAATTATCACGCTCTGGTCATGTTGGCCAATGCAATCATCGCGTTTCGCATGATTCATCAGCCGGATCAAGCGAATTTAATTTACGGATAAGCTCTAAGTGAGTTTCAAATGGCGGCGTGGATGCCGCTCATTTCTTTGCAGGCTCAAACAAATGAAATGATCTTTTTGCAGCATCCGGATTCCTAGTGCACGCACACACAATTTCCTTCATTACAATCTTGTTTGAAGGACGACTGGAATGATCGTCAAATCACGCATATTGCCACTCGGTTTACTGATTGCGCCTGCGCTCTTGCTGGAGGGATGTGCCACATCTCCCATCGAACATGCCCCCATCGGCTCGGCACTCGAACCGCGCCAGCAGCGTGAAGTCCGTTTGCAGAACACTTGGAGAGGCAAGCCATATCATGCGTTGCTGGAAGCCCGCGGCACTCCCAAAGTGATCATGAACCTCTCCGGCTACCGGCCGCTAAAAACGTCCATCGCGGTCTACGATGTCGTCGACAAAGCGACCAACTGTATCGACTCATTCACCGTTGTAACGCAGAATCCGAGCGGCGACCAAACCATCTCAGACTATTTTTGCCGCTGACAAACTGGTTTCGCCGCATCTAAATTAACGCCTATTGACCTGTGCAGCAAATTCTTGCGGCCCGATTGCCCTCTTCCTTGCACCCAACGTCAAATACATTCGCAAGGATGCTTGATAAATTGCAATAATCGAACAGTTCCACCGATTTACCATTCCATCTCAGGGGATCATTCCTTTGCAGGAGCGCCATAGCAGCAATGACGGCGAACAAAGTGCGCAAGCTGCGACTCTAATTCCGAGTCGTATAATAAATACTATTATTGTTTTTCGGATTGCCGCCAATGGCACGAATCCATACCCATTATGACAATTTAAAGGTGGCGCGCAATGCTCCGCCTGAGGTCATTCGCGCTGCGTACAAGACACTGTCGCAGAAGCATCATCCTGACCGCAATGGCAATAGTCCAAACGCCATGCGTATCATTCAGATGATTAATGCGGCCTATGAAGTACTTTCCGATCCGGCGAAGCGCAAGGAACATGATGAATGGATCATGCGAACAGAAGCGCAAGAAACCGGCAGCCGGGACGATAGCCGAACCAGCAACCATGCACACCGGCATAGCTCCCGCAAGATGCGCCGAACGACGACTTATTTCTTCGGATCACGCTATAAAACGATGCTTGACTTCTCGAGAACGATACACAAGCTGCGAATGATGCTGGATCACTTTTCTCGGAAATTATTTCGGAAAACCTGATATCAATCGAAAGAAGTCGAACCACTACTGAACCACTATTCTATGCAGCTTGTGCCGGGTGGGACATATCCGTTCCTGGGCATAGCAGAATGCTGCTTTCCCCAAGCCGGTTCTGATTAGTCAGGAATCGACAGAAAACCATAGTGAATTGTCGAATTCGCTTCGGGAACACGTTTCCTGATATCCCGACTAAGCCAGAGGAGGTATCGATTCCATGGCAAAAATTGCCCAGCCATTTCTGAAAAAACTCGCTCTTCGGCTTCAATACTTCTGGCGCTTGGCTATTCCATTCTGGCTTTTTCGCAATGCCAATCAAGGCACGCTAGAGCAGCGCATTGCGAATTACCGCTACAATCGCTCGCGGCGAAAAATCTTGCCTTTTTATGTCTGGAAGTGGATTGGCATCGCGGCTTGCATGATGCAGTTGATGCGACTGCTGTCCGATCGTATGGCGGCCACGGCTGCGGAGAGTGCCAATCATTGGTGCGCAGCATTGTTCTGCATGAGTGCCGGTATCGGATTCGCGTTTTCCTGTATCGTGACTGCTGTACTATTTTCGAGCTATCTGTACCTGACTTATGTAAAGAGGTAAAACCCTGCGGTAGTCGATCAGGGGCACCATGGCAAAATACGAGCGTGCTAGCATGACTTCACGACTCGAGGAGAAACAGTTTTTTTACCTGCGGCCCTTTAGAAATAAACACGCTTTCCGCTAATAGTCTCAAAGATTCAAGACACGCTATGCAATCATCAACTTGAAGGGTTAGCTGCATGAATAGATTTTTTGCCGGCGGTGCCGTTTTGTACCTTGCTTCGCATATGGTTGGAATATGCGCTCAAACAGCCCCTGCTCCATCTGTTGACAGCTTGTACGATCAAGGCCGGCACGAAATGACAGCTAACTGGCATGCCTTCGGCAAGATGCACGATGCCGCCGTCTTTATCCATAAGGATGTGAAAAAAACGAATAACGGTCGTATCACGGTTTGGCGGCATTCGGAATACCCGTTCCCGAAATACCTTGAAAAGGAAATGCCCTACTTGTCGGCGCGAGAGCACGCGATAGTCGATTGCAAATCATCCACGATCGCCGTTTCTGAATTCGCGTACTACATGGGACGCTTCGGAACAGGCGCAGTAATTGCGACAAACAAGGTGAAAAGCGTGGAAATGGCAGAAGCCATGCCGGACTCGCTCGAAGAACGGCTCATCAAAACCCTCTGCGAATCAAAACCACGCAGCAAGCCGGTGCGCAAGGCCAAGCCGGCAGAGGCTGTCAGCGACGACAAATCTTCCTAGACCTTCGCCAGACTACACGATATGACTCCGTCTAGGAATCATATCGGCAGTTTCTGGCGCACAGAATTTCCGGTTCGAACTTGATTACTGTTTGCGCGCGATAAAAGCGCCGATCGCGATTGCGCCGGTTGTGGCGTTCGATAGCTGGAATGCGCCGCCGATTTCCGCCGGACCTGTGCCGCTCGCACCGCTCGATACCGCCGGCCCATAATAGCGGCCGCTAATACCGCCAGTTAGCGTACCGATTGCTGTCGGACCAGTCAGGTAATTGGCGACACTGCTGCCGGCGGCGCCCATTGCGGTGTTAGCCGTCAGCGCCAGCGGCACCGTGGTTGCGGCCTCGGTGAACGTCCTGGTGTTCTGGAACGTAATCGTCGCTTGCCGCGTTGCGAAGTTCACAGTGATGGTTGCTGTTCCGCGGATCACGGGCGGCTCTTCCGTTGCATTGCTCGCGTACCAGCCATAGATGACGCCGCTATAAGTCGCAGTACCCGTTGTCGGCACGCTCGCCGGATCGGTCACCGCGCCGAACGAAACAAGCCCACGGCGTTTCTTGTTGTGCTCGTTGCCTTGCGCTGCCCACTCTTCCATCAACACGGTATCCTGCGTTTCCCATGCACCGAGGTTGGCGTACTGGGCGTTTAGGATGGCAATTGTCCGATAACCCTTGGAGCCCGGGAATGGAACACCAATGCCATTCGCGCCCGGCAGGATGGTAACCGCCCCAGTCGCGGTTGGCACGCCATTGCCGGCATGGATATCGCCATCCTCATGGAAGCGAGAGGCGGTCGACCAGTCGAAATCGCTGCCGCCGGTACGCCAATTGCCTGCCAGATATTGCAGACCGCTCGTTTCCATGGTGGGACACGGAACGAGTTCGGTCGGGCAGCGCGACAATTCAGTACGCTGGAAATACACATTGTTCGCGTAGTTCAGTTGCGTACCTGCAGTGCCGCGTCTTGCAAAATCGTAGAAGTCGAGATCGGAACTGGGCCGAAGCGCAACTGGAGCAATGGCTCTGTTTGCTCCGAGCTGAAGCTGTCCCGGCGTAGTACGGAAAGTTTCGATAATCAATGGGCGTTCGACTTTTCCATCCCACGAAAGTCCGAGATCACTCAACAACAATGCGGGACTCGACACGGCACTGTTGGCGTCCTTTGCCAGCCTGAACTCGGCAAGGCCGCCGGAAGCTGGGGCCAAGCCGAATGCGGTCGTTTTAATGACGTTCGGCGTCGCCAGATCGCTGGTCGATTTGCCGTACACCTGCACACCGGAACTGGTTAAAGCCACACCGTTATCGGTCCTGATAATGCTATCGCCACTGCACTGGTAAGTCGGTCCGTCGACGCAGGACATAGTCATTGATGCGTCCACCGAAGCGGGCAGCGCCACTGTGGTCGGCGTGGTCGGCGTGGTCGGCGTGGTCGGCGTGGTCGGTGTGGTCGGCGCGGTAGTGACAGATTCTGAACCGCCGCCTCCGCATGCCGACAATACACTAGCAGCAAGCAATGCTGCGACGAGCGGTGTGAATGCCAATTTCATGCTCGCTCCAGGAAACAACGCCTCTTGCTGCTTTCGTACCAATAAACTATCCATGCTTGACCTTTCATTTAATCTTGGGTGACTGCTTCATATGAGCAATGAATTTTTCTAGCTTAGAATCGGCTCTATTTCCTTTGCGCATAGCATTCGAGATTCACTGGAACACTGTGGCAATTTTCTATCTCTAGCTAGAAACGGAATACACGATGGACAGAGCGACCGCCATTCCGCTTGGTCCCATTTTCTTGCAGCTCGACACCTACGCTATTGATAGCCGTTAAGCATGGACTTTATCTATGACAAAGATTCAGGCAGTACTTAGAAAAAATGGAGAACAATCACTGCTTTAAGGCAACGATTGACTTGTGCGTCATGTCTCAGAGCACATCCTTGCATTTGCCATCGGGCAGTAAAGAGGAGTTGCGTGTCGATCAGGTACTGCTATCCACAGGTACAGGTGGTCACGGAATATGAGCGAAATGACGTAAAAGACACTCGCAAAACGCAGCATTTATTTCGTCCTTGTTCTACACACTAATTTAATGCGGCAAGGCGAATGCATGCCGCGATCACAGTATTAGCTCCATGCCTGGAACACCGCAAGAATCAATCCCAGGATTGTCGATGTAGCCAAGAGTGCCAATTGCACACGGTTGACGCCAAAGAATGCAAATCTCCCTTTGAGCCGTACCCGGTCATGCAAGGTTTTGCCCATGATGATCTCCGATGAAAAAGAAGCTTGTTCTTAAAAATGACGAAAGGCAGCGCTTGTGGCGCGGGAGGTGATGGCAGGTATAAGAAGCCGTGGCAGAAAAGTACAAAACCGACGGTTCCATCGTGAATAGCGATCTGGATAAGCGATGAACGATGGCGCCAGGCACAATAAGCCGGAAATTTCTGGTGTAATGAAATCAGGAGGTGGTTGGTGCGCCTGCCCGTGTCTGTTCGGGCCAGGCGCACCGGACTGCCGTCATGCATATCGATTGCATGTACAGCAGATACAAGAAGGATACCGGCCCCGTGTTACCGGATGATGACTGTTATCAAATGTCGAGGATCGAATAGTGAATTTGCAAAGCTTCGTAAAGATTGATAAAGCTGTGCGATCACTTCATCCTTTACCGTGCAAACCTTTGATGCCGTGCGTTTCACAAACCAAAGGCAAGCATTGCCGAAGTCGAATTGCCCACATGACGACTCACGGTTTCGCCTACAACGATGCGATGTGATGTGCCTTATCTACCGAAAGACACCGGTTTGTCCGGCAGGTCGCGGAACACGACGTCCTCCGCCTCGGCACTCCATTTTCTTCGCATCGGATAAACCGTCTCTGACACCTTGATTGCCCAAATTCTCTCGAAGGAGTCAAGCCATTTTCGGTTGAGCCGCAAACATGCGACGGCGACTCCTGCCGCAACCAGCCAAATGACCACGAAAGCTGGATTCCCTTGCGCCCATACCATGTGCAGCGCTAATACCAAGGAAAACAGGAAACCAAGCGCCCCCGTCAGCGCCGCGAAGAAAGAGATGGCGCGCCTTTTGGAAAAGCCTTCAAGCTTTGTTTTCTGCATTGAGTTTTTGATCCACTGCAATCTTTCGAGGCGCTGATTATGCCACTTTCGGCGATACCTTTTCCACGAAAAAATGCACTGATGCAAGCTTGATATCGGAAGTACTTTGGCGCCGGAAAATTTTGATACCTCTTTGATATCCTAGCTATTTCGCCAGACGCACTGCCTGGATCGCAATCGGTTTGGTAGACGAATACTGTGCGATAAAATCGCTTTGCAAGCTTAATCCATTCTCATGCCAGCGCTCCTTGCGGCATAAGCAATCCGATTGCAATCGACGAGATTTCATATGATCACGCTTTACGAGTATATGAACCAGCCGCGTTACTGGATTGTCCGCGACGATCAGGGATATTGGCTGGTGCCCGCACGGAATAACGGCTGGAATGACCGAGCACCCTTCGTCGGCCATGTCAGCGCCTTGCGCGAGGTCACCGACCTTGATGGAATCGATCTTGGAATTCCGCACGACGCTTCCGCACCCCGCGCGTAAGACGAGCAATCCGAGTTCGTGGAACGTGGCAATGAAGAACGAAGGCAGCAGCAGTTAGGGCCGTGCTTCGTCGCCCCACACCTGCTGCAGGTTAAAACGCACCCCCGCCTGTTCTTCACTCAGCATTTCCCGAATCGCGTACTGCGCGTTTGCCGTATTCCGCTTAATCGGCGCCGGTAATGGCGCGCCTTGTGCGCCAATCAGCGCATGCACGAGCGGCGTAGTAGGGCCGTCACCCTTGCCGGCGACGACGCCGATCTCGCCGCTCGCAAGGCGTACGATGGCGCCGGTCGGATAGATGCCAAGCACACCGATGAAGCAGGTGGTCAGCATCGGGTCCATACTCTGATGGTCAGCCAGAAGAATATCGCTGAGCGCTTCATTGGGCAGCAGGGATTTGCGATAGCTGCGCGACGACACGCGGGCGCAATAGCGGTCGGCAAGCGAGATGATCTTCGCATTGAGCGGAATCTCGTCGCCGGTCTTGCGGAACGGGTAACCGCTGCCGTCTTCATTCTCATGATGCAGCAATACATAGTTCAGCCAGTCGGGATCGTTGATGCCGGCCTGTTTCAGAATATCGACGCCTTGTTGCGGATGATTGTGGATGAGCGCGAGTTCCTGGTCAGAGATGGCGTTGAGCCTGCTCTGCAGTTGCTCTTGGCTCGGCAGCATGCCGACGTTCATCGTGAGCGCCGCCGCCATGATCGTCAACGTCTCGCTCGGCCCTTTTTGCAGCGCCCGTGCCACCAGCAACGCGACCACCGCGCTGTCGACGCAATGGCGGACCGCATAACTGCCTTCTTCCTGATTGAGCAGAATGCAGGCGAGCGCGATATTCGGATTGCTATCGGTCGCGTGGGTAAGCACCCTGGCGATCTCGATAACTCGCGCTTGCGCGTCGGGCGCGTTGTTCAGGTTGAACAGGAGATTTTCCAACTGCTTGTGCGCCGCGTTGACCAGGCGCAGGACTGACGAGGTTTCCTCCCGAGTTCCGCCTGTTGCGATATCTGACATGATGGTAGGTTGCTGAACCATTTGCTTCCTCTTTTGCTCGATTGTCCGCAACAGGAGTGCGACCATCTTTGCATCGGCCGGTAACGCCTCTGTCTCATAGAAAAAAGACAACATCGCCCCTTATCAGACGCGTTGCTTGAATTTATTTATCGTTAGCATCAATAAATACCACAAACCAACCCTAACCATACTCGGATTAAACAAATATATTTCTGTATGGCAACAATCTGAAGGTAGACTGTATCATGAAGTTTCCATAACTTATGCTTCCATATGGCTACGATCACCAACCAACGTCTTACCAACCTGCGCGCGCTCGTTATCGATGACATGGCGACAATGCGCCAGAATGTTCGTACCCAACTGGGCGAGTTGGGCATCGGCCATATCGATCAAGCCGCGACGCCGGACGAGGCTATCAATCATATCCGCAGGGATGGCTACGACATCATCATTTGCGACTACAACCTGAACCGGGAAACCAACGGTCAGCAACTGCTCGAATTTCTGCGCTCGCAAAACCTGCTGTCGCCCGCCACGATGTTTATCATGGTAACCGCCGAAGCCGCATACGATCTCGTTGCCAGCGCCGCGGAATTCCAGCCGGATGCCTACATGGTCAAACCGCTCACCGGCGGCAAACTGCTGGAGCGCATCGAACGCCTGCTGGACAAGCAAAATATACTCAGGCCCATCGTCAGTCGACTCAAGCTCAAAGACGTCATCGGCGCGGTGGCGGAATGCGACCGCATCTTGCAAGCCGCGCCGAAATGGGCGCTCGACATCCTGAAAATCAAAGGCAATGCCCTGCTCGAACTGGGCAAGCCGGAAGAAGCAAGCGTCGTCTATTCGCAGGCGCTCATGGTGCGCGACGACTTGGCCTGGGCCAAGCTCGGCATCGCCACTTGCCACCAGATCGCGGGGAAACTGGAAGAAGCAAAATCCGCCGCGCAAGGCGTACTGACCAACAATGCCAAATACATTCCCGCCTATGACCTGCTGGTCAAGGTGGCGGAAGCCCAGGGCAACGAACAGGAAGCGCTGAATGCGTTGAACCAGTCCTACGAAGTGATCCCTTCCGCGCGACGCAGCCGCATGGTGGGCGATGTCGCCTACCGCACCGGCGACCTGGAGCAGGCTCGTACCGCCTTCAGCCGCGCGTTAAACCACACCAAGGGATCGCTCACCGCGCAACCGTCGGACATGCTTTCATTGGCCCAGGTGCATGTCGACGCCGGAGAGCCGACACTTGCCTTGCAAGTACTGTCCACCGCGCCAAAACACTACGCCGAGTCCAACGCCTTTGTCGCGACACAAGCCGCCGTACAGGCCCAGGCGCACATCAAGCTCGGCGACAGCGACGCGGCTGAAAAAGCCTATACGCTTGCCAAGACCATGGTTGACAGCACCAAGGCCGACGCCTCCGCGCTGGCCTTGGCCAAAGCCGCTTTTTCCATTGGCCGCGAAGAGGAAGGCGCGCAAATCCTGTCGCAAGCGGTCAGAGCCGACCATGAAAACAGCCGTCTGGTATCGCTCGCCCGCAAGGTGCTCAAGGACACCGGCAAGGAAGACCTGGCCGAGCGGATCGTCGACCATGCGCTCAATGAAGTCAACACGATCGTCGCCGAAGCCAACGCGCTGATGCGCAAGGCGCAGTTCGACGAATCACTGGCCAAACTCGATGAAGCCTTGAACGCCATGCCGGAAAACACCGGCGTGCTGCTGGCGGCGGCACAACTGCACTTGCTGTGGATGAGCCAGAAGGGATTGAATCTCGATTATGTGGCGAAGGTCAACAACTACCTGTCCAAGCTCGACGCGTTGATGCCGGGGAATGAGCGTGTATCGAAGATGTACCGTTTTCTGCGCGAGACGCTCAGCCGGGCCAAGAAGGGTTAAGCATGGACATCAAGCTTGCTGCCGTGATTGTGCATGACATCAAAAACGCGCTTGGCGTGCTGGAGGGCGAGCTGCATGACCTGACCGTGAACCCGACGCGCGAACAGGCGGTGGTCGCGCATGAGACCTGCACCGACTTACGCGACAAGCTGATCGGATTCCTGACCTTATACAAGGCATCGTCACAAGGACTGAGCACACGGGTCGAAGCGGTCAATCCGGAAGATTTCCTCAGCGGGCTCATCAGGAATCGCGCCAATGCCAGGCCGGAACTGCGCGTATCGATCAATACGCAAAATATGCCGGTGCTTGGTTTCTTCGATGAAAACCTGGTCGGTCTCGCGCTGGAAGCGGCACTGCAGAATGCCACGCGATTCGCGCGTTCCATCATCGAGATCGGCTGCACGAAGGACGATGAAGGATACCTGGTGTTCGCTATCCGCGACGACGGCGCGGGACTCGGCACGCAGGAAGAAAAACCTTCGACCGGACTGGGCATGGAATTATGCGGTGCGATTGCACAAGCGCACTGCAAGGGCGATAAAAAGGGCGGCGTGGCACTCGACAACCACCCGCAAGGCGGGGCTGTATTCCAACTCAGGGTGCCTTGACACAAATGCTCTTGCGTCAAATCAATTCCTTGGGTTGAAAGATGCTGATCTCTTGACCGCACGGCGGAATTGCCTTTCTGTATGCAATGATCAAAAGCCGCGTCACACCGTGCGCGGCCGCAAGATTGGCCGGCCGCGCCATGTCCCGGCACCTGCACTCAGATCTGTGACGATCTTGAATACGTCATACAATGAATCGCCCAAGATATAGCCGACCGAGGCGAAAAATCCGATGCGACAGAACCGGACCACTCTCGAAACCGTCCTTGCTTATCATCAGCGCACCAAGCACCGCTTTCAACGCTATGCAGCCGGGCCGGGAGGATTGGATTGGGCCAGTCAGCCGGACCCTTTTCGCATGTTTGCGGACTGCCCTCAGTTGCCGCTACCCTTGCTGACAGATGGGCCGCACACTCACTACAGCGACCTCTACACGCCGGGGCGGACCGCACCGCAAGTGCTGAACTTGCAAAATGTCGCCGCCCTGCTCGAATTGTCTTTCGGCATATCCGCATGGAAGCAATATGACGGCAGCCGGTGGGCGCTGCGCTGCAACCCCTCCAGCGGCAATTTGCATCCGACCGAAGCATATCTGGTGGCCGCTGCGTGCGCAGGTATCGTGAACGGAGTGCATCATTACGTGAGCCGCGACCACTTGCTGGAGCAGCGCTGCCATTTCGGCGAACAGGCGAATGGAAGCGAACTCCTGCTGCCGCCCGATTCATTCCTGGTGGGATTGACCTCGATTCATTGGCG
>SXGU01080177.1_pt1 | contig 10524 bp, 9 predicted proteins | sample 3174531 | NCBI WGS metagenome assembly SXGU01 (sample SAMN11356863, study PRJNA531348) | freshwater metagenome | isolation source: freshwater sample F1-140 | place: China: Fuxian Lake, Yuxi | collected 2017-12-25 | reverse complement strand
GACGAGCCCAGCGAGCGACCGTTTCGTCGTTCTCGAGCGGAGCGACGACCGGGCGGCCTACGCCATGCACGTCGCCGAGGTGCCGGTCCTCACGGCAAAGCGCTACGAGCTCGCGAGTCCTCCGACCGCCGTGGGTATCGTTCCTGCGGCGCAGCGAGCCTTCGCCGCGCAAGTTCATCCGCAAGGGCGCATGAGCTTCGTCGACCTCCCAACGGGTCTCGTGCACACGCTCACGGGCTTCGAATTGGGGGCCCGATGATTCCTGCACCACACTGCCCTCGCTCTCCGTTCCTTTCCACGTCGAGGTCTTCGATGCGTCGTGCTCTCTCCGTCGCCTTCACGGCCGTCTCCCTCGCCGGCTGCGGCGACGACCTCTCGAATCCCTACGCTGCGACGGCCCAAGGGTCGGTCGTCTTCGCCGATCGCGCTGTCGTTCACCACGACGGAGGGCTCGCGCGGCTCACGGTCGTCGTTCCGACGCTCGCGGGCGGCATCGCCCGTACACACGTAGCTTTGCGTTCTCCGGCGCTTCGCATCGAGAGCTCCGCGGACGGCGCACGGGTCTTCGTGCTCACGCAGGGTATCGAAAAGTCCCGCACGCGGCAGGCGGTCGCGCCGGAGCTCCTCGTGATTTCGGTCGAGGGCGAAGCGGTCGCGTCGAAGTCCTACCCGCTCCCGGTCGGGTTCGGAAACATCGTGGCCGACCCCGAGGGTGCGTACGTCGCCCTCGTGCCTGGCGCCGTGGCGTCGTCGAGCGTCGTGTCGAATCCGAACGCGCTCGCGCTCGTGAAGCTCGATGCGCCGCCTTCGGCACAGAACCCCGTGGTCCGCTCGGCGACACGCGCCAACACGGTGGCCGCTCCCCTCGTGTTCTCGCCCACGCTCACGACCCCGCGTGGCGCGAAGCGCTTCCTCGTCGCGATCGGTCCGCGCGAGGTCGCCCTCGTCGATCTTGCGGCGGCGTTCGTAGCTGAAGCGGCACCCGACCTCACGATTCCGCTGACCTCGGCCGGCGCGACTTCGACGCTCGTGCCCTCGAAGCTGCGCTTCGACGACGGTGAGCCCTCGGCGACGGACGACGCCCGTCTTGCGTTTGCGCTCGCGAACGACACCTCGCTCCTGACCGCGACGATCGCCTCGAACGAGTCGCCGGCTGCCGGAGAGAGCTCGTTGAGGGCCGTCGTGAACCTCACCGACGTGGGCGCCGACGTGAGCGACCTGGCCTTCGTGGCGACCCCGGAGGGGCGTCGCATCGCGGTGCTCACCCCGTGGCGCCAGCGAGCGATCCTCGCCGATCCGCAGACGAGCCTGACCACGAGCGTCCCCATGCCGTACGCGTACGACTCGCTACGCGTCATGCCGGGCGCGACGACCTCGACGATCATGCTCGCGCAGCACCGCGGGGCGAACGGCGCGGTCGCGCTCTGGGACATCCCGAAAACTGCGAATCAGCCGTACCGCGCGGTCGAGACGATCGTCGACGTGAGCTCGCTCGAGGCGGTGATTCCGGTGCCTGGTTCCGAGACGAAGTTCCTCGTTCAGTCGGCGTCGGCGACGGAGTTGATTCTCCTCGACGTCGCCACGCGCGAGCGCAAGTCGATCACGGCACCAACACTCGGCCGCATCGTGCTCGCCAAGGACGGCCAACGCCTCTACATCGCGCCGCGCTTTGGGGACGTTTCCTGCGCGACCGTGAGCCTCGCGAACCTCACGTCGTGGAGCTTCGCTGCGGGGTCTTCCGTCGCCGGGCTCGGAGAGATTCGCCGATCGGACGGTTCGCCCGTGATCCTGCTCACCCACGGCAACGCGCAAGAGGGCCTCACGCTTTTCGATCCGACCCGCCCCGAGGCCCTCGGTGCACGTTGGGATGACGCCCTCGTCGAAGGAGTCCGCTGATGAAATCGTGCTTCGCCTTGCTCGCCGCTCTCGCGTGGGCTTCTCCCGTCCGCGCCGCAGAACCCTCCACCCAGGATGCCGACGACGCCGAGGGCACACCCAAGACAGCGCCCGAACGCGTTGCCCCGTCGGCGGCGGTCGTCCCCGCGAGCGCGCCAAACCCCTCCGCATCGGCGGAAGTCGCCCCCGCCCCCGCCCCCGCCACGCCGCGACGGGAGACACTCACGCTCGAACTCGGGACGCGCACGCTCTTCGTGCAAGACGACGCCTACGGGATCTTCTCGAAGCGCCGCTCTCTCCCCGTCGGCGGCTTCGCCTTGCGCGCGCCGCTCTTCCGCGACGACGCATGGACCTACGCCGCCGGGCTCTCGCTCGAAGGAAAAGATGGCGTTCAGGGTGACGTGCGCTCTCTTCCCGCTTCGTTCGACCTCTTCCGAGTCGTCGCGAGGGGCGAGGTGTCGTACGCGGCTTACCGATACCTGACGGCGTATGGAAGCATCGGCGTCGGCGCAGAATCGCTCGAGTTCCGCTACGGCGACGCTGCGCAGAACGCGACGTCGAAGAGCTGGTCGCCTGCGGGCGAGGTGGGCGTCGGCGTCGGCACCCACGCTCAGCTCGGTTGGGCACGTCTCGGCCTTCGCGTCGACGGAGGGTACACTGCAGCGAAGTCCCACGCTCTTCGCGTGACCCTCCCGGAGGTGGGTGACGTGGTCCGGCAGCCGATCGACCTCGGTACGCTCGGCACGAGCGCCCCGTTCGTGCGCGTCGCGATCCAGCTTGGTTTCTAGCGCGGTATCGCGCCGCATCGAATCCGCGCGCCGTTTCCCGGCGTCCAGAGGCGGACGCTTCAACGCGGCTCGGTGAGCCAGTCGTAGCGAACGTTGCGGCGCGCGGCCTTGAAGCCCGCGGCGTGGATGCGAGCCTCCATCGTTCCGGCGTTCATGCGGAACGTCGTGCCGGCCGAAGAGACGACGTTCTCCTCGAACATGACCGAGCCGAAATCGTCGGCGCCGAAGCGCAACGCGACTTGGCCTACGGCGGGCCCTTGCGTGACCCAGCTGGCCCCGACGTGGTCGACGTTGTCGAGCATGAGGCGACCGATGGCCTGGGTGCGCAGGTACGTGAGGGTGCCGTTCTCACCGGGCGCGAGGCGAACGCCCTTCTCGTATTGGTAATCCCAGCAAAAAAACGCGGTGAAGCCGCCTGTCTCGTCTTGGAGTTCGCGCAACTTCGCGAGGTGGAGCATTCGTTCGCGGGGCGTATCGACGGTGCCGTACATCATGGTGCAAGAAGAGCGCAGCCCCATCTGGTGAGCCGCGCGCATCACGCCGAGCCAGTCCTCTGCGCGGCACTTCGCTTTCGCGATTTGACGACGCACGCGGTCGACGAGAATTTCCGCGCCGCCGCCCGGTACGCTGTCGAGTCCCGCGGCGTGGAGGCGCCCCAGTACCTCGCGTACGCTCAAGTTTTCGAGCTCGGCGAGGTGGAGAATCTCCTCCGGCGAGAGGGCGTGGAGCCCGAGCCCGTAGGTCGACTTCATCCAGCGGAACGTCTCCTCGTACCAGGCGATGGGGAGCTCGGGGTTGAGGCCCCCTTGCAGGAGAATTTGCACGCCGCCCGCGTCCACGACCTCTTGGAGCTTCTGACCCAACACCTCGCGCGAGAGTGTGTAGCCCTCGGCGTGGCCCACGGGTCTGTAGAATGCACAGAACCGGCAGCTCGTCGTGCATACGGTCGTGTAGTTCACGTTGCGGTCCACGATGTACGTCACCACCGCGGGCGGGTTCTTCCGTCGTCGCACGAGGTCGGCCGCGATCCCGAGATCGAAGAGCGAGGCCTCGTGGAAAAGACGTTCACCTTCAGCGACCGAGATGCGCGAACCTTCGCTTGCGCGAGCCAAGATGCCGTCGAGGCTGGGCGGAAGTGACGGGCGCGTGCGCTCGATGTCGAGGAGTCGCACCGTCGTGGCGGGCAAGAGGCCGAGCGCCGCGGCTTCGTCGAAGAAACGCTGGAGTCCGGCCTGCTCGTCGGCGCCGAACTCGTAGCGAATGGACTCGCGGAGGTACCGCTCGAGGTGCGAACGATCGAGAACGCTCTTCTCCGCGTAGCGCGCCGCGATGGACGCGCGTGCACCGAGACCAAGCTCGCGAGCCTCGTGGAGAGCCCCCTCCTGTTCGAGCGCGACGCGCCCAGGGAACGCACACCACGTCGCGAAGACGAAGGGCAGGCCGGTCCATGCAAACCACTCGGAGCCGAGGTCGAGCTTGCGCGGGAAACGATCGGCGACCTCGAGCGCGGGATCGCCGATGACGACCGCGGCGCGCGTGCCTCGAACGGACGCGATGGCCTCTTCCGCTGGCAGCCCTACGAGCTTGGGCTCGACGCCGTAGCGGCGCTTCAGAAGGATGCGCGCGAGCGTCACCGAGGTGCGCGACGAGAGGTCGAGGGCGAGCTCCGTGATCTCGTGGGGGGAGCACTCGGCGAGGATGAGCACACTCTCGACAGCACCCCGGCAACCGATGGCCGAGCCGCGAAGCATGGCCACGTCGCCGATGCTTGCCGCCGCCGCAACCGGCATGAGCGCGACGTCCGCGTCGCCCTCGGCCAACCTGACGGCCACGCGCGCCGGAAGGTCCTCGACGAGCTCCACGTCCGAACGACCGCCGAGGCCTTCCGTGAGCGGAAGTGCGTTTAGGTACGAGACGGCGGCGACGCGGAGCGGGGCTCTCACGGCAACACCGCGAGGTGCTTTTGGGCCTTGCGGTCGCGCACCTTCATGGCGGCCTCGGGGACCTCGTTCGGAGCGAATTCCCGCACGACATTGTAGAGCGTATCGCGCTCGATCGGCGTGCGACCCGCTTCGCGAATCAGGCGCACGAGGTCGGCGTACGCGAGCCCCTGCGGGGAGGTGCTCCCGGCCGCGTGGTAGATTGTCTCGTGGACGATGGTGCCATCGAGGTCGTCTGCCCCGAAGCGCAACGCGACCTGCGCGATCTTCGGGGTCGAGGACACCCAGTAGGCCTTGATGTGATCGAAATTGTCGAGCACGAGGCGCGAGACCGCGAGCGTGCGGAGGTCGTCGACGGCGGTCGGGGCCGGGAGGTTCTTCATTCCGTTGCCGTCCGGGTGGAAGGCGAGGGGAATGAACGCCTGAAATCCCCCCGTCTCGTCTTGGAGTTTGCGGAGCTCGAGCAGGTGATGGACGCGGTGCTCGAACGTCTCGATGTGCCCGTAGAGCATCGTCGCGTTCGAGCGGAGACCCATCGCGTGCGCAACGCGATGCACCTCGAGCCACTCGTCGCCCGTGGCCTTGTCGTCGCTGATGCGCTTACGAACCTCGGGATGAAAAATCTCGGCGCCGCCGCCGGGAAGGCTGTCGAGGCCCGCGGCGACCAGGCGCTCCAGTACCTCGCGTACGCTCATGCCGTAGTGCTGGGCGAAGAAGTGAATCTCGACGCCGGTGAAGCACTTCATGTGAAGGTCGGGCTTGATGCGCTTGTAACCCTGAATCAACTCTTCGTAATACGAAAAAGGGAGACCCGGGTGCAGCCCGTTCACGACGTGGACCTCGCTTGGGGGGTCATCCATGCGCGATTCGAGCTCGTGCCAGGCCTGCTCGAGCGACATCGTGTGCGCGCCGGGCATGTGCGCCTCGAGCTTCGCAAACGAACAAAAGAGGCACGACGCGACGCATACGTTCGTCACCTCGACGCGCATGTTCTTGTTGAAATACGTACGGTCGCCGTGGCGCTTTTCGCGAACGTGATTCGCGAGCTGACCGACGGCGAGGAGATCGGGTTCGAGGAAGAGCGCGAGCGCGTCGTCCGCCGTGAGGCGCTCGCCGGCGTGAACTTTCGCGTGGATGTTCGCGAGGAGCGGTGCGGTCATGGGAGCGGGTTCTCCGTGGGCGGGGAGGCTTCGTGGTCGAGGTGGGCCGCGTCTTCGGCGTGAGCTTCGAAAGTTCCTTCCGCCGTCGCGAAGAGCGCGTGGCGCCCGGCGCGCGTGAGAAAGCGAGCGATTTCGCGGCGCTTCACGAGCTGCGCGGGCTCGAGCTTCGAGCGCTTGCCGTGACCGAGGAGCGCATCGACCGTCACGAGCTCGCCGTCTTTGAAGCGTACGGCGCCGAAGAGCTCGCTCGCTCCGAACGCGAGCGTCACCTGCGCGAACTCCATGCCCAGGCCGTCCCACCCGACACGGAGCCGTGCGGCAGGCGCGGAGAAAATACGCGCGAGTGCGACGGTCCGCAGGAAGTCGATTCCGCCGTCATGCGGCTCGCCCACGAGGTCACGAGCGTCGGCGTCGGCGTCGGGGACGACGTTCGCAAAGACGCGCACGGTCCGCCCCACCTCGCGCGCGCGGATCTCGTCCGCGAGGGCGCCGAGCAAGAGCCAGTCGGCTGCCTCGGCGTGGGAACGTCGCGCGAGAAGGCGCGGGCGATCGCCGCTCTCCCGGGCCTCGAGGGTTTCGAGGAGGCCGGCTTGGGTGAGGGCGCGGGAGACGAGCGGGGTCATGCGGGGGAGGAGGGGCTGCCCCAGCGCCGTGTCAGGTCGTTCGGCAAGCCAAGGTGGTCGAGAATGCGCGCTACCACGGTATCGAGGAGCGCATCCACCGACGTCGGTTGCCCGTAAAAGGACGGCATGGCCGGCATCACGGTCACCCCGAGTTGCGCAAGCTCGAGGAGGTTTTTGAGGTGAATCGCCGAGAGCGGCGTTTCGCGCGGCACGAGGACGAGGTTCCTCTTCTCTTTGATCATCACGTCGGCCGCGCGCGTCAGGAGGGAGTCGCTCGTGACTTTCGCGATGCGGGCCACGGTGCTCATCGAGCACGGGACGACGACCATGGAGTCCCAGCCGGCGCTCCCGCTCGCGAAGGGCGCCTTGTAGTCACGCCCTCCCCACACGGGAAAAGGCTCGACTTCCGTACGCAGGTCCCCGCCGCACTCGAGCGCCCACACTTCGGGCGCGGTGGGCGAGAGGACGACCGCAACCTCGGGGCTCGAGCCCTCCTCACGCAGGGTGCGAAGAACGTCGAGCAAGCGCCGAGCATACGGCGCACCGCTCGCGCCCGTGATCGCGACGACGAGTCGATGGGCGCGGTCGCGGCTCACACGGCCTCCGCCACCACGAGCGAAGCGATGCCGAGCGTGAGATCTTCGGCGCGCGTGACACGGAAGCCCTCGTCGCGGCAGAGCCCCTCGTACTGCTCGCGCGAGACGAAGTGCTTCATGCTCTGGTTGAGGTACGCGTACGCGGAGCGGTCGCCCGAGATGAGCCCGCCCACGGTGGGGAGCACGACGTTGCCGTACACCCCGTGGAAGACTTTCGTGGTCAGGCTCGTTGGCCGGAAAAGCTCCAGCGTCGTGAAGAGTCCGCCCCTCACGAGCACGCGCCGCGCTTCGCGAACGCCACGTCGCGTGTCCGCGAGGTTGCGCATTCCGAAGCCGCAGATCATCGCGGCAAACGACGCGTCGTCGAACGGCATGGCCATCGCATCGGCGACCACACGCTCGGCTTCGGGGGCCTTCTGCTTGCCCGCGTCGAGCATCTGTGGAGCGAAGTCTGCGGCGACGATGCGCGCGCCGGGCCAGCGCTTGGCGATCAAGGCGGTGAGATCCATCGTGCCTGCGCACGAGTCGAGGATCGCGCCCTCCGGCCTCGCGGCGAGGGTCTCGATGGCGAGCTTGCGCCAGCGTACGTCGATGCCGGCCGAAAGAAGGCGGTTCAGGGTGTCGTAGGTCGGCGCGATGCGATCGAACATGTCGCGCACGCCCGCGGCGTGGCTGTCGCTCGCGGCGAGGCGGCGCTCGAGGTCGGCGAAAGGCTTGTCGTTCGTCGAGACCATCAGCGGGATCCCTTCTGCTCGATGAACGAGCGGGCGCGGGCGGCGAGCCCGTCGAATACTTGCAGTTTCCACGTGGGTTCCGCAGCGAGTTCCCTGGGCGGCGGGGCTCCGTCGCCGAGCCCGAGGCTTGGCCAAAGGCGATCGACGCGCTCCTGCACGGCGGGGGTCATCGTGCAGATCTCCGGCCAGTCGCGCGTGTAGCCCTCTTCCTTCCACTTGCGCGTGGCGTCGATGCAGATCTTGGAACCGAAGAGCGCTTGGTTTGCGCCATGGTCGAGCTGATCGATCGGACCGTCGACAAAGCTGAGATCGCGCTTGGGGTCGAGGTTCGCGAGCATGCGCCACACGACTTCGCCAGGGTTTTGCACGTCCACGTCATCGTCGAAGACGCAAATGACCTTCGAGAACATCATCTGGCCGGCGCCCCAAAGACCGTGCGCGAGGCGAGGGGCGTGGAACGGGTACTGCTTCTTGATCTTCACGAGCACGAGGTTGTGAAACGCGCCCTCGACGGGCAGGTTCATGTCGACGACCTCAGGGAACATCGTGCGCAGAAGCGGCAAGAAGAGGCGCTCGGTCGCCTTGCCGATCCAGGCATCTTCCATGGGTGGCGGGCCCACGAGCGTGGCCGGGAAGATGGCATCGGAGCGGTGCGTGATCGCCGTGACGTGGAAGCGCGGGAACTTGTCGACCGGGGTGTAATACCCCGTATGGTCGCCGAATGGACCCTCGTCGAAGGGCTCCTCGGCCGGGTCGACGTAACCCTCGAGGACGAAGTCGGCGTCGGCAGGGACCTCGAGATCTACGGTCTTTGCCTTCACGGTCTTCACGGGGCTCTTCGCCAGGAAACCGGCGAACATCCACTCGTCGATGCCGTCTGGAAGCGGCGCGGTGGCCGCGTACGTGAGCGCAGGGTGCCCCCCGAACGCGACCGCGACCTCGAGGCGCTTGCCGAGCTCCTTCGCGCGGCGACAGTGGCGCGCGCCGGTCTTGTGCACCTGCCAGTGCATCGCCGTCGTGGTGCGGTCGATGCGCTGCATGCGGTACATGCCGATGTTGCGAACTCCCGTGTCCGGGTCCTTCGTGATGACGTTCGGGAGCGTGAAGAATGGACCGCCGTCGAGGGGCCAAGTGGTGAGGACCGGGAGCTTCTCGAGGTCGATCTGCGCGCCGGTGAGCACCACGTCGTGGCATCGAGCCTTCTTCACCGCGCGAGGTAGCGCGCTCGCGAGCTCTGGCACCTTTCCGGCGAGGGCCGCGAGGTCTCGTGCGCTGCCGGGGCGCGTGTGGACGAGCGCGTCGATGGCCCGTGCTTGCTCCTCGAGGTCTTCGCACGAGAGAGCGAGCGACATGCGCTTGCGAGAGCCGTAGTGGTTCATGAGCAGCGGGAACGACGACCCCTCGACGTTCTCGAAGAGCAGCGCAGGGCCTCCCGCCTTCATCACACGATTGGCGATCTCGGAGATCTCGAGGTGAGGACGAAGGCGCTCCTTGATGCGCACGAGCTCGCCTCGCGACTCGAGGAGGGAGACGAAGGAGTGGAGAGACTCGAGACTCATGAGTGTGCTCAAAAAAAACGCGGATTTTCGTTCGATTCGACCGTTCCGAGACGGGACGTAGGCCCCGGGGGGGCGAGCGTCAAGGCACAGAAACCGCGCCTCTTGCCTCGTGACGCTTCGATGAGCACACTGGCGGGGCCGTGGCGAAACCGAGCGACCATCCCCAATTCTTCCTGGAGCCGCCTCCGCCTGGAAGGTCGCGCGAGAGCTTGATTCGCCTGAACGGCGCGGGTCGCTTCCTTCACGACGGCGAGCCCGTGGAGCACGAGGGGGTCGCGCGCGCGATGCACACGTGGATCGCGCGGCATCCGATCGACGGGCGCTTCGTTCTCGTGAACGGCTACGACTGGACGTACTTCACGGTCGACGACGTTCCGTTCTTCGTGGAGACCGTCAACGGCGCGAGCGAAGCCCCGGAACTCGGGCTCAGCGACGGCAGTGTCGAGGCGTGGCAAGCGGACGACCTCTACGAGGGCGACGACTCCGCTCTCTACACGTGGGTGAAGCACGCGAAGGCAGGTGGGCCGTTCCTTGCAAAGTTCTCACCGAGCGCGCAGCTCGGTCTCGAGCGCTTCCTCGAGGAACGTGACGGAGAGCCCGTGGTCGTCGTGCGCGGCACGGTTCTCGTCGTCGGTCGTCGACGAGACGTCTCGCCGCTGCGCCCACTCGCAAAATCGTAGGCCGCGGCGTCGCGCGTGGCGCCGCGCTTCCCCCCGCTGCGTCGAATCCGCTAAGCTCGGGCGTCCATGCGTGTTCTCATCGCCGACCGCCTCCACGCCTCCGCCCTCGACGAACTCGCGTCGTTGCCGGTCGAGGTCGAGTATGCCCCGGATCTTTCCCGCGAGGCACTCGCCGATCGCATCGAGCAGGTCGGAATCTTGGTGGTGCGTTCGACGGAAGTCACCGCCGACGCCCTCGCCCGCGCGAAGCAGCTCCACCTCGTGGTGCGTGCCGGGGCCGCGTACGACAACGTCGACGTCAAGACGGCGAGTGCGCGAGGTATTTACGTCGCCTATACGCCGGGCAAGAACGCAGCCGCGGTCGCCGAGCTGGTCTTTGGGCACCTTGTTTCCCTCGACCGACGCATCCCCGACGCGGTCGCGAGCCTTCGGGCAGGGAAGTGGGAACGTCAGGAATTTTCCAAGGCGGAGGGCCTCTATGGCAAGACGCTCGGCATCGCCGGTTTCGGTAGCGTCGGCCGTGAGGTCGCCGCTCGTGCGAAGGCGTT
>SXGU01067680.1_pt1 | contig 10524 bp, 9 predicted proteins | sample 3174531 | NCBI WGS metagenome assembly SXGU01 (sample SAMN11356863, study PRJNA531348) | freshwater metagenome | isolation source: freshwater sample F1-140 | place: China: Fuxian Lake, Yuxi | collected 2017-12-25 | reverse complement strand
GGAAACAATCAGCCGGTTGGCTGGGCATTCGATATCATCAACTTCGTGTGGTGGATCGGAATCGGGCACGCCGGAACGCTGATCTCCGCTATTTTACTGTTACTTAACCAGAAATGGCGTACGTCAATCAACCGATTTGCCGAAGCGATGACGCTGTTTGCCGTCGCCTGCGCCGGACTTTTTCCGCTCCTGCACACCGGACGCCCGTGGCTCGCATACTGGCTCTTTCCGTACCCGAACACGATGGGAATGTGGCCTCAATTTCGTTCGCCGTTGATGTGGGACGTGTTTGCGGTTTCTACCTACGCGACGATTTCGCTTTTGTTCTGGTATGTCGGTTTGATTCCAGACTTCGCAACGCTGAGAGATCGCGCGAAAAACAAATACTTTAAGTTTGTTTACGCCATTCTGTCGTGGGGTTGGCGCGGTTCGGCGCGGCATTGGCATCGTTACGAAATAGCTTACTTATTATTAGCCGGAATTTCGACGCCGCTCGTGCTTTCGGTGCACTCAATCGTTTCGTTCGACTTCTCGGTTTCGCAGCTTCCGGGCTGGCACGCGACGATTTTTCCGCCGTATTTCGTAGCGGGCGCGATCTTCGCCGGTTTTGCGATGGTATTGATTCTTTGTATTCCGCTTCGCCACTGGTACAAAATGAAAGATTTCATCACCGATACTCACCTTGTTTTAATGGGTAAAGTGATGTTGGCGACCGGTTTAATCGTCGTTTACGGTTATGCGATGGAAGCGTTTTTCGGATGGTACAGCGCTTCTCAGTACGAAGTGTTTATGATTAAGAACCGAGTTTGGGAAGGTCCGTATTGGTGGTCTTACTGGCTCTTAATTATATGCAACGGTCTTTCTATTCAGCTGTTGTGGTTCAAACGTTTCAGAGAAAGCGAGTTCTGGCTCTTCGTCATTTCGATTGTCGTTAGTATCGGAATGTGGCTCGAGCGATTCGTGATTATCGTGACCAGTTTGCACCGCGATTTTCTGCCGTCATCATGGGCGATGTATTCGCCGTCAGTGTTTGACTGGTCAATGTTTATCGGCACAATCGGGTTCTTTTTAACTTTGCTTTTCCTGTTCGTTCGTTTTCTGCCGATTATTTCGATTTTCGAGGTGCGAACGTTGTTGCCTGAAGCGCAAGTCGCGCACGGGCATCATCACGACGCGCACGACGAATTGGGCGCGCACTCGAACAACTTTATCGAAAATACCAATCAGGCAACGGAAACGAAAGATAAGGGAAAAGTTTAACGGATTAATTTTGTAATCAACCGCATTTGTGCCCGCGTTCGGCAATAAAAGGGCAACTCACCCGTGTCAAGCCGGGCGCCAGCAGAAATTCGGTTGATTACAATACGCGGCAAAAAAGATTATGGACAGAAAAATTTACGGATTAATGGCGGAATTTGATACGGCGACGCAAATGGTTGAGGCGGCACGAAAAATTCGCGAAGCCGGCTATAAAAAAACCGACGGCTTCTCGCCTTTTCCGCTGCACGAAATTGACGAAGCGCTCGGTATCAAACGGAGTATCTTACCGTATTTGGTATTTGGCGGAGCCGTTGTCGGCGCGATTGCCGGTTTGGGTTTGCAGTATTTTGTTCACGTGCAAGATTACCCATTGATCGTCGGCGGTCGTCCGTTTTTCAGTTTGCCGTCATTTATTCCGGCAACTTACGAATTGACGATTTTGTTCGCCGGATTTACAGCGGTTTTCGGAATGCTTTTTCTCAACGGTTTGCCGCAGCCGTATCATCCGGTTTTTAACGTGCCGCGCTTTGCGCTGGCGAGCCGCGAGAAATTCTTTTTATTAATTGAAACGAAAGACGCGAAATTTGATTACGAGGAAACGAGAAGTTTTATGCAGAGTCTCAATCCGCAGGAGGTTTTCGATGTCGAAGAATAATCCGCAAGCGGAATCATTGAAAATGAACGCGAGTCAAAGCGCGGCAACTAAAATGCGAATCAGTATTTTCGCGCTTCTGCTGCTGACGTTCAGTTTTGCGTCGGCGTGTCGCTACGATATGCAGGATCAGCCGCGCTATAAAACTTATAAAAAAAGCGATTTTTTTGCCGATGGACGCGGTTCGCGCGATTTGCCCGAAGGCACGGTTTCGCGCGGAAATCTGCGTGAGGACAAAGCTTTTTACACGGGAAAAATAGACAACCCGAATCCGAACGCGCAGGTGCAAACCACGACGGACGCGACGGGAAACACGCTGGTTTCGAGTTTTCCGAATGATGTTGCCAAAATGCCGGTCGCCATCACCAAAGAATTGATTGATCGCGGTCAGGAAAGATACAACATTTACTGTATCGTCTGTCACGGTCCGGTTGGCGGCGGCGACGGAATGATTGTGCGGCGCGGTTATCCGCAGCCGCCGACGTATCACGATGATCGTCTGCGCAACGCGCCGGACGGACACTTTTTCGACGTGATAACCAACGGCTGGGGAAAAATGAATTCATACGCTCATCAAATTCCGGTCGCCGACCGATGGGCAATCGTCGCGTATATTCGGGCTTTGCAAGTCAGTCAAAATCCGAATGCGAATGCTACAATGACAGCAAATACACAAGCAAACACAGCTAATCGAGCGGTTGGTTCAACAGCAAATCCGGCGGGCACGACAGCCGCGACTGCAAATTCTGCCAACTCAAGTTCGGCTAATACAAATTCAGCGAGAGGTGCCAGATAAATGGAAAATCGTAACGAATTTCAGGCACCGCAGGAAATCAACGGCTGGCGCACAATCGGACTCGGCGTCGGCGGCGTATTTTCGCTGATTATTCTGGCGATTGCCGTTCTTTCGCCCGGAATGCGCGAACAGGCGCTGCGCTCGTGGCTGCTCGGATACATCTTTTGGGGCGGCATCGGTTTCGGCTGTCTCGGCGTTTTGATTTTGCAGTATTTGACCGGCGGCGCGTGGGGCGTGGTCACGCGAAGAATTCTCGAAGCCGGAGCGCGAACGCTTCCGGTGCTCGCAGTTTTGTTTATTCCAATCGCGGTCGGCGTCACATCGCTGTACGAATGGACGCATCTGCCGAACGATGAAATCATCAAACACCGTCAACCGTATTTAAGCGTCGAATGGTTCATTATTCGCTCCGTGTTGTATTTCATTATGTGGGGCGCGATGGTTTATTTTCTCAATAAATGGTCGCAGCGGCAGGACGAAGCCGGTGATTACGAAACGCAGCTTAAAATGGCGCAGGACGCGAGCAAGTTTTCCGGTCCGACGATGGTCTTCTTCGTGCTGGTCGTTTCGTTTGCGGCGATTGATTGGGTGATGACGCTCGATCCTCATTGGTTTTCGACGATGTGGGGATTTTTATTCGTCGCCGGTTGGGGCTTGAGCTGTTTCTGCTTTGTCGTCGCCGTGCTCGCTTATCTTTCGGATAAAGCGCCGATGAACCGCATTGTCGGCAAACGACATTTTCACGATTTGGGTAAGTTAATGCTCGCGCTCGTGATGGTTTGGGCATATTTCAACTTTTCGCAGTTTTTGATTATCTGGTCAGGGAACATTCCGGAAGAAACAACGTGGTATCTGCGTCGGCAGCACGGCGGTTGGGGAGTTTTGGGAATCGTTTTGGTTTTGTTTCACTTTGCTTTTCCGTTTCTCGTTTTGCTGACGCGCGAAGTGAAAATGAAACCGAAATGGCTGGCGCTGCTGGCGATTTTCATTCTCGTACTGCGATTGGTTGATATGTTCTTTTTAATCAGCCCGAATCCGCGCATCGCGGTGCCCGAACAGGAGTTGGGTTTACTTCAAAGTTTCAGCTGGATGGACATTGTCGCGCCTATCGGAATCGGCGGAATCTGGCTGTGGGCATTTTTCGGAGAATTACTGAAGCGACCGCTCGTGCCGGTCAACGATCCGTATTTGCCGAACGCCATCGAACACGGGAAAGGACATTGATAAAGACGAATTAACAATTACGAATTGCGAACTGAAAAACAGGCTTTCAAAATTTCGCAATTCGTCTTTGAAAATTCGTAATTCGTAATTGAAAAAGAATATGGGACAGACGAAACACGAAAAATCATTTACAGATTACGACAAAGGCTATGAGCAAAATCTCATCGGCTTAAAAGGAATTATCTATTTCGCCGTCGGATTGGTCGCGTTGATCGTTATCACTTTCGGTTTAATGTTCGCGCTGCAAAACGTAATGGAACAGCAGGCGGCGGAGTCAAAGGCTTCAAAAAATCCTTTGGCGTTTAGCGACAACGAGCGTCTTCCGCCCGAACCGCGTTTGCAGGCGGCTCCCGGTTTCAGAGTCGAATCGGCAAACGGTCCAATCAATCTCGAATTAAAAGCGCCGCAGTCGGAATACTGGGAATTGCGTTCGCAGTGGGAAACTTTGTGGCAGAACGGTCAAAAAGATGCCAAAACCGGAACAGTGATCACGATGCCGATTACGCAGGCAAAAACCGCTTATTTAGAGCAAATCGGAAAAACTGCGAACGGCGCGGCAGCTCCGGCAATCAATGCTGATTTACTGAACAAATCACGCGAAATCGTTTCCGATTCGAGTTCAGGTCGAATGGCGAACGAGAAACGTCGCTAGACAAAAGTTTTTTTGGAATTCGATTGAAAAAAGGAAAATAACTCCCGGTTTCAATCGCTGGATTTAGTAAAATTAAAGAAGTAAAAAAATGAAAAAGAGTTCGGCAAATTTAGAAGTTTTAAAGCTGAAACTTTTCGCTCTGGCAATAATTTTATTGATCTTTGTCAATGTTTCGGCGCAGAAAAGCGAGCATTATAATTCGCCGCTGTATTCTCCGAAAGTTTATGATCCGAATCAAACGTCGAGCAACGGTTTGCCGACCGCTTTGAGCGATGTCGGAATTGATCAGAAACTCGGCGAACAGCTTCCGCTCGATACGGAATTTCGCGATGAAAACGGAAACGCGGTCAAGCTCGGCAATTATTTTAATAAGGAAAAGCCGGTGATTCTGGCGCTTGTCTATTATGAATGCCCGATGCTGTGCAATCAGGTTTTAAACGGACTGACCGGCTCGCTAAAAGGAATTTCGTTTGACGCCGGAAAAGATTTCGATGTCGTCGCAATCAGTTTCGACGCCAGGGAAAACGAAAAAGAAGGATTGGCGAAAAACAAAAAAGCCAGTTACTTAGAACGTTATCAGCGCGCCGGAGCGGACAGCGGTTTCCATTTTTTGACGGGCGATCAAGCGGCGATTGACAAAATCACCGGCGTCGTCGGATTCAAATATCAGTGGGATGAAAAGTCGGAACAGTTTGCGCACGGCAGCGCGATTATGATTATTACGCCGGAAGGCAAAATTTCCCGTTACCATTACGGAATTGATTATGCGCCGAAAGATTTGAAATTCAGTTTGATGGATTCGGCGAAAAATAATATCGGAAATCCGGTCGAGCAGCTTTATTTATATTGTTTTCACTACGATCCTTCGACCGGCAAATACGGATTGGCGATATTAAGAGTTTTGCGGCTTTTCGCCGTCGTCACGATTTTAGGCATCGGCGGAATGATTTTGGTTTTCTGGCGGAGAAGCAAAACCAAAAAACAGGATTTGAGTTAGTTTGGTGAGAGTTTAAATTTCAGAAAACAAAAAGAGAAAGCGCTTTTCGTCTGAAATTTCAAAAAGATTATGCAAAATACTTCGTGGGTTCCATTTTTTCCCGAACAGGCTTCCAGTTTTGCGTGGCAGATTGATGCGCTGTATTTTTATTTGCTGGCGATCAGCGCGTTTTTTATCGTCGTTATCGTCGCCGCCATATTTTATTTCGGCGTTCGCTATCGCGAGCGCGAAAGATACACGAACGGCGCGGAAATTCACGGCTCGATTGCGCTGGAAACTTTCTGGTCAATCATTCCATTTATCATTTCGATGACGATTTTTCTCGGCGGCGCCATTGTTTACTACAATCAATATCGTCCGCCGGCAGATGCGATGGAAATTTACGTCGTCGGCAAACAATGGATGTGGAAAGCGCAGCACGGTTCGGGACAAAGAGAAATCAACGAGCTTCATATTCCCGTCGGACGCCAGATCAAACTGACGATGACGACCGAAGACGTTTTGCACGACTTTTTCATTCCGGCTTTCCGCACGAAAACCGACGTGGTTCCCGGTCGCTATACGACAATCTGGTTTGAACCGACGAAACCGGGAAAATATCGTCTCTACTGCGCCGAATACTGCGGCTTAAACCATTCGGGAATGGGCGGCTGGGTTTACGTGATGGAGCAGCGCGATTTTGATAACTGGTTGAGCGGCAACGTTTCCGGTCAAACGCCGGTCGAAGCCGGTCGAGATTTGTTTGAAAACAAACTCGGCTGCGCATCGTGTCACCAAGGAAACGATCAGGGACGCGGACCGAATCTGGCGGGCGTTGCCGGAAAAGAAGTTCGGCTGGCAAGCGGACAAACGGTTGTCGCCGACGATGAATATTTGAGAAATTCAATTTTGAACCCGACCGGGCAAATCGTCGAAGGCTACCAGCCGATTATGCCGACGTTTAAGGGACAGGTAACTGAAGAACAGCTTGTTCAATTGATCGCTTACATCAAATCTCTCGGCGGAAACACGACGACCGGAGCAACAACGAGAACGGCGGCGACCAATTCTTCAACAATGACAACCGGAAGCGCACCAGTCAACGGCGGCGCGGCGGATTCGATGACGCCGCCGAAAGCCGACCGCGGTTCAGCAGTCAACAATCAGGGAAGCAACCCGAACGCGCCGGAAACGAGATCGGAGCCGACGAACACGAACAGATAAGGTGGTAAAAGAAGATTATGCAAAACGCAAGTGCAATTAATTCTGCGGAATATATCGAAAAGCCGACAAATTATTTGAATAACGGGTATACGATTAAATCGTGGCTTTTGACGAAAGATCATAAACGCATTGCGATTATGTATCTGATTGTCGTCTCAATCTTTTTTATGATGGGCGGTTTGTATGCGGCGACGATTCGGTTAGAACTGCTCACGCCGCAAAGCGATCTGCTGCAAACTCAAACTTACAACAAGGTTTTCACGCAGCACGGAATTTTGATGATTTTCTTCTTCCTGATTCCGTCAATTCCGGCGATTCTCGGAAACTTTTTGATTCCGATTATGATCGGCGCAAAGGATTTGGCGTTTCCGCGCATCAATCTGTTGAGCTGGTATCTTTATATGATCGGCGGAATGCTGACGCTCTGGGCTTTGATGCAGGGCGGCGTTGATACGGGCTGGACGTTTTACGCTCCTTATTCGACGCAGTTTTCCAACAGTTATGTGATGGCGGTCGGTCTCGGAATTTTCATCAACGGTTTTTCGTCAATCTTAACCGGATTGAATTTTATCGTTACCTGCCACACGATGCGCGCGCCGGGAATGACCTGGTTTAGAATGCCGCTGTTCGTTTGGGCGCATTACGCAACGAGTTTGGTAATGATTCTCGGTACACCGGTGATCGCGATCACGATTTTGCTGCTGGCGGCGGAACGACTCGCCCGCATCGGAATTTTCGATCCGGCAATTGGCGGCGATCCGATTTTATTTCAGCATTTATTCTGGTTTTATTCGCATCCGGCGGTTTACATTATGATTTTGCCGGGAATGGGAGTGATTTCCGAGCTGATTTCAAACTTTTCGCGCAAAAAGATTTTCGGTTACGAATTCATCGCGTTCAGTTCGATTGCGATTGCGGTTTTTGGTTTTCTCGTCTGGGGACATCATATGTTCGTCAGCGGACAATCAATTTACGCCGGACTCGTTTTCTCATTTCTGACGATGGTGGTTGCCGTTCCTTCGGCGATCAAAATGTTTAACTGGACGGCAACGCTTTATAAAGGCTCGATTCTTTTCGATACGCCGATGCTCTACGCGCTCGGATTTCTCGGTCTGTTTTTGATCGGCGGATTAACCGGATTGTTTTTAGGTTCGATGGGCTTGGATGTTCACTTGACCGATACTTATTTCGTCGTCGCGCACTTTCACTACGTAATGGTTGGCGGACAGGTCATCGCATATTTGGGCGGAATTCACTACTGGTGGTCGAAAATGACCGGCAAAATGTATTCAGAATTCTGGGGCAAGCTTTCGGCGATGCTCGTATTCGTCGGATTTAATTTGACGTTTTTCCCGCAGTTTATTCTCGGTTATCAGGGAATGCCGCGTCGCTACGCTTCGTATCCGGAAGAACTACAGGTGCTGAATATCTTTTCAACCGCTGGTGCTTCCGTGCTCGGAGTTGGATTGGTCATGCCGGTAATTTACCTGACGCATTCGCTGATTTGGGGCAAAGACGCTCCGGCGAATCCGTGGATGCTGCCCGGACTCGAATGGCGAATCGCTTCGCCGCCGCCGACGGAAAACTTTGAAACGACACCGATTGTCACTTGGGAAGCTTACGATTTCAGCGATGAAAACGGTTTGGACATGGAAGAAGCACGCAGAAAAAATATTGTAACGGTTTAAGCAATTACGAATTTCAAATGACGAATTACGAACGGGAAAACTTCGGCTGAATCGTAATTTGTAATTGATAATTCGTAATCGAAAAATTATGGCGACACACGCAATTGACACGCACGACACACACGACCATTATCATCCGCCCGGTCTTCAACATCAATTTGAAGATATGGGACAGCAGCAGGAATCCGCGTCAATCGGAATGTGGATGTTCCTCGTCCAGGAGATTATGTTCTTCGGCGGAATGTTTACGGTTTATCTGGTATTCAGGTCGAAATTTCCGATGGCTTTCGCCGCCGGCAGTAATCATTTGAATGTTTACTGGGGCGCCGGCAACACGGTTGTGCTGATCGTCAGCAGTTTGACGATGGCGCTCGCAGTTCATTACGCGCAAACCGGAAAGCGAATGGCGCAGGTTGTCTGCATCATTCTAACGATGATTCTCGGCGCGACGTTTCTCGGCGTTAAAGCGATTGAATACGCCGATAAATATCACGAAGGAATCGTGCCGGTAACCGGTCTTAACTTGAGAACGGCTCTGCACACCGAACCGAATACGGCGGGCGGCAGTCACGTTCCGGGCGATCCGGATTCGCTGGAGAAAAGTTCGCTTGATGCGCCGAGTTCAGCAGAAAATCAGCGCGGCACAAGCGGCAGCGCATCAAACTCTGCCGGACACGTCGAGGACGAATACGTTAATCCGAACGGCAACTTTCTCTGGACTGACACAAGTTTAGCGGAACTGGCGCAAAAAGAAGATTATCTGACCACCGCCGAGAAGGTCGGGTATTTTTCCAACGGTCAAATTGACGCCAATAAATTCCGTGATAAAGTGCGTATTTTTTACTACATCTATTTTATGATGACCGGTTTGCACGCGCTTCACATGATCATCGGTCTCGGTTTAATGGCGTGGCTTTTGTGGAAAGCGTGGAGCGGAGCGTTTACCGCTGATTATTTTTCGCCGGTCGAGATGTCCGGTTTATACTGGCACTTTGTTGACATCGTCTGGATTTTCCTGTTTCCGCTGCTTTACTTGCTCGGCAGACATTTCGGCGCCGGAGGACATTAACAAACCAATAAATTAAATTGGCAACTGATAATTTTATGGCACACACACACGATGAACACAAAAATAATCTCGATTCGCACGACGAGCACAGCGGCGCGCATCACATTGTTTCGATACCGCTTTATTTGATGGTTTTCGGGATCTTGATGGTCGGCACGATTTTAACAGTGCTTGTTGCTTTTGTTGATTTGGATCATATTTTTCCGGGCGCCAATACGCTGGTCGCGCTGACCATCGCTTTTGTCAAAATGACGTTCGTGATGCTGTATTTTATGCACGTCAAATACAGCTCGAAATTGATTTGGCTGACGGCGATTGCCGGATTTTTCTGGCTGGCGATTATGTTCGCCTACACGATGCAGGATTACCTGACGCGTTCGCAAGGCGTTTTCAACGGCTAAAATCGAAACGAAAGAAACAAAAAAACGCGGAAATGAAAGGCAAAAGTCTTTCGTTTCCGCGTCTTTGCTTGTTAGTGTTTAGCCGTCAATCGTGCTAATATTTTCGGTTTAAGAAAAGCGATTTCGCATCATCAAAGGTTATATCAGTGAGAGTTTTTACAATACAACAGACGGCTTCGTTCCGACATCAGACACGAATGATGTTTACCAAAACACACGCGTCGCGGTTATTAATAATACTTTTATTTGCTTTATTGATCAGCGGCTGCATCAAATTGACCGACAAAGTTGAACGAGCAAAACTGCTGAAAACGGAAAACGCCGGTCAGGCTGATTTGGAAAAAGAAGTGAATCGCTTGGCGCAAATCAACTCGATGCGCGCCAAAATGGATTTGAAATTTGAAGACAATTCCTACGCCGAAATCGGGCTTGCCGAAAAATATAAAACTGCCGACGGCGAAGTCGTCATTCAGCGTCCGGCAAATATTCTGCTTAAAGTTCAAATTCCGATTATCAAATCGGACGTGGCCCAAATGACGTCCGACGGCGAAAAATTTCGCGTCGCTGTTTTACAGGACGGCG
>SXGU01270449.1_pt1 | contig 10525 bp, 9 predicted proteins | sample 3174531 | NCBI WGS metagenome assembly SXGU01 (sample SAMN11356863, study PRJNA531348) | freshwater metagenome | isolation source: freshwater sample F1-140 | place: China: Fuxian Lake, Yuxi | collected 2017-12-25 | reverse complement strand
GCGTAGGTCGTGTCCGCAAACTGCACAGCGGTATTGGTAGGCCAAAAGTACATTGGCTCGAAAAGTCGGGTCCCTTCTGCGTTGAGAATCCCTGGGCGATTCCATAGACTCAATTTGTAACAGACCTACTGCATTAAGAACATCACCCCGAATGCTTATTGGGAAATGCGCATCCACAATGAACTGGGCCACAATATTTATAAGTTCGGGATCAGCCTTCAATGCACTGTAAATGGGTTTTGTGAAACCACCCCGAATATGGTTCTGCCGCAACTCCGTAATTGTTGGTGTCGCGCCCGCCGGGCGATTAAGGACTTCAGGGGCACCATGCAATTGCCAAAGACCATCGGTCTGTAAATGCCAAAACGGGTAATGACGGGTATTAGACGAACCATCTGGCCCGAATTCTTCAAGTAAGTTTTTCAGCAAAGGCTCAGCATCGTTCCAATCCGTTGTTTCCGCAAACACGCCGTTGACGCGGGACAACGCCAAAAGTACCAAAAGCGGCTTGTGCACTGCTCGTCGATCGCCGTTTTGCCACACTCGGATTGAGTTGAACGCTGAAATGATTTCGTCTCTGTTCATGGCCAGTATTTCGCTTTATCCGCAATGACCCAGCGAATTCCGCCCCTTGGATCAGGCAAGTCACCTGCAAAACGCGGAATCAGGTGCACATGAACATGTGGAACGGTCTGCCCAGCAGCAGCGCCATCATTTATACCAATGTTGTATCCCTGGGGTTGAAACTCTTCATCAATTACCAGCTTAGCGCGGTCAAGTAGGACAAACAGGTCTCCACGCTCAAGTTCAGACAGATCAAAAAATGAGTCAATGTGTCTTTTGGGGATGATCAGGGTGTGCCCTCGTGAAACGGGATAAGCGTCGCGAATGACCAGTGCGAGTGGGCTTGAATCGATGATACGACTTTCCGGCAAATGACAGAAATGACAAAACTTGTTCATTGGTTAGGCGGTTCAAGCACAAAAAACACAGCTACGACTTTAATTGCAATTCGGATATTCATTCAAGTACGCAAGTCAAAATATCATTTACCCTTGCCGATATCACCCACTCCAAATGCAACCGAGCCCGGGTCAACCCCACAAACAAAAGCTTGCGGTTGATCTCGTCTAACTCCGCAAAGTCACATTCAGTTAGCACTACAGCGGCAGCGGCCTGTCCCTTAAAGCGCCTCACTGACTCAACAAGTAGCTGACCCGTTGTCCAATGCGGCGTGCCCGCTTCATCAAACGATCCCTTAAAGCGGCGAACCGACCAGCTTCCCAAAGTGTCCAAGCCCTGAAGCTGCGATCTTTCACGCCCGCGCATGCTGATCACTGCGATATCTTCAATGGCAAAGCCCAGCTTTAAACAACGCTCAACAGCCAAGATGGTGCAAGGCTTTACCCGCTCTGTCGTCTCAAAAACAATCGGGTCTGGGATTTGCCCGTGGTAGTTGCTTTTGCTCTCAACCTCCACACGGGTAAGTTGAAGCCCATTGATCAGGCTAACCAAGGCTTTGGGTGATCGGTAGTTTTCATGGGAGGTGACGGTGACGGCGTCAGGCAACTCAAAACCCACACGGTCTCGGTAAAGCTGCTGCTCAGGGTCCTCGAGCAAGTACAGCTTGCCTTCAGGCTTTAAGCGCAGAGTGAGTGCTTCGACCCAATCGGCTTGCATGTCTTGAACCTCATCTAAGACCATGACATCCAAGTCAGGCTCGCTGCCCTCGAGTAGCGCCATGCATTGGCTTGCGATGGCATCAAAAGTATTTTGCGCCGTAAAGTCCACCGCATGACCGGTTTTCTTTAGAAAGCGCACGGCGTATTCATGAAACGTTTCAGCGGGTGTTCTCACAGGAGCTACACGGGCCATGTGATCTGCCAAGGCGCGGTTAAAGCACAGGTAGGCGGCTTTTTTACCGCTGCTATTGGCTTCTTTTAAGAGGCGAAGGGCGAGTTGAGTTTTTCCAGAACCGGCAGTGCCCACAATGCGGATCGTGCCTGATGGGACGTCCATGCGGGGAACCCAAGTTGCCAGTCCGCTTGCAAGTCGGGTGGCGTCTTCCAAGATCCGCCCTGACAGGGCTGAGACATCGGCTACGACGTTGAACTTATTTTCAAAAAAGGCGATCACCCGCTCATGGGTGTAAGCGTTGGGCAGGCCCGGGCCTAAAGCTTGGGAGATGCGCGAGACGATGTGATCAATCTCAGAGCTGTCCACAATTTGCTCACGCGGCCACAGCACAGTGTCCGATTGCACTAAAACATCAGTAAGCACCAAGAGGTGGTTCAAGTGAACGCTTAAAGATGCATCTCTAAGGCGGCTCATCAAAGCGTTGTATTGCAAGCCGACTTGGCCTGTGACGCTTTTGCTTTGTCCAGAGTAACTTTTGAAGATTCCACCGTTTGAAAAATCAACGCCTCCAGACTTGACTTCAATCAGGAGAACGCCCCCGGCTTGGTTGACCACCACGATGTCAATCTCACCGTGCTGCTCATGTTTTCCTTGCCCCCGAGACCAGTCCACGCTGTGAAAGAGGGTGTACGCCTCGGAGAGCTCGCGCTCTAAAGTTTGCAAGAGAGACAACTCCGCATAGCCGCCAGGGCCGAAAGCGTGGTTTGCGGGGAGAGAGGGGGAAAGGTGGGCCATTGGCTGAAATTCTATGCCTTGGACAGGAAACCAGAGAGAAAAAGACCAGCATTTTTCGGCAAGCTCATCCGGTGAGCTTGGATAAGCCTATTGTGAAGGTCTAGAAGGCCAAGTGAGGGCCAAAAGTTCCTCTTTTGTTCTCCTTCCTTTTATGCCCCAAGGAGTTACCCATGCTTGAACTCACCATCGATGAAGACGTCGACGCCCTGATTTGGTCATCCATACAAGGCAGCACCAATGCTTGCGACTACCTCAATTACATCAACCACGCCAGCGGCAGAACGGCTGAGTTCGAGGCCGCTTTTGTTTTGGCTGAGCAGTATTGGAAAGCCACGGACGCTTTTGAGCCTGAGCCGGGACTGTTTGCCAATGCGTTTGCGCAAATTCAAAATCAAGCAGAGAACGGGTGCACGGTTGCGATGTTGCATCTGGGGCAGTTCCATTGTTTTGGAATTGGCACCGCAAAGGATATGAAGTTAGGTCAGAGTTGGCTCAAGCGGGGTGCTGATTTAGGTAACCGAGATTGCGCCATCTTTTTAGGCCAAAGCATTGGTAAAACCGATGGAGCTGCCGCCAGGGTTATTTTTGAGCAAGCGCTAAGCGAGGGGCACTTGTTTGCCCACACGGAGCTTGCCGAGCTTGATCCCACCCGCGCCCGCTACCACTGGGAGCAAGCCCTGCTTTCTGAGCATCCCTATGCGTACACAAAGTATGGGGAGTACCTGATAGGGCAATCCACCACCGATGAAGAAAAATTCACCCATGTGGACTGGATTCGCAAAGGCGCAGATGGCGGCGATATTTACGCCCACATCTTGCTTTCGACTTGGTACACCGTTGGCGCCAATGGATGCACTAAGGACGAGGAGGTCGCAAAGTACTGGGCGCAAAAGGGCGCTGCCATGGGTTCACCGGCTTGCTATTGGACGCTTGGACGAATGGGCTTTTACGCCAAAGACAAAGACGGCAACGCGGAGTTTGAAAAGTACTTGCGCCGTGCGAGCATGTTGAAAGACGAGTGGTCGCAAAGCCTGTTGGCTTGGCACTTTGTATGGAAGGGTAAAACAATTGAAGCACAGAAAGAGGGCGTTCAGTGGTTGCGATGCGCCGCACGCCAAGGATACAAACCTGCGATGTTCCGGCTCTCGGAGGCTCTTCGCGATGGACGCGGCGTAGATGCGGATGAAAAAGAGGCGCTTTACTGGCTGCAACTCGGTGCTGATTTGGGCAACTGCGATTGCCAGTGCGCTTTAGGCGTGTGCTACCTCAATGGTGGAATCGTGGAGAAGGATTTTGACAAGGCGCATCAATGGTTCCAAATCGCCAGCCTCCAAGGCGAAGGGTGGCCGTGGTATCTGTTGGGGATTAGTTATGAGGACGGCTTGGGAGTCACAAAAGACTATGAAGCTGCAGTAAGGTGTTTTAAAGAAGGCGCAGAGTTGGGCGACCCACGCTCGATTTTTAAAGTCGGCATGGCGTACTACTACGGCAACGGTCTGCCTGAGAGCAACCCAGCGGCTGCCACGTGGCTTAAGCGTGCGGCTGAGTTGGGGAATTCTGACGCCCAAAGCCAGCTTGGGATCATGCTGGCCTATGGACACGGCGTAGACCGCAACTCAAAACTCGCAAGGAAATGGTTCGAATCTGCCGCAGCAGAACAAAACCGCGTGGGTCTCAGAGAACTGGCCAGGTTTTACGAATGTGGCACCGCAGTGCGCCAAGACATTGAAGAGGCTACCCGCCTCATGGGCAAGGCCGCAGCCCTTGGAGACCCAGTTGCCATGAAGTGGGTGGAGGAGAACTGCCCAGAAAAGCCGGCCTGGTTGCAGGCGATGCTGGAGGGTAAGGGGGGAGATGATTGATTGCTTAGCGTTGGCTTGCAGCGCTGTTTTACCCATGTACTTTTAAATCAATTTTTCTTGTTAGGACTTATTGGTCACTGGTTTTGAACCAGCTATCGAATCAAGCTATTGCGAGAATCCAAAAAATAAACTACAGTGTAATTATGAGTGAAATTAAATTTGATTGATGATCCTGATCACTCCGAAGATGAGGAAAGATTTGTTTTATTGGGTTTAAGTAGCTCACTAAAAGTTGTTTTGGTTTGCCATTGCTATCGAGAAAAGGGCAATGTGATCCGCATTATTTCTGCACGAAAAGCTTCAGCGTATGAATCTAAGCAATATTGATTAAAGATGCACTATGAGAAAAGAATACGATTTCAGCCAAGCGCGTAAAAATCCTTACGCTTCACAGCTAAAGAAGCAGATCACCATCCGCTTGGATGAGGACTCTATTGGATATTTCAAAGGAATTTCGGAGCAAGTTGGTATTCCATACCAAAGCCTGATTAACCTTTACTTGCGCGATTGCGCAGCACACCACCGCAAGTTAGATCTGCGCTGGAAGTGATTCGTAGATAAGTTTGATTGAATTTCAGGTTGCGCTCTTGACCTGACTGAGGCCAGACTGGATGCTGTGAAATCCGTACTGAGCCCACAGCAAGCAACATACATCTTGCGCTTGAAAGTAAGGCTCACAAAAAAGCCAGCGCGAAGCTGACTATATGCATGGCATGTATCAGTTCATTGATGTGACTGTTGTGCTTCTTGGTTGCGCAGTTTGATCAAATCAGCTGCAGTCAATTCAACGTTCTTGCCATCTACTGCAACAACGATACCCGTTTTAGTTTTAATAGCTAGATCTTGGGCTGCACGTGCTGCACGTTCCATGGCCGCATATGAGCCTGCCAAATCTGGATCAGTGGAAGTGCGAATGTCTTTGGTGTTCATTTATTACTCCAGTCAATTAACCTAGGGTGCATGCCAGAGCTGTCATAAAACGCCCATGAGTCCACAACCTTGCTGTAACGCTCATGGAAGTTTTCTAGGCCTGCCTTGAAACGTCTGCGAATAACGTCTTCAGGAATATTGTGCCCGCCTTGCGCAACACGGCTTGCGACCCTTGCAACCGCGATGTCTTCATTGGGCAATGACAAGAACCACAGCTTAACTTGGTAGCCAAAGTGTTGCCAGACCGCGATCTTTTTCAAGTACGTCAGTCCTGACAGCGTGGTTTCAAAAGCAAAGCTGTGTCCAGCATCCACGCACTCATCAATTTCTTCCAGCATCAGGCGCCCGGCCTTGAAGGATGCTGACTCCGGATTGAATGGAGCCAAACCTGCAGCAATCAAATCCGCATTGATAAACCTGAGCGTTTGGGCTTCAGCAGGTAAAAAGTCCCGGGCAAAGGTGGTTTTTCCAGCTCCGTTGGCTCCTGCAATGATGATGATTTTTTTCAAGTTTGGCTCGTGTTTTTGTGATTTTATGCTCTGCAGGGCCACTTGCCAACCGAGGGAGATACAGGTGAATTCTCTTTGCTTGCCTGCTTGAAAAACCAAGAAGAAGGACTTGCTTGATTTGGCATCATTTCAGTGATCAATTGACCAAGCATTCTGGGTCAATGGGCGCCGGTCTGATGCTTTTGAAACTGAGGAGCAAAGTCGACGTAGCAGCGATCCATCACATAGAAGGCCCCTGGCTCCAAGACCAAGATTTCCAGCACATTGACCTCGTGCATCTTGCCGTTGCTGATGTGGGTGAGTCGCACCGGGTTTTGAAGAGACTCCAAACTTTGCGAGTTTATTGAAGGCAATTTCTGCTAAGCTGTTTATATGAAAAGAAGACAAGTCATCAGTGCCGCCCCTGTGTTTGCAATAGGGGCCCTAGCTTCCCCCCTGCTGCGCGCTACAACAGAAACATGGGGGGCTGAACTGTCCTATCCCTCGGGTTCGGTTTTCGAGCGTCGATGGCAATACAAACCGAATCGCGTGGGAAATTTTTCTGGTGGCTTTGAACAGATGTTTAAGTTCAATAGCATCGAGCCGGGAGTAGGAGTTTCCCCCTTAGACCTTCAATTGATAGACGCTAAAAAATTTAGATTCCCAGGGCAGACCACTCAAACCATTGAAGACTATTTGAATCGGTGGCCTACGACTGGATTACTTATTGCGCGCAAAGGAAAAATCTTTGTTGAAGAATATCGAATGGAGAGAAAACCTGAGATGCGTTTTCAAAGTTGGTCCATGGCCAAAAGCGTAACCTCTTTGTTGATGGGCATTGCATTAGATAAAGGCTTCATCCAGAGTATTGATGATCTCCCAGAAAAGTATGTTCCGCAATTACAAGGCACTTTGCTCGGTGGCATTGCGATGCGCCATTTGCTTAACATGTCCAGCGGGGTGGATGTGGTGCACGAGCGTGATCCCTACCGCATTGATGTCCCAGCATTGTTGTCACCTGGCCCTACATCCGTTGGCCGTGTTGTGATCGGTTGGAAAGACAAGAAGGAAGAACCCGGCATACGATTCAATTACACCGAGTTGTGTCCCTTGACCATTGGTATGGTGATACGCAGCGCGAGTCAACAAACTTTGGCGCAGTTTGCGCAGCACCATTTATGGCAACCTATGGGGGCAGAGGGTAAGGCCACGTTGCTTACCGATTCGCAGGGCTTTGAATTCAACTGCGTAGGCTTTGGTGCCCAATTGCGTGACTGGGCCCGCTTAGCGCAATTAGTAGCTCAAAAAGGACGAATGGGGTCCACGCAAGTGGTGAGCAAATCGTGGATTGAGGACTGCACCAAACACGGCACCCAAGATGCGCAAGTAGCTTACGGTAAAGCCCGTCCGAATACGGGCTATAAAAACTTTTTCTGGCATAACCATCCACAAGGCCGATGGCTGGCGATGAATGGCGCACTCGGTCAAAAAGTGTTGAGAGATATGGAAACCGAAACCGTCTTGATTCACACCTCTGTTAGCGATGAGGTGGGCCCTTGGACGGGGGATTTGTTTCCTTTGTTTGTGGCATCCACCAAATTAAATAGCTGATTTCAACAGTCTCCCAACGTTCATCCACAGAAGAAAGACGGATTCAAGCACGAAGTGTGACTTTAACCAAAACGCAAGAAAGGGGCTGTTAAACCCCATTTTTTTTCGATTGCGTCACCTCAAAGCCACACATGGCGGCAAAAATTGATGCAATGCAGCAGCGCAGGGGGATTTAGTCCTTACACTTCGCGCTCATTCGTATTATTTGGCTTGCCGTTGGAGTCCCCTGATGAAGTTTCGCTTTCCCATCATCATCATTGATGAAGATTTCCGTTCCGAGAATACCTCGGGTTTAGGTATTCGCGCATTGGCCGAGGCCATTGAATCGGAAGGCTTTGAGGTCTTGGGCGTGACGAGTTATGGCGACTTAAGTCAATTTGCGCAGCAACAAAGCCGTGCCAGTGCCTTTATTTTGTCGATTGATGACGAAGAATTTACGCCCGGCCCCGACTTAGACCCAGCGGTTTTGAATTTGCGCCACTTCATCGAAGAGGTTCGCAGAAAAAACTTAGACGTTCCGATCTACGTGTATGGCGAAACCAAAACTTCGCGCCATATTCCCAATGACATTTTGCGGGAACTGCATGGGTTTATTCACATGTTTGAAGACACCCCTGAGTTTGTCGCACGTCACATTATTCGCGAGGCCAAGGGGTACTTAGAAGGCGTGCAGCCGCCATTTTTCAAAGCACTTTTGGACTATGCGGAAGATGGCTCCTATTCATGGCATTGCCCGGGGCACTCTGGTGGCGTGGCGTTCCTTAAAAGCCCAGTGGGGCAAATGTTCCACCAGTTTTTTGGTGAAAACATGTTGCGGGCGGACGTTTGTAACGCGGTTGAAGAGCTTGGACAGTTGCTTGACCATACCGGCCCAGTCGCCGCTTCAGAGCGCAATGCAGCTCGCATTTTTAATGCAGACCATTGCTTTTTCGTGACCAACGGAACCAGTACCAGTAACAAAATGGTTTGGCACCACACGGTTGCCCCTAACGACGTGGTGGTGGTGGACCGAAACTGCCACAAGTCGATTCTTCACGCCATCATCATGACCGGGGCCATCCCCGTTTTCTTGAAACCCACGCGCAACCACTTTGGCATCATCGGCCCGATTCCCAAAAGCGAGTTTGAGCCGGCACCGATCAAAGCCAAAATCAAGTCGAACCCACTCGTAAAAGAACACCTTGCGGAAGTTGATATCCACAAGATTAAGCCCCGCGTTTTGTCCCTCACGCAGTCCACTTACGATGGCGTTTTGTACAACACCGAGACGGTCAAAGGATTGCTTGATGGGTATGTGGAAAATATCCATTTTGATGAAGCTTGGCTGCCTCATGCGGCGTTCCACCCGTTTTACGGCACTTACCACTCGATGGGTAAAAACCGCGCGCGCCCAAAAGAGGCCATGGTGTATGCAACCCAGTCGATTCACAAGCTGCTAGCCGGTATCAGCCAAGCGAGCCATGTGCTGGTTCAAGACTCACAAACGGTCAAACTCGATAAGCATTTGTTTAACGAAGCCTATTTGATGCACACCTCGACCAGCCCGCAGTACAGCATCATTGCCAGCTGTGACGTGGCGGCGGCCATGATGGAGCCGCCCGGGGGTACGGCTTTGGTAGAAGAAAGCATTGCCGAAGCTTTGGACTTTCGCCGGGCGATGCGCAAGGTCGATGAAGAATACGGCGATGACTGGTGGTTCAAGGTTTGGGGCCCCGATAAATTGGTGGACGAAGGCATTGGGCGGGCGGATGACTGGATCATCAAGGGGGAATCAGCCAAAGCCAAGGCGGGTGTTAATTGGCACGGCTTTGGCAAGATGGCGACGGGCTTTAACATGCTCGACCCCATCAAATCGACCATCGTCACACCGGGCATGGACCTGAACGGTAAGTTTGCCAAAACCGGAATTCCCGCCAGTATCGTGACCAAGTTTTTAGCCGAGCACGGCGTGGTGGTTGAAAAAACGGGGCTTTACAGCTTTTTCATCATGTTCACTATCGGCATTACCAAAGGCCGCTGGAACAGCATGTTGACCGCTTTGCAGCAGTTCAAAGATGACTACGCAAAAAATCAGCCCATGTGGCGGGTGCTGCCCGAGTTTTGCCAAAAGCACCCTCGGTACGAAAAAATGGGACTGGCAGATCTGTGCCAGCATGTGCATCAGCTTTACGCAAAGTACGACATCGCCCGTTTAACGACTGACATGTACTTAAGCGACCTCACCCCCGCGATGAAGCCCAGTGATGCTTACGCCCACATTGCTTTGCGTAAAACAGAGCGCGTTGAGATCGACAACTTAGAAGGCCGAATCACGGTGGGACTGGTTACCCCTTACCCTCCGGGCATTCCTTTGTTGATTCCTGGGGAAGTATTCAACAAGAAAATTGTGGATTACTTAAAATTCTCTCGTGAATTTAACGCCCAGTGTCCCGGTTTTGAGACTGATATCCACGGACTGGTGGAAGAAGAGGGCGCAGACGGTAAAAAGCGTTACTTTGCGGACTGCGTCCGCTAAGCCGAGAACGATGCAGGGAGCTAACTCAGTTAGCCCTCCGCCATGACACCCATGGTTTTGCTGAAACCGCCATCGACATAGGTAATTTCAGCAGTCACCCCCGCGGCGAGGTCGCTCATCAAAAATGCGGCGACGTTGCCGACATCTTCGGTCGTCACATTGCGCCGTATGGGTGATGCGTCAGCGACCACTCCCATCAGTCGCCCAAAATCTTTGATACCACTGGCGGCCAAAGTTTTAATCGGTCCTGCGCTGATGCCATTGACCCGAATGCCTTTGGCTCCAACAGCCTCCGCCAAATAACGAACCGATGACTCCAGCGATGCTTTGGCCAAGCCCATGGTGTTGTAGTTCGGGATGATGCGTTCAGCGCCAAGGTAGGTGAGTGTGAGCAAGGCCGCCTTCGGGCTTAGAAACGGAAGGGCAGCTTTGGCCATCGCAGGAAAGCTGTAGGCGCTGATGTCGTG
>SXGU01137935.1_pt1 | contig 10525 bp, 7 predicted proteins | sample 3174531 | NCBI WGS metagenome assembly SXGU01 (sample SAMN11356863, study PRJNA531348) | freshwater metagenome | isolation source: freshwater sample F1-140 | place: China: Fuxian Lake, Yuxi | collected 2017-12-25 | reverse complement strand
GATCTTGCAGAGTTGATCGCCCGGCTCCCGCCGCGCGCTCGCGATATTCCAGAAATTCCCGTGCTGACCGCGCGGCCCGTGACCGGCACTTTGAGAAAGTCAGCGAAGGCCCGGCCGGCGGCTCCGTTTGCAACTCGCCCCGCAGCTGGCGAGCCGTTCGAAGAACTCGGCTATGCTACCCTCGAGGAGCCAGCGCCCGTTCCGGAGCAGACAGGGATCTATCTCCCTTATCGCCCGAGCCGGATTCGGATCGAGGGCGCGCCGGTCCATCCGACGCCGCTCGTGGAGTCCATCGCGATGGGGTCGGTCGCGGCTCCGATACCGACCGTGCGCCCAAAGATGCCCGCCGACTGGCGAACACGCGAACTGCTTTCCGAAGCCCAACTCGAAACGCTCGTCTATGCCTGCGAGGCGTTTTCGCACGATCTGCCAGGGCGCTTCCGAGCCACTCAGGAAGGAACCACGCTCGAGCAGGCGGATGATGGAGCCCGTTATCGCCAGGGCTTTTTTCTCGGCGACGGCACCGGAGCGGGAAAGGGGCGGCAGATTGCGTCGGTGATCATGGATCGCTGGCTTGACGGCGAACGCCGACACATCTGGATTACCAAGAATGAGGCGCTGCTCGAGGATGCCCGCCGCGACTGGGAAGCACTCGGCGGCATGCGCCTCGACATTCAGCCACTCTCCAGTTGGAAGCTGGGAGTACCGGTTTGTTGGTCCCAGGGCATCCTCTTCATTACCTATCCGACGCTTCGCTCGGGTCGCGCAGACGATACGCGGCTTGACCAGATCCTCGCTTGGACTGGCGATGATTTCGACGGCGTGATCGCGTTCGATGAGGCCCACGCGATGGCCAACGCCATAGGCAGCCGTAATGCGCGCGGCGCTTCCAAAGGCTCCGAACAGGGCATGGCTGGACTAAGACTGCAGAACCGGCTTCCTCGCGCCCGGATCCTCTACGCCTCGGCTACCGGCGCTTCGGACATTTCCAACCTCGGATATGCGACCCGCCTCGGCTTGTGGGGGGCCGAAACCGCTTTCCCGACACATGAGGCGTTCACGACCGAAATCCGGGCAGGCGGTGTCGCGGCGATGGAGCTCGTCGCCAGGGATCTAAAGGCTCAGGGCCTCTACCTTTCCCGCGCTTTGTCATTCGCGGGAGTCGAGTACGAAATCCTCGAGCACCGTCTGACCGATGCGCAGATCGCCATCTACGATGCTTATGCCGAAGCCTGGGCAATCATTCATCGCAATCTCGACGAGGCGCTTCAGGCGACGCGGATAGTCGATGAGGACAGCGGCGACACACTCAACCGCAACGCTAAGGCTGCTGCGCTGTCCATTTTCGAAGGCACCAAGCAGCGGTTCTTTGCGCAGCTCCTGCTCTCAATGAAACTCCCGAGCCTAGTTCCCGCGATGGAGGAGTCGCTCGCGACCGGCCACTCGGTCGTCGTGCAGCTGGTCTCGACCGCCGAGGCGATGCTCGACCGCCGCTTGGCCGATCTCACTCCCGAGGAACGCGAAGCGCTCGATATCGACCTCTCGCCGCGCGAGTATGTCATCGACTATCTCGCAAAGAGCTTCCCCACTCGCCTGATGCAGATCTTCACCGACGAAGACGGCAATCTGCGCTCCGAACCGATGAGCAACGACGATGGCAATCCGGTCATGTGTCCACGCGCCGTCGCCGCGCGCGATGCGCTGATCGAACAGCTCTGCGCCCTGCCGCCGATCGCAACCGCGCTCGATGCGATCATCGAACACTTCGGAACCAGCATCGTCGCCGAAGTTACGGGCAGGACGAGACGGCTGGTCCTGGGGCGGGACGGACAGCAGCGGCTCGAACGCCGCGGCGGGTCTGCCAATGGTGCCGAGGCTCAGGCCTTCATGGATGGTGCCAAGCGCATCCTTGTCTTTTCCGACGCCGGCGGGACGGGCCGGTCCTATCACGCCGACCTCAATTGCCAGAACCGGCAGCGGCGCGTGCATTTCCTGCTTGAGCCGGGGTGGCGCGCCGACAATGCGATCCAGGGCCTGGGGCGGACCAACCGCACCAACCAGGCTTCGGCGCCGCTGTTTCGTCCCGTGACCACCGATGTGAAGGGTGAGCGGAGGTTCATCTCGACGATCGCGCGGCGGCTCGACAGCCTCGGCGCGCTCACCCGCGGACAGCGGCAAACGGGTGGACAGAACCTGTTCGATCCGGCCGATAATCTGGAAAGCGATTACGCCAGAGACGCGCTGACCCGCTGGTTCCACCTGCTATACGACGGCAAGCTCGAGGCGACGAGTTTCGCCCATTTCGTGCGCCAGACCGGCCTACGGCTCGAAGGTCCCGAGGGCGGTCTTACAGACGACCTGCCCTCGATCCAGCGCTGGCTCAACCGCGTGCTCGCGCTGCCGATCGGGATGCAGAATGCGATCTTTGACGAGTACCTTGCCCTCATCGAAGCGCGCATCGAAGCTGCGCGAGAAGCGGGAACACTCGATCTCGGGCTCGAAACGGTCAAGGTCGACAGCTGTCGAGTTATCTCGGATCAGATCCTTCGGACCGACCCGTTGACCGGCGCCGAAACCCGCCTCCTCTCGCTGGAGATCGAGCGGCACTTGCGGCCACTGCGCTTCGGGCGGCTCGCGCGGCTGCATGACATTGACTCGCCTGGTGCCATACCACTCCACAACGCCCGTTCGGGCCGGGTGGCGGTCAGCGTTCCCGCGCGCCGTTTGATTGCCGACGACGGCAGTGTGATCGAGCGGCGGCGTCTGCTGCGACCGCTCAAATCCGACAACTGGACCCGCGAGGCGCTCGCCGAAAGCGCCTGGGAGGCCATCGATTCGGCTTCGTTCGAACGTCTCTGGCGCGCCGAAGAGATCGAAGCCGCCAAGGAGCCGGTCCGCGAACGCGTGCACCTTGCAACCGGGCTGCTACTCCCGGTCTGGAAGCGCCTGCCCGGCGATCACGTGCGCGTGACCCGTATCGTCTCGGCCGACGGAACCTCCATCATCGGCCGCGAGGTGGCGGCCGCGGATATCGCCAAGGTGTCGCAGACCTTCGGCCTCGGCAACCCGGTCTTGCCTACTCCCGGCGAACTGGCCGCTCTCGTCCTCTCGAGCGGCACCGCACAGTCCTTGCAGAGCCATGATCCGCTGACGGTCAAGCGCAGTCTCGTCGGCGGCGAGCAGCGCATCGAGCTGACTGGCTTCGCGCCCGACCGGCTCGACTGGTACAAGGCCAAGGGCTGCTTCTCCGAGATCATCCGCTACCGGACGCGCCTGTTCGTGCCTGTGGCCAATGGGCCGGCCATTCTCGAAGCGCTTGTTCCCTGATCAGTGGCAGTACGTCCCACAGCAGAGAGAAGAGAGTGCCTTGGGCTGGCGAACCTTGTGGGATGCACCCGCACCGGTTCGTTCAATCCATCAGGAGACGATCGATGATCCAGTCTATTCCCTTGAAGAAGCTCGTCCCGAGCCCCCGCAACGTCCGGAAAGTAAGCGATGCTACCGCCGATGCCCAGCTCAAGGCCGATATCGCCGCTCGCGGCCTTCTCCAGAATCTGGTCGTGCGCAAGGCGACGCGCGGCAAGTTCGAAGTCGAGGCCGGCGGCCGGCGGCTTGCCGCATTGCATTCGCTTGCCGAGGACGCCGCAATTCCCACAACCCACGAAGTGACCTGCCTCGTCATCGAAGGCGACGAATGCGAAGTGCGCGAAGCAAGCCTGGCCGAGAACTTCCAGCGCCTGGCCATGAATCCCGCTGACGAAGCGCAGGCCTTCGCCGCAATCATCGAAGCGGGCGCCACCACGGAGGACGTCGCCCGGCGCTTCGGCCTGACCGTCCGCTTCGTCGAGGGCCGAATGCGGCTCGCTTCGCTTGCGCCGTGCGTCTTCGAAGCGCTGGCGGAAGGCGCGATCACCCTCGACATGGCCAAGGCCTATGGCGCGGTCTCGGATACCGAGCGGCAAGCGCATGTCTTCGCCGAGCTGCAGGACGCCTGGTACCAGATCACGCCCGATACGATTCGACGGATGGTGCTGGACGCGACCGTGCGCGGCAGCGACCCGCGCGCGATCCTGGTTGGCCGCGAGGCCTATCTTCAAGCCGGCGGGCGGATCGAGCGCGAGCTTTTCGACGACGATGCCAGCGAGAGCTGGGTCGATATCGCGCTGCTCGAGGGTCTCGCTCAAAAGAAAATGGAGGAGGCAGCGAGCGTCAAAGCGCGGGAACTCGGCCTAGCGTGGGTCCGTCCGACACTCGGGGCCTATGTCTGCCACGAACTGATCGAGGGGCTCAGCCGCCTTTCCGCCGAGCCGGCCCCGCTGAATGAAGCGGAAGCCGAGGAGCTGTCGATACTCGAGGCAGACTACGACCGTGAAGCGGCAGTCCTCGAGGACGAGGACAGCAGCGAGGAGGAGGTCGCCAGAGCCGAGGAGCAACTGGCCCGCATCGATCGGGCCATGCGAGCGCTCAACGATCGCCCGCCGGTGCTTGCCGAAGATCTGAAGGAAGAAGCGGGAGCCTTCCTGGTCCTGTCGCGCGGTGGCGAGCCTACCCTTGTTCCGCAGTACTACACCGCAAGTGAGGTAGCACAGTCCGACGAGGGCATCATCGAGCCCGTCGAAGATGGCGGTGATGTGTCGAGCAAGCCTGCAACTTATTCGCAGCGACTCCTCGACGAACTGGCGATGCAGCGCCGCGATGTCCTCGCCATCCATCTCGTCAACGACCCAGGCCTGGCGCTCGACCTTATGATCTTCACGCTGGCCGATGCCGATGGTCACGACTGGCGCGCCAAAACGGCAGTCACGATCTCTGGGCCGGCTGCGAGCGGCCCGGTCTCGGGGTTCGAAGCCAAGGATGCTCCGGCGAGTGCGGCGCTGGCGGAGTTCACTGGTTCGCTCGACGAAAGTTGGCGCGCCGGCGCTTCGGAAATCGAGCGTTTCTCAGCGTTCCGAGGGCTTCCCGATGAAGCACGGAGCCTCTGGCTTGGCTTCGTGGTCGCCCGTACGCTCATTGCCAGCCTCAATACCGATGGTGAGCGCGGACTCCCGCTCCACGACGCGCTGGGCGCCTTGCTCGAGATCGAGATGGCGCATTGGTGGAGGCCGACGGCGGCGAACTTCTTCGATCGCGTGCCCAAAGCGCGCATCCTCGAAGCCTTCGATGCCGTGGGCGGGCCCGAGCTTGTCAGCCGCTATGCCGGTTCCAAGAAGGCCGATCTTGCTTCGGCTGCCGAACGCATCTTCTCGGGCGAGTTCATCGGCGAGAAGGACGTCAAGGAGCAGGCATTGGCTTGGCTTCCGGCCGTCATGCGCTTTGGCATTCTTAAGGAGGAAGCCGCTAGCGACGAAGAAACGTCTGCTGGGTCGGAGGACGCTGGCAACGAACTGACCGAGCAAGCTGCCTGAACCTCCTGACAGGTGGTTTTGCGCGGTTGGCGGCCCGTCCATTCCGGACGGGCCGCCTTTAGTCGTTTTGACCAAGTCTGAACCGTCAGTCGTTCTACCTAGTGGATGAGACGTCTTCGCTAGATATTCAGCAGGAACGCCGTTGCGAACGTCTGCCTGGAGCTCCATGATGAGCAGCGAGGGGATGCGAGATCGATCACGCTACAGCCAACCTGCCGTCGAGGGATTTTGAGGTCACCTCAAAATTTTTCGCCAAGTTGGGGTTCGGGCAGGACTGGCGGGATGACGGCTGGATGATCTTGAAGCGTGACAGCATGATACTGGAGTTCTTCCCACATCCAGACCTGAACCCAGCCGAAAGCTGGTTCAGTTGCTGTCTTCGGCTTGATGACGTGGCCGCGTTTTACTCGGTTTGTTTAGACGCTGGAGTGCCAGAGCAATGTTGGGGTCACCCCCGGGCTCAGCCCCCGCAGCAGGAAGATGGCGGTCTCCTGATCGGAGCCCTGATCGATCCGGACGGAACCCTCATTCGCCTTATCCAAAACTGATTGCCGCGCCGGCCTTCAAGGTCACCAGAAATCGACGAGCGCATTGATTGTCAGCGGGGTCACATCCCAGTGGACAGCCTTTGATCCTCTTGGGGAACCCGTACCAACTACAGCATCGTTCTCCTATTGAGGAGCGCGCAAATGCACTACGATTTGATCATCATCGGCACGGGCACGGCGGCAATGGTCGCAGCGATGCGGGTGCGCGATGCAGGCTGGACGGTTGCTGTCGTCGACGAGAAGCCGTTTGGTGGCACCTGCGCCTTGCGCGGTTGCGATCCCAAGAAGATGCTCGTCTCCGGAGCGGAGGTCATCGATGCGGAGCGCCGGATGAGCGGACACGGCATCGACGGTGATTTGCGGATCGACTGGCCGGAATTGATCGGTTTCAAGCGCACCTTTACCGATCCCGTGCCGGAGAAGCACGAGCACCGCTACCGCAATAAGGGCATCGACACTTTGCACGGTGCGGCCCAGTTCACCGGCCCGAACACCCTCAAGGTCGATGCAGCAGAGCTAAGCGGCCGTCATGTACTGATCGCCTCCGGCGCCGCTCCCGTGCCGCTCGGGATCGCAGGTGAGGATCATCTGGTCGACAACGAGTTCTTCCTGGCCATGGAGCAACTGCCACGGCGGATCGTCCTGGTCGGCGGCGGCTACATTGCAGCGGAGTTTTCCCACATTGCGGCACGCGCTGGCGCTAAGGTGACGGTGATCCAGCGCGGTTCGCGCATGCTGACGCATTTCGAGCCGGAGCTCGTCGGCTGGTTGACGGAGTCGTTCGACAGTATCGGGGTGCAAGTCATGACCGATACGACTGTGGTTGCGATCGAGCGCAACGACAGCGGATTTGTCGTGCATGGCGAAAGACGCGACGACAGGATCACGGTGGAGGCTGACCTGGTCGTCCACGCCGCTGGCCGCGCCCCTGCTCTCGACCGACTGAACCTCGAAGCAGCCGATGTTGCTGTCGCTCAAGGTCGGCTCAAACTCAACGAGTACCTGCAGAGCGTCACCAATCCGACAGTTTATGCGGCCGGCGATGCTGCCCAGCAAGGACCGCCGCTGACGCCTGTTTCGAGCCATGATGCGAAGGTGGTCGCGGACAACTTGCTCGGAGGCAACCAGCGAACGCCCGACTATCGTGGCGTGCCGAGTGTCGCCTTTACACTGCCGCCCATTGCCGCTGTGGGAATGGGCGAGGAGGAGGCGCGCAGATCGGGAGCGCAATTCCGGTTGAAATGCGAGCGTGCTTCGCGCTGGTACACTGCGAGGCGGCTTGCCGAGCCGGTTTACGGATACAAGACGCTGGTCGAGGAAGGCACGGGTCGAATTCTGGGTGCGCACCTCGTCGGTCCTCACGCGGACGAGGTCATCAACATCTTCGCCCTGGCTATCCGGCACAATCTCACCGCCGATGATCTGAAGAGCACCATGTTTGCTTATCCTACCGGGGCATCGGACGTAGGCTACATGCTCTAGGGGGCAACGCCGTCCAGCATGTCGATGACCGGACAGTCGGGCACGTGCCCACCCGAACAGCGCTCGACCGTCGAGGCGAGCAGCCGCTCCAGTCGCTCGAGGTCCGCCATTTTGCGCCTGACCTGGTCCAGATGATGAACCGCGATTTCGCGAACTTCATCGCAGCACGCCTCTTCGGGGCCGCCCAGTTCAAGGATGGCGCGCACTTCGCCAGGCGTGAAGCCAAGCTCCCTCGCCCGCTTTATAAAGCTCAGGGCCCTGACATGCTGGTCGGTAAAGACCCTGTGGCCGCCTTCTGTTCGATCGGGCTCGGCGAGCAGGCCAACTTTTTCGAAGTAGCGAATTGTCTCGATATGCACGCCTGTGCGGCGGGCGAGTTCGCCTATCGAAAGACCGCCCACGCATAAACTCCTTGATCCTGTAGCTACTACAGGTGGCACATAGCGCCGAATCGCGCTGGAGACGAGACCTGACTGATCGAAGTGCCCCTCCCGTTATCCGATTGCAGGGACCCGAGCGAGGTGTCGCTGCCGTGGGAACGGCGGCCAGCTTGACCGCCCTGTTCTCTGCTGCTGCGTGCTGCGTGCTGCCTCTCGCGCTCGCCGGACTAGGGCTCGGAGCAGGCGGTCTCGCTGTATTCGTCCCCTACCGATGGCCGATGACAATCATCGCCTCGGTTCTGATCATTGCGGGTTGGATGCTCTACCTGCGCAAGCATCGCGCTTGCTCTGCTGACGCGGACTGCGCGGTGCCGGCGCCAGGTCGAGCCACGCTGGCGATGCTCGTGGGTGCGACGGTGATCGTCGTTATCAGCGCGTTGTGGGGTTTTATCGAGCAGCCGCTGATGCGCGTGCTGGGCGGCGCGTGATGCAGACCACCTCTACCATCACATGTCCCAAGTGCGGCGGCACCTCAGTCGAAACGATGCCGACCGATGCCTGCTGGTTTTTTTACGACTGTCACCATTGCGGCGTGAAGCTTAGACCGCTCTCCGGCGATTGTTGCGTCTTCTGCTCCTTCGCAGATGTTCCGTGCCCGCCGATTCAGGAAGCCCAACAATCCGGTTCGCCGTCCGGATGCTGCGGGGCTGGATAGCAGATATTCCCCGCGCCGCACCGCTCGAGGCGGAAGACGCCGGCCGCACCTATGCGACTCATGGGCGAGATCTACAGGCTCTCCGCAGCAGTCGTCGCAGAGCGCAAAGCTGACACGACGTCCAGATGAGAGGAAAGAAGGCTTCTTCTGATTGCCACGGGACAATCTCGTTCCGGCAATCGGGAGACACCTCATGTCCAAGTTCAAACGCCGCAGCGGCGGGCAATCCCCTGCTGCACAAATCACCTCCGTGATTATCGAGAAACTCGAGCAAGGAACCAGACCATGGGTAAAGCCATGGCGCGGGGTTCCGGTATCACGACCCCTGCGCAGTTGCGGCACGCCCTACCGGGGCATGAACACCTTCTGGCTCTGGATGATCGCCGATGCTGCCGGGTTCCTGTCGCCCTACTGGATGACGTACCAGCAGTGCCAGAAGCTCGGTGGGCAGATTCGCAAGGGCGAGAAATCGACGATCGCGATCTTCTACAAGAGCTACGACAAGCAGGTGGAGCGCGAAGATGGCGAAGATGGCACCGAGAAGCGGCGTGTCCTGAAGGCCTATGCGGTCTTCAACGCCGACCAGTGCAATGACTTGCCCGAAATGTATCGTGCCAAGCATGAACTCGAACCAGTCGAACCTGCCGGGCGGGAAGAGCGGCTCGACACCTTCTTTTCAGATGTGGGCGCCGACCTTCGGCATCAGGGGGCCGAAGCCTACTACGAGCCTGTCCTGGATCGGATTACGATGCCAACGGCGGCGCTGTTCGACGGCTATGACCACTACTATGCAACGCTGGCGCACGAACTCTCGCACTGGACCGGGCATGGTTCACGTCTGGGTCGGGATCTCAAGAACCGCTTCGGAAGCGAATCCTGCGCGGCCGAAGAACTGGTGGCGGAGCTGTCCGCCGCGATCCTTGGCGCAGAGCTCGGTCTTCCCGTCACGCATCTCGACCACCATGCGAGCTACATCGCGCAATGGCTTGAGCTTCTGAAATCCGATGATCGAGCCATGCTCACGGCAGCCGCGAAGGCAGAAGAGGCTGCGAGCCTCATCCTGAGGCTCGGAGGGCGTTCGGGTGCCGGTAGCGAGGCTGCGGCAGCCGATCTCGCCGAAGCGGCTTGAGGGAGGTGCATGATGGGACGTTCCGTTAGCTATCCGTCCGGCGCAATCGTCGCCTTCCGCACTCTGGAGATCGACGACGAGGACGATTGGGAGTGGGAATATGAGTGTCTGGTAGAGGAGGTGACCGAAACTGCACGCATCACCTTTCCCTCACTTGAAGCCTGCAACGGGTGGCGCGGCCGCGAAGATCGAATCCTGCTACGCAACGCCTTTGCCGATTGCGGGATCTCCACCTACTGCGACCTTGTCGCCATCTGGCTCGCCGAGCGCGACGACGGTGGTTACTGGGATGCCGATGCCTATCACCCGCGATCCGGGCGGGCGCAGCGCTGGCTTTCGCAGGTGGCGAGCCGGTTCGAAGCGAAATTCGGCGAGCTCCGCATGATTGGGCGGTTTTCGAATGGCGAGGCCATCTTTGAACGCAGACCTGTTCAAGTGAGTAGTTAGGTGCTATATTGTGCATATGAAAGGATGCGCCGATGGCAACGAGAGCCGCTGAAGTCGAGGAGGGAGATGGCAAGGTTCTGACCAACGCAATCTCCCGAATTGCGGAATTCTGGGGTCTGACCAATGCCAAGCTTGGATCGATTCTTGGGCTGTCTCAGGCCACCGTCTCGCGTTTGCGCGCGGGCAAATCCGAGCTCGATCCGGCCAGCAAGTCGTTCGAAGCCGGCCAGTTTCTGTTGCGCCTGTTCCGCTCGCTCGACGCGCTGCTCGGGAGCGACGATCTGGCTGCGCGAGCCTGGCTCGCGACCCCAAATCTTGACCTCGAGGCGCGGCCCCTTGAGCTGATCGACAGCTTCAAGGGTCTCATGACGGTTTGCGACTATGTGGACGCCCACCGCGCTCGCGTCTGAGCTGCGCCG
>SXGU01459284.1_pt1 | contig 10526 bp, 8 predicted proteins | sample 3174531 | NCBI WGS metagenome assembly SXGU01 (sample SAMN11356863, study PRJNA531348) | freshwater metagenome | isolation source: freshwater sample F1-140 | place: China: Fuxian Lake, Yuxi | collected 2017-12-25 | reverse complement strand
GACCGCCGCCGCCGTGACCGCGGCCGGGCGCGGCGCGCCTGGCGTTCCGGGCTTCCAGATCGTCGAACTGACGCCGGAGGCCGTCGCGCGCCTGCAGGTCGCGAGCGCCCCGGCCGCCGGGCTGTCCAGCCTGCCCAAGGCCGCGGCCGGCGCCGACGTCATCTTGCCGGGCGATACGCTGCAGGTGTCGATCTTCGAGGTCGGAGCGTCGCTGTTCTCGACGCGCCCGAGCCTGGCGTTCGAAGGGGCGGGCGCGCCCTCGGCGGCGGGGGCGTCGTTGCCGCCGGTCGCGGTCGGCCGCGACGGCGGGGTCAGCCTGCCCTATGTCGGCCGGATCGTGGCGGCGGGGCTGACGCCGGACGCGGTCGCGGCCAGGATCCAGGCCGCCCTGGTCGGCAAGTCCCAGGCGCCGCAGGTGATGGTGACGGTGCGGGAGAAGCTGTCCGCCGCCGTGGTCATGGGCGACGTCAGGAAGCCCGGGCGGGTGCCCCTGACCGTCGCCGGCGAGCGGGTCCTCGACGCCGTCGCCCTGGCGGGCGGGACGCTGAACCCGGCGCAGGACGAATGGGTGCACGTGCGGCGCGGCGGCGCGGAGGCGACGGCGTCGCTGGCGTCGCTCAGCGCCGGTTCGGACGACGACATCGTCCTGTCGCCCGACGACCGGGTCGAGCTGATCTATCGGCCGCGGACGTTCTCGGTGTTCGGCGCGGCCGGCAAGGTGTCGGAGTACCCGTTCCAGAGCCCGCGCCTCAGCCTGGCGGAGGCCGTGGCGCGCGCCGGCGGCCCGGCCGAGCAGCAGGCCGACCCCTCGGCGGTGTTCGTGTTCCGCTACGACCGCGTCGGTCCCGGTTTCGCGCCGGCCGCCGACGCCCGGCCGGTGGCCTATCGCCTCGACCTCACCCAGGCGCGCAGCTATTTCGTGGCCCAGTCCTTCGAGATGGCGCCGCGCGACGTGGTCTACGTGGCTAACGCCCAGTCGAACCAGCCGGCCAAGCTGCTGCAGATCCTCAACCTGTTCTTCCAGCCGTTCTATACGGTCAAGGTCTTGAGCCAGAACTGACCAGCCGCTCCGGGGCCGTTCGCGCCGGCGCGATCAGCGGCGCGAAGGTTCCGACGGGCTCGCGGTTGAAGGCGAGGCCGTCGAGGTCGCCGAGGGTCACCGCTTCGAGGAAGTCGGCGCGGGCGGCGGCGTCCTCCCGGCCGCACAGGAAGAACCCGGCCAGCCCGACGGCGATGGTCCGCATGTCGAGCCCCGCCGCGCCGTCGGCGAGGTCCTCGACGTCGTCGGAGGTCAGATGCGCGTGCAGGACCGGCTGGTCGTCGCCCGCCGCCGGCGCGTCGATCGTCACCCATTTGAACTCGCCCGGGCCCAGGCGTCCCTCGACCACGGCGCCGGCGACCTCGAGCCGGTAGCGGCCGCTGCGTCCGGGCAGGCCGCGCAGCCGCCAGTAGGCGCGCAAGGGCGGATGGCGGGCCGGCAGTCCGATCTCCAGCAGGCCGCCCTGCGGCTTGGTCCAGCAACCCCAGTCCTCCGGTCCCCACCAGCCGTCGCCGACCCGGAAGCTTTCGGCCGAGCGCAGACCGGGCCACAGCTTCGTCTCGACGTTGCGGACCAGCGGGAAATAGGCGCCGAGCCGGGCCGTGGGCGGGAGGGGCGGGGCGGCGATGGCCGGCGAGGCGGCCCACCACCGGGCCTGGCCGGCGATCTGGCCGGCGATGTCGCGCCAGGCGCGGGGGGTGAAGCCGTCGGCGATCCTGCGTTCGCAGGCGGCCCGATGGTCGTGGTCGAAGATCAGGCCTTCGAGAGCCTCGGCCAGCCGGGACGGCGACCCGGCCTCGAAATAGACCGCGAACTCGCCGCCGGCCTCGGGCAGGGACGAGGCGTCGGAGATCACCGGGACCTTGCCGTGGCAGAGGGATTCGGTGACCGGCAGCCCCCAGCCCTCGTAGAGGCTGGGATAGAGCGTGAACAGGCAATCGCGGTAGAGCCGGCCCAGTTCCGCGTCCGAAAGGCCCGACAGCATGACCACGTGGTCGCGCAGCGCGGCGTTGGCGGCCAGGCGGGCGTGGACGGCGTCGTTCAGCCAGCCCTGGGCCCCGACGCAGACCAGCCTGGGGACCCGCCTTGGGCCGTGCGCCTTGAGCAGCCGGGTCCAGGCGTCGAACGCGCAGACATGGTCCTTGCGCGATTCGATCGTCGAGACGAACAGCACGAACGGCGAGCGGCCCAGCCCCCAGCGCTCCGGGCCGGCCGACGCGGCGGCGGTCGCCGGCGTCCTGCGCGGTTCGGCGTCGAGACGGACCACGGCGATCTTCTCGTCGTCGACAGGGTGGTCGAGGAAGTCGGCGACGATCTTCAGGTCGCGGCGGGTGGCCTCGGAGTTCACCAGGAAGAAGTCGGCGTGCTCGAAGACCCCGATCGTCCAGGAGACGAAGTCCTGGGTCAGCTCGCGGGTGCAATGCTCCGGGGCCATCACCGGGATCAGGTCGTGCACGAACGGCGTGTAGCGGATGCCGAAGCGCCGCTTGGCTTGGCGGACCATCAGGAAATAGTTCCGCAGCCACCAGGAGGTGCCGAGATTGATGAGGAACGCGCCGGGCGGGAACGCCATCGGCTCGGCCAGGTCGAGCGCCAGCCGAAGCCGGGCCAGGCCGGCGAGCCAGTCCGGCGCGGCGCGGTCGCCGTCCGCAAGGCTGAGGCGGCACAGGCGCAGAAACAGGCTCGGGGCGATCTCCAGCCAGTCGTCGCGACGGTCCAGGAAGCAGCAGATCTTGACGGCGCGGCCGGCGCGCTCCTCCAGCGCGGCCGAGATGGTTTCGATCTGCACGCGCTGGATGCCGGTCGGCAGGCGGGCGTTCTGGAAATAGGCGATCAGGTCCGAGACGTCGAAGACCAGCGCCGGGTCGAGCGGATCGGCGGGGGCTTCGCGCTCGGCGGCCAGGCGTTCGATTTCGGAGAGGACGGCGTCGGCGGCGGCGAGCCGTTGGCGCGCGGCGGGCTCCAGCGGATCGCCGTCGTCGCGCAGCACCGCGACCAGCCGCCGGATGTCGGCCTGGATGCGCCGGGCCGCGACGGCCGCTTCGACTTCGGCGTCCGTTTCGGTCTCGACCGCGCCGACGGCCTCGGCGAGCAGGCGCAGGTCGGTCTCGCCGGAGCGGGCCGCCAATTGGCGCAGCTCGTCTGACGCGTCGCCGTGACCCGGTTGCAACTGCAAGGCCCGCAGATAGCTGCGGCCGGCGCCGGCCCGGTTTCCCTGAAGCTTTCGCAGGTGGCCGAGGTGGAGGTGCGGTTCCGCCGAGGCGGGGTCGAGCTCCTCGGCGCGCCGATAGGCCAGTTCCGCCTCGGTGAAGGCGCCGCTTTCCTTGAGCGCGTGGCCGAGCTGGATCCAGATGTGGACGAGGCCCGGATCGAGGGCGAGCGCCTGCCGATAGCAGACCGCCGCCGCCGCCCAGGCCCGGTCGTCGCGGGCGCGGTCGCCCTCGGTCAGATGGCGGCGCACGACGCCGGTCACCGGCACGCCGGCCGAACGTCGCAGCTTGAGCGGCGGGAACAGGGGCGGGCGTTCGCTCATGAGGCGTGCTCGCGGACGCCGGCCAGGATCAGCCAGCCGATGGCGTAGGCCAGGGCCAGGGCGAAGAACACCGTGGCGACGATCTTGAGGCGCTGGGGATAGAGGGCCTTGACCGGCAGGTTGGGTTCGACCACCCGCACCACGAACAGCTGCTGTTTGAGGGCCTCGGTGCGCGCCTGCTCCAGCCCGACGACGGCGGCCTCGTAGCGTTTGGCGGCGAGCTGCTGGCGGGTGCGCAGGCCCTCGAAGGCGCCGAGGTCGCCGGCGATCGCCCCGCGCGCGCCGGCCATGCGCGACTGGGCCGCCCCGACCTGGGCCTCCAGCGCCTTGACCTGCGCGGCCAGGGCCACGCGCTGGGGACTGTCGGGGGCGACCGAGGCGCTCATGCTCGACAGCTGGGCGCGGGCCTGGGCGAGCTGTTGCTGCAGGCTGGCGGTCAGGCCGATCTGCGCGGCGCCGTTGCGCTCGGGGTCGAGGTCGCGGCGGTCCTGGCGGAAATCGGTCAGCGTGCCCTGGGCCCTGGCCATGCCCGCCTCGGCCTCGCGCAACTGGGCCTTGGCCACGCCCAGGGTGTTCTCCAGGGCGCGCTGGTTGAAGGTGTTGACCCGGGCCTCGCCCAGCTCCAGCAGCTTGGCGGCCATGTCGCGGGCGTCCTGCGGCCGGAAGGCCCGCACGCTGAGCGCGGCGATGCCGGTGTCGCTGCCGATCGTCACCTTGACCTGACGGCGATAGTATTTGAGCACGCTCTCGGGCGGCGGCCGGTCGCCGTGCAGGCGGCTGACGAGGTCGATCTCCGGGCGCTGGTAGACGGCGGTCAGGTCCATCGACCGGCCAAGGGCCGCCACGGCGTCGTGCGAGATCAGGTAGTCGGCGACGCTGCGGGTCTCCGACAGGTCCGAAGACGGCGCGCTGAGGCCCAGGGCCTGGCCCAGGCCGGAGACGCCGCCGCCGCCGGGGGCGTTGGTCTTGATGATGAAATGGGCTTCCGACTGGTACTGGTCGGTGGCGAACAGGCCGTAATAGGCGCCGGTCAGGGCGGTGGGCAGGACCACCGCCAGCAGGAAGGGTCGCCACGGCGCCAGCCACCTCCGCCAGGCCGGCGGTGCGGCGGCCTGGTCGCGGCCGGCCGGGGCCTTTTCGAGCGCGGGCGTCTCGACGGGAAGGAAGCCGTCCATCATCGCATCTCCAGTCGGGCGGAACCGGTCATCGTCAGCTCAGGTGCACGTGGCGGCGCACGATGCGCAGCGACAACAGGCCGGCGAAGGTCAGGATCAGGCACCAGCCGGCGATGTAGAGCGGGTCGAAATAAGGACTTTCGACGCTCTCGAACTGGCCGGTGCGCAGCATTTCGAACATCTGGGTCATCGGCGACCAGGCCAGCCAGCCGCGATAGGGCTCGGGTATCCACTTGAGCATGAAGAAGGCGCCCGACAGCGGCATCAGGATGTAGGTCACGGGGTGCACGAACTTGGCGACGGCCTTGCTGACATAGGTGGCAGCGCAGACCGGCATCGACACCGCGAACGAGAACCATCCCATGGCGGCGATCGCCCCCAGCATGGTCAGCGGCCGCGCCGGCGGCTCGGCCATGCCGGCGGCCCAGGCCCCGGCCAACAGGACGCACAGGGTCGCCGTGGACGCCGCGCATTCGAGCAGGGCCCGCGCCAGCAGCATGTCGAAGATGGTGACCGTGCGGTGGTAGAGCAGCGGCTGGTTGGCCTCCAGCGTCGATTCCGCCCGGCTGATGATCGAGCGGAAGATGATGAACACGCAATAGCCCGTCAGGGTGAAGGGGACGGGGTTGATCTCGCCGTGGCTGCGCTGGCCGAAGTGGATGAGGGTCACCGAACCGGCCAGCAGCATCGGTTCGACGATCATCCACAGATAGCCGATGTTCTCGCGGCCGTAGCGGGTGTGCAGCTCCCGCATGATCAGCGCGCCGACGACGTGGCGCTGGACGTCGAGGCCCCTGAACAGGGCGGTCCATCCGTCCTGGCCGGTCGGCCGGCGATCGAGCAGGCTCATGCGCAGACCTCGTCGATGAAATCGAGCGCGGCGGCCAGGTGGTCGTCCCAGGTGGGCGGCCGCCAGCGCGCGATCCGGGCCAGCTGGGCCTGGCGGCGCGCCGAGCCGGGCGTCGCGTAGTCGGCCGCCGCCGCCGCCCAGGCCGCGCCGTCCAACGGGTCGAGATAGTCCGGCGCGCCGCCGCCGGTCTCGCGCAGGGCCGGCAGGTCGCTGGCGATGACCGGCGCGCCCAGGGCCAGGGCTTCGGCCACCGGCAGCCCGTAGCCCTCGGCGAACGAGGGCAGCAGCACCGCGCGCGCGCCCCGGATCAGCTCGCGCAGCCGCGTGTCGGGAATGCAGCCCAGCTCGTGCACCACGCCGCGCAGCGTCGGCGCGCGGTCGAGCAGGTCGAAGACCATCTCGCTCTCCCAGCCGCGGCGTCCGACCAGCATCAGGTCGGGCGTGCGTTCAGGCCCCAGCGTCAGGGCCATCCGTCGCCACAGATGCAGCAGCAGCAGGTGGTTCTTGCGCGGTTCGATGGTGCCGAGCGCCACGAAATAGGGGCGGGCGCAGAGCACGTTGGCGTTGCGGATCGGCGGCGAGGTCGGGACGCCCAGGGGGGCGACCCGCACCGGCGTCGCGCGGCCGGCCGCGGTCAGCGCGGGGGCCAGGGCCTCGGCGGTGGCTTGCGAATTCACCAGGACGCCCGACGCCAGGGCGCTGGCGGCGGCGATCTTGCGGGCGTAGTCCCGCGCGCCGCCCGGCCGGGCGTATTCGGGATGCTCTAGGGGAATGAGATCGTGAACGAACGGGATGAACCGGGCGTTCCGCCGCGTCAGGATCGCGGCGATGGCGCGATGGCGCTCTAGCCCCCGCGCCGAGAGGTGCAGGTAGGCGCGCGGCCGGCCGGTCGCGGCGCGCGACGGCGATATGGGGCGCGGCGCGAGGCTGAGGCAGGCCGCCGCCGCCCGCCGCCAGCGTTGCGTCCTGGGCTCCGTCCAGCCCTCGTCCGTCCAGCGGGCGGCGGTCAACGCCAGGAACTCGCTTACGAGGCCGGTCGGCAGGCGCCCGTGCAGGCCGCAGGGGTGAAAGGCCGTGAACTGCAAGCGTTCAGGGGCCAGCCGCAGCAACCCTTCGGCGTAGGCCATCTCCACGCGGTCGACCCCGGTCGGGGTGGGATGGAGAACGCGCGACAGCAGGCGCGACAGGTCCAACACGATCTGCGGCCCGTCGGCCGCCGCCCCGGCGTCGGCGACGGGGGCGGCCGCGTCGATGCAGGCGGTGGCGCTCATTCGGCCGCCGCCAGGACAGGCGCGTCGGCCGTCGGCGCCGTCCTCAGGCGACGGGCCGGCTGGACGAACGGCGCGCTGGCGGCGATGCGCCCGGCGGCGGCCGCGACGAGGCGGCCTTCGCGGTCTTCGGCGTAGAAGCCTCCGCGCAGCAGGCTGCGCTCGGCCAGGACCCGGCGAAAGGCCTCGTAAAGGCTCGCCTGCGGCGGCGTCGGCGCGCGCCAGAACCCGGCGAGCGAGCCCTGGTGGGTCAGGCCCGGCAGGTCGTAGATCGCCCGGCCCAGGGTGATCACCGGCACGCCGGCGGCCAGGGCCAGGGTTCCGGTGGTGCTGTTCACCGTCGCCACGCCGCGCGCGGCGCGCACCAGCGGGTCGATGTCCGCCGTCTCGACATAGCGCACGCGTTCGCCGACGCCGAGCGCGCGGGCGTAGTCGCCGACGCGGCGTCTCCAGTCGATCAGCCCGTTGTCGAGGGGGTGGGCCTTGACCACCAGCTGCGTGTCGGCCGGCGCGTGGGCGGCGAACGAGGCGACGATCTCGGCCAGGGCCGGCTGCATGCCGTTGAAGTCGGAATGGGCGCGGAGCTGGTAGTCGGAATCCAGTTGCAGGGGCGTCAGAAAGAAGCCTTCCGGGCGAAGCGAGGCCAGGGCCTGCGTCGAACACCGCGCCGCGCCGCCGCGTCGGCAAAGATGGGCCAGCCAGCCGAACGCCTCGACCAGGGGAGGCCAGGGCCTGTGGGTGCGGTAGTGGGGGAAGGCCGCGCCGAGCAGCAGCACGAAGACGTAGTAGGCCAGGGTGTCGCGCACGCGTCGCGGCAGGCTGGACGGCAGGGGCGGCGCGTCTTCGATCGGCGGCGCGGCGTCGGCGGCCCGCAGCCACCAGGCCGGGTCCGAGGGCAGGGCCGAGAAGCCGTTGACGCCGCCCCGCTCCAGGGTGATCCAGTCGGGGCGCAGATAGCCCTCCTCGAACACATGGACGGCCACCCCCAGTCCGGCCGCCGCGGCGCGGGCCGTCCGGTGCAGGGGCCGGCAGTCGCCGAACAGGACGATGTCGGTGATGCTCCGCTCACGGATCAATCGGGCGAGGCGGGCGGGCCAGGCCTGGGCCGAGCCGCGATAGTTGAGCGCCCCCGGGGCGGGCCAGTCCCACTGGTCGCCGCCGTTGAAGTTCACCCGGTGGACGCCGCAGCCCCGGGCGGCCATGGCTTCGCCCAGGTCGAAGAAGAACCGGCCGGGCAGGCCCTGGAGGAACAGGATCTGCCGCACGCCCCGCATGTCAGACCGCCTGGAGGACATGCGCGGCCGCGCGGACGGACAGTCCCTGCAGCCGCCGCAGCGAAGGCAACAGGGCGGCCGGGGCCCGCGCGGGCGGCGCGGCCAGGCGTTCGATCGCGGTCTCGGGCGAACAGGCCGCGCCCGTCTGGGGATCGAAATAGCGCGGATAGAGGATCAGCGCGGCGGCGGCCAGTTCGGTCGCCGTCAGCCGGCGGCCGCGCCGGGGCGGCGGGGCGAGGTCGCGCGTCAGGCCCCAGCCCGCGAAGAACGGCTGGCCGTGGCAGACGACTTCGCGGCCGCGCAGCAGGGCCTCGAAGCCGGTCAACGACGTGGCGACATGGACGGCGTCGACGCCGGCCAGCAGGCGGGGCAGGTCGTCTCCCCGGACGATGCGGTCGGCATGGCGCAGCGCGTCGGCGTCGCGGACGCCGCCCTTGCGCAGCCCCGCCTCGACGTCGGGGTGCGGCCGATAGAGCAGGAGCGCGTCGGGTTCCAGCGCGCGCGCGCGGCGCAGCAGGTCGAGATCGCCGGTCACCCCGGCGCCGCCGAGCCGCAGGGACAGATCGCCCGCCACCTGGCCGGGAATGAGGACCGTGCGGCGGCCGTCCGTCGTCGGCGGCGGGGCGGTCCCGGACAGATTGTACTTGGTCAGCCCGAGCGTCACGACGCGGCGGACCAGCCGTTCGGCCCTGGCGGTCAGGGTCGCGTCGAAGCGGGTCTCGCTCAGCAGCCGCTCGAGGTCGCTGGGGCGGCCGGGGTCGAAATGCAGGCCGCCGCGATCGACGGTGATGGACAGGGGCGGCCGGCACTCCGCGCCCAGTCCGCGCGAACGCAGAAAGCCGTCCTCGACGCGGATCAGCGGGAGACCGGCCGCGCGGGCCAGGCTGTGAAGAGCGGCGGGCTCGCGCGAGGCCCAGGTCGCGATCGCGCCGCCGCGCCGCCGCGCGACGTCGATGGCGCGCCGTGCCGAGCGGGGGAAGTCGGGCGGAGCCGCGCCCGCGGGGGTCAGCATGGCGGCGACGGCCGCGCGCTTCCAGCCCGCGACGCCGACGCAGGCGGCCGCTGGGGCGTCGTCGGTCGCCTCGCGCCCCGTCGCGGATATGGCGGCGTTCACGAACGCAGACGGACGAGGGCGGTTGGGCTGCATGGCGGCAGTTGCTGTGCCAGAAGCGCCGTTTCATCGGCCCTGTGGGAAGCCACAGGCCCGCGACACCTATGGTGAACGCGAAGGGCGGGGAGGTTCACGGCTCGAACGGCGCCGGCTGAGGCGACGGAAAATCGGGCGACCGGCGCGGGGCGGGCGGCGACGTCCTGATCCCTGGTTCAAGCCCGAAGCGACGCCGGTAGTTGCGGTGGAAGACGCCGTAGTGGCCGAAGCCGCACTGGATGGCCACCGCTTCCGGAGCCAGGCCGGGATTGTCGCGCAACAGCCGGTGGGCGGCGTCCAGCCGGACCGCGTGCAGCGCGGTGTAGAACGCCGCGCCCCGGACGATCAGGAAGGCGCGGTGAAGGTCGGCGATCCGGACGCCGATCATCTGGGCCAGGGCCTTCTCCGACAGCCGCTTGGGCAGGGCGGCGAGAACCATGCGCTCGACCGTTTCGACCAGGTCCTGGTCGTTGGCCGCCTCGGAGGACTCAGACATGTCGCGGCGTTGCGGCGGTCTGACTTGCGGGGCAGGTCCTGGTCTGGGTCATCGCGCTCCCGTTTCCCGCTGTCGGCGCCGTTAGTCTCGACCTGTGCAAGTCGATGGCGCCGGTCCTTGATGTTTCGACGATCCCGCCGCCGTTCGTCGCGATCCCGGCCCAAGGCGAGAGATCGGCGAAGAGACTGTTCGCGCCGTCGAATATTCGAAGAGCGCGGCGGCGTTCAGGGGGCCGCATCCGCGCTCCTTCGCGTGTCTTCCTGTCATTAGGACAAAAATGCGGCGGAGCTTGTGACACGCTGAAGTGTGAAGTTTTTAAGTCGTGGCGCGCAACCTCGGCGCGCGCGTCAGCCGGCGGCCTGGCCGACGAGGCCGAGATAGGCCGACGTCAGGCGCCGGCCATAGGCGGCCGGCGAAAACGTCGCCGCGCGCGTCCGGCCGGCCTCGCGCAGCCGGCCGCACAGGGCGTCGTCGCTCGCGAGGGCGGCGATGGCCGCCGCCATGGCGACGACGTCGTGGGGATCGACGGTCAAGGCCCCGTCGCCGGCGACCTCCGCCAAGGCGCCGCGATCGGAGGTCAGCAGGGGAACGCCCGACGCCATGGCTTCGACGGCCGGCAGGCCGAACCCCTCGGCGAGCGAGGGAAACAGCGCCGCCCTGGCCTGACATATCAGCGCCGCCAGCGCGGGGCGGTCCAGCCAGGGCAGGCGCAGGACGCCCGGCGCGTCCAGGGCCCGGGCGAGG
>SXGU01545385.1_pt1 | contig 10527 bp, 1 predicted proteins | sample 3174531 | NCBI WGS metagenome assembly SXGU01 (sample SAMN11356863, study PRJNA531348) | freshwater metagenome | isolation source: freshwater sample F1-140 | place: China: Fuxian Lake, Yuxi | collected 2017-12-25 | reverse complement strand
TATATATAATACTGGAATAACAAATAACGGAACTGATTCTGGTGTAATCTTTGCCGAAATCGCGTTTAATGCACCTCATTTATATTACGCTTGTCAATTTCATTCATCGATGAATGGTGCGATATATGTTACCGATTTTGGACCAACTGGACCCACCGGACCCACGGGCGTCACAGGACCTACCGGACCCACGGGCATAACAGGCCCCACGGGACCCACAGGCCCCACCGGCGTAACGGGCACCTATGGACCTACGGGACCCACAGGCCCCACCGGCGTAACGGGCATAACTGGTCCATTCGGACCCACAGGACCAACCGGACCAACGGGAACCACCGGATCCATCGGAATTCAAGGCAGTGGCGGGTTGGTTTTGTATATTAATCGCCAAAATGGCGGCGGTTCTACAATCAACCAATTATCAACGATACCCAACACAAATGTTCAAAATAATTTTCCGATTAATCTTGATGCAAATGTATTCACGTGCGCAGGCGCATTTGCCGGCTTAATTCCGCAATTTACAAGCCAGCCGTTTTTAACATCCGGGTTATGGGACCTTAATGTATTTGCAGCCGCAACTGCCGGTAATGACATCGGCCATTTAGAGATTACCTTTTCGGCATATATTATTGATGCAAGCGCAGTATCACATCCACAAGTGCCAGGAACTACGATTGTCGACACCGTAAATGCAGCAACAATACCGCCAGTGAATTTACCGGTAAATGTAACTAAAATAGGAAATTCATCATCAGTTGTAACAATTAACAGCACGATTATTAGTGAGTATACCTCCAGTTTATACATTCCATATACGAGTATTGCTGCTTATATCACTCCATACCTACAAATCCAGATATATGTGTTTAATAATAATTCAAACACACGACAAGGTGCAATATACTATCAAAGTGCTGCAACCTATTCACACCTACATACAACACTCGGATTGGTCGGCCCCACCGGACCACAAGGTTATACCGGTTCATTTGGCCCCACCGGCCCCACTGGCCCCACCGGTCCAACCGGTCCATCTGGACCCACTGGCGTAACTGGTATAACAGGATCAACCGGCTCAACCGGACCAACGGGTGCACAGGGCCCCACCGGACCCATTGGCCCCACAGGCATCACAGGCACAACCGGCCCATTCGGCCCCACTGGCATTACCGGCATCGCCGGACCTACAGGAATAAGTTTTATCTATCAAATAACACCACCAACAAATATGTTGGTTACAAACACATATATGGATGTTTCATATAATCTATATGGAAATTCAGATGCAGGGTTTCCGCAATTATCTGCATTACCAGTAACATATACAGGAACGATCCGTACTGTAAATACGGAAGCAGAACTTGATACTGCTATAACAGCATCCATCAATTATGATATAATTCGTATTGCAACAAGTATCTCTTTAACTACGAGTAAAACGATAAATAAAAAACTAAAAATAGAGGGAACCAGCAATGCAATAACGTTGACATATAGCACAATTACACAACACTTTACGATCACAAGTGATGAAGTATGGTTTTCGTCGCTTAAATTTAATAATGGCAATAGTTCAAGTGAAGCAAATATCCTGGCATTTTCTGGATCTACAAATGTAAAAAATTATGTTACAGGATGTATTTTCGAAACAAATGAATTCGCAATATCGTCAAATATTTCCAACATTCAAATTACAAACAATACATTTAAATTCTTAGTTCCGACAGATACACATAGATATATTATTTTAACAGGTTGTCTTGGAACGTCGTTTATATGCGATAATATTTTCGAAGGAAACGCTACAGCATCGTCAACCCAATGTGTAAATATAAATAATGGTGTTGCAGCAAATTTTTTGAACGGTAATCTGATTATCAGTCGAAATATATCTCAAACATTACCAGTACAGCGACTGTTAATGGTCGATATATCGCTTCAAGGATCTAATTTTAGTTTATTTATCAGCAAGAATACAATGACTTGTACTAGTGGGTTTATAATATTTTATGCTCTCCCATTAGACGGAGTCAAGCAGATATATGTTATACAAAATACTGAAATATTAGGTGGAACTGCAACTGGTTCCAAGGGCATTATTGGCATTGATAGCCCATCCTCCTCTGTAATTTCATTTAATACACTAATTTATTCATCAAGTAATATTACGCCGGTTTTGAGAAGTGATTATACGGATCTAACAACTCCAGCAGCAAATCAACCATCGACAATTGCATATGCAACAGCGAGATTTACACCAGCGCAAACATATAATGTTATTGTTCCATTTATAAAAAATATAATTGGCCCTACTGGCACAACCGGCACAACCGGACCACAGGGGCCCACCGGGCCAACCGGTATAACCGGGCCAACTGGACCACGGGGTGACACTGGACCTACTGGCATAACCGGCCCGGCAACACCGTGGTCATTACTCGGCGGAACAAACTCGATTTATTATACTGGCGGGAATGTCGGGATCGGCATCTCAACGCCTGATACAAATTATGCGCTTGATGTTAGTGGTATTATAAAAACAATTGGTGTGAATAATATTAGTGATTACCGAATCAAAGAAAATGTGCAATCGCTTCCACACGAAAATCTTCCGTCGATAGATAGACTTCGTCCGGTTTTATACTATAACAAACTCACCCAAAAACCTGAATATGGATTTATAGCACACGAAGTACAGGAAATATTTCCGGATATGGTGATTGGCGCGAAAGACGCAAGCCAATTTCAAACAATTAATTATACGCCGATGTTTGCGCTGATTGTCAACGAAGTAAAACAAATGAGCCGCGAACTACTCGAAGCGAACCGCGAGATTGCAGCACTAAAATCCGATATAGAACAACTGAAAAAAACATAACGTATCATACTAAAATCGTAGCAAAATCGTAAGATAAACATCAGAGTTTATGTTATGATTATACAGTCATATACCCATATTCTTTCTCGCCGCTAGCATCGCCGATGATAACACTCGAAAGTGTAAACTCGACATTACCGCGCGATGATGCACTATTAGTTCCAATCGAAATTGCAAAAAGTACTTCATTTGAAGCAAATGTTCCAACATTTGAAGAACTCACCCCGCTTAATGTAAGTACGGCATTTGTATGACCAATAATAACCGGCGCCACCGTATACGAATTAAGATTCACATAAAAACAGTATTTCCCACCATTGGTCAACGAATTCGCATCCCAGATAATATAATTTCGTTTTGATTTATACCACCCACCGGCATCACCACTACCGGTCGCCTTCGTGTAAACAGTAATAAATGGCGTAGATACACGATTAAACACGCATAAATTCATACGAATATAACGAAGGTCCGCGACCGTGGATGTTGCCGCATTCGGGGCTAAATACCAGTTTATTTTATTTCGAACTGTTGGCGCAACATTTACCCAAGTATCGGTGTTTGCATAATACCAGCCGTTATACCCATAACGAGATATCGGAATTGCTTGCGGCGGGGAGGCATCCGCATATACAGCCGGCGTATTCGCAGCGATATTTATTACATTTTCCGAATATGGATACGAATTCGGATACGCCTGGCTATCGATCACCACCGTATTCAATCCACTAATATCTGTTTTCATCACCAATTTTACATTGTATGTCCGTACAGGAATTACATCTACACCTGTTAATAAATGCTGGTTCGGATTTGTAGCAACGGTAAGTTTTATATTCAATGAATCATTTTCAAGAAACGGAATACTTTGAATATCGGGAGTGTTTACTATATTATAAAGTCGAGACGGGTCATTATCCGCGATTTGGCATAACAGCTCTCGAGAGATATTTGAAATCGAATTCTCTGCATTGGTCAAATACCGATTTCCGGAATTATCCGTATTCATCGTAATATCGGCGGATGTTGTCGAAATTGTATCTAGAACCGATTCGATTCCAACCCGTGTAATTTCGCCGTGATAAGCCAAGTTTTCCAATAATTCAGATTCATTTGCAAATAAATCAACACCGTATATCGTATTAAAAAGATGGAGCGCGATATAACGAATAAAATCGTGCTTTATAAGCGATTTGGTAGGTTCAAAGGACGCCGCACCGCTGGCAGTCAATGCCCCAGACGATTCTGTTTTATTCAACATCGCGTGACAAAAATTTAATTTCAAATTTGCCGGCCAGCTTTTACGAAATACATAATATTTAATATCCGCCCCCGACAAATCATTTATATCTGTTGCATCGGTTTGAAATTTGAATACAGACGACATATCGCTTAATTTCACATAAAATACGGCAGTCGCGTCTGTTGTAGGCAGCTGTGCAGTTGATGAATCAAAATAAGCAGACCGCGACATCTCGAGAGATGTGTCTAATGCTGACACACAAAAAGGCACGGATGACATTTTGCAATGACAATATATATTACTATAAATAATAAGAGTTTATTTATTATTTATAATTCGTTTGTATAATAATTCGTTTGTATAATAATTCGTTTGTATAATAATTCGTTTGTATAATTATCTGGTTTATTACATTTCGTGAATGCAATGAATGCAATGAACGCAATGAATGTTATGCAATGACACCTTGAAACCAATGCTCTTTTTCGCCGCTAGTTTCACCTACAACTATGCAAGACATTGTAAACTCGACCGCGTTATACGAAGCAGCACTGTCGGTTTCAAGCGCAATTCGAGTAATGGTCTCATTATTTCCAAATGATCCTTGGGTCAGCGCACCAGAGCCGCTTACTGTGAGTTCTTTGTTCGTATGATCAATCACCGCCGGCAATCTATCATATGCGCCGAAATTCACGTAAAAGGTATATTTGCCATTATTTGTCATATCCGCAGAATTTGAGACAAGATATGCGCGCTTTGATGAAGCCGTATAAATCGTAATATACGGTAGCGAGGTCTTGTTGTAAGCCTTTAAATTAACCCGAATATACTGCAAGTCACTTACCTTTGAAGAAACCGTATTTGGTGACACCGACCATTTTATTTTGTTTCGGACCGTCGGGTCAACAGTAACCCACGCACTGGTATTTTTATAATACCATCCATTAAATCCATATCTCGCAACTGGGACATCCGTAGGCGGGGAATAATCCGCATAATTCGCTGAACTATCCGCTGTAATAACTGCAACATTCCCTGAATACGAGTATGCATTTGGAAACATTTCACTATCTATCACTGGAACATTTAATCCAGTAATGTCATTTTTCAGTACAACCTTCATATTGTATGTTCGCGATGAAATACTGTCGGAACCCGTCAAAATGTTCTGATTTTCTGCTGCAAAAACAGTGATTACTATGTTAAATGAGTCATTTTCCATTAATGGAACACTTTGAATACCGGTCGTACCGGAAATATTAAAAAGCCTAGCACGGCTATTTCCGACAATTTGCATCATAAGTTCCCGTGTTATGTTCGTATTTGTAGTCGTCGCATTTGTTAAAAACCGGTTTCCACTACCATCAATCGGTATTGTCTCATCACTTGAGGTTGTTGAAATCAAATCTAGTTTATTTTCAATAGCATTTCTTATTGTCTCACCCCAGTAACTTATATTTTCCAATAAGTCGCTTTCATTCTTGAATAAGTCAACCCCGTGGATAGTTCTGAACAACTTATACGCTAGATATCGCACATAGTCGTGCTTCAGTAATGCCTTATTTTGGGCAAACATTCCGGAAGAACCCATCATACCATTCGACTCACTTACGTCTACCATTGAATGCGCCGGATTTAATTTTATCGTGGAAGGCCACTTGTTTTTATAGACGTAATACCGAATATCACTTAATGATACATCGTTGACATCAAACGAATCTGTTTGGAATTTGAAAACCTCCTTCATATCGGAGAGCTTAACATAGAAGACGGAAGTAGCATCGCTGGTTGGCAACTGATATGCAATCTCTGGAACTGCACCAGATACATCCATTTGTAATGTACTATCCAATGCCGACACATTGAACGATATTTTCACCTGAGTCGAATAAATCGTAAGCTGATTGCTTGTTTTTGAGCCACTTGCGTATGTTAATGTTGCTGCTTGGCTTGCTGTAAATGTCACGCTTCCCGCTGAAACCATTGTGATTTGACCCGTTGTCGCGTTAATGGTTGCAACACTCGGATTGTTTGAAGAATATACAATCGCGGCGTCACTATTACTAGTTGGGAAGGTTGTAGTATAAATGGGCTCTGTATCGCCGATTAATCTCACACTTGGGACAGTAAATGTGGATGCAGATAATGTATTTGCCTGTAATGCCACACCCGTGACAGACCCAACGAACAAACGATACTGTATTCCATTATTTGTAATCACTTCAACGGTTGCATTTGTTGCGAAATTTTTAATCGTTGTTCCCACAGTGTAATATTTAATACCGTTTATTTTGAAATATTCACCCGTGTTAAGAGGCAAATAAAACCCATTGACAGTGCTTGCTGGGTCAATTACAGTATTCAATAATGACGCACTCGATGATAATGTTGTGTAAGGCACAATTACTTTGAACGTCGATGTTTCTATATTTGGAACTTGTCTCACCTCCGAATTTTGCGGTATGACCGACAATATCGTATTACCAGCTACATTTTCGGGTATTTGTATCTCCGTGATTTCGCGATTATTTATATTTTTCAGTAATTGAAGTTTTTGTACCGTTGATAAGTCCAGATCACTAATATTTGCACCACTTATATTCGCATTTGTAAAATCGGCGCCGCTAATATTTGCTCCTGAAAAATTCGTATTTGTTAATATCGCATTTACAAAGGATGCGCCGATCGCAGTTGTGCCAACCAATGACGCGCCGGCCAATGATGCGCCATTAAACGACACATTTGAAATGGTAGAACCAGCCAATGACGCGCCAGATAAATCCACATTAACGAAATTTTGAATCGCCGGATTTACAGTGATATTTTCAAGAATGTTTCCTGCACCAGAAACGGTGATTGTGCTTGAAACTGATGTTGGTGCATTATACAACGAAGTTCCTGCCTGGGATACAGCGACTGTAAACGTTCCGGGCGCGAGTAAGGTCACTAAACCGGATGATGCATTTACAGTAGCAACATTTGAACTTGGGTCAGTCAGAGAATACGTTATTGTTCCGCTACTTGCGCTTGACGCAGCAAGGTAGAATGGCACATTCGTTACATTTTTCGATATGTCTGTTGGAATACCAGTGATGGTTGTGTTTCCGCGTGAAATATCAAGTGCCCACGATATGTTAATCGGTGTCGTATATCTTGAAGAGTTGGCCTGACTGGCTGTAATTGTTGCAGAACCAAGAGAATATAATATAACTTCGCCGGATGTAGTATCTATGTGAGCCACGTCGGTATTACTACTTTCATAGGTGACCGCGCCATCGCTTACACTACTCGCGGTCAAATAAAATGACGCGGGATCATAATACTTTGATACGGCCGAGTTTGAATAAGGCGCGCTTCTAAATAATGTTGCTATCCTACGATTGATAACGAGTGCACACGATATATCTGTTGCGGCAGCGTATTTGGATGATGCGCTTTGCGATGCAGTGATAGTTATAGACCCGGCAGTGTTAATTGTAATCTGGCTGGTTGTTGCATTTACTCTTGTAATGGATGCGACATTTGTGTCACTGCTTGTAAATACAATGTCCGAGATCGAATTATTGCTGCTCGCCGAAACATTAAATGTTGTTGAAGTTGGGTCATACGTTCTTGTGATTGTGGCATCGGTGAAGTTTGTGCCTCGCGTTATTGTGTTACTCGCAAGTGAAACGGTCAACGACCACGTGATGCTTCCATACGCATATTGGGCGTTCTCTGCCTGGTAAGCCGTTAATGTAACTGGGGATCCGGTGGCTGTACCGCTCAATATGGTGACACGTCCACTTGCATCCACGGTTGCGACACTTGTGTCACTGCTCGAATATAAAACTGAGGTGCCGCCGCCAGGTCGTGAAGATGTTGCTGCAATGTTAAACGACAGATCAGGTGAATAGGTCTTGGAAATAGTTCCGCTGACATATGCATCGCTTGCACGGGTGATCGTAGTGGTTGCGCGGTTCACTGTAACCACACTGCTGTGGATTGTCGAGTCGTCATATTGTTCGGTTTCTGCTTGGGTTGCTGTAAATGTGACCGTACCATACCCAACCAGTGTGATTACGCCACTACTTGAATCAATGATTGCCACGTTTGAAGCATCGGTAGTTGTGCCATATGTAATGGCGCCGGCGGGACTATAAGTTGCGACAGGTGGTGTATATGTAACAGTGTCGCCAAACGTCACTGGTGATGTAATCGAAAATGTATTGGCCCACGGGTTTATTCCGAGACCATTGGTGAACGCCCACGATATACTACCCGCGGTGTATTGAGCGGTTGCAGTTTGTGATGCAGTTATAGTGGCCGTACCAGCCTTTAAAACGGTAACACGACCGCTGGTGGAATTCACGGTTGCAACGGTGGTGTCACTGCTGGAATAAGTAACCGCCGTCTCGCCGGGTCGCGAACTGGTTGCTGACACATTGAACGACAAGTCGGTAACATACATTTTTGAGATTACTCCCGCGACATAATCGTCATTTCTACGGGTAATCGTGGTCGTGGCGCGGTTCACGGTAATTGCACTGCTGTCGATATACGAACTCGCGTACTGACTGGTTGCAGCCGTCGTCGCTCTAAACGTAACCGTACCATACCCGACAAGAGTGATTGCGCCACTACTTGAATTAATGATTGCCACATTAGAAACATCGGTGGTTGTTGAATATGTAATTGCGCCGGCAGGACTGTAGCTCAGTGCAGGTGCAGTATAGGTTACCGTGTCACCAAACGTCACCGGTGATGTAATTGCAAATGTGTTGGACCAGGCGTTTGTTCCGGGTAAAACAGTCAACGCCCACGATGCACTACCAGCGGTGTATTGGGTGGTCTCCGTTTGTGCTGCGGTTATAGTCGTTGGACCCGCCTTCAAGACAGTAACCAGGCCGCTGGACGAATCCACGGTTGCGACCGTAGTGTCACTGCTGGAATAAGTGACCGCGCTGCCGATGCCACGCGAACTGGTTGCAGCAACGCTAAACGACAAGTCCGGCACATACGTTTTACTGATTGTCCCGCCAACATACGCATCACTTGCGCGGGTGATCGTCGTCGTAGCACGGTTAATAGTTACAGCACTACTGTCGATCGAAGAGCTCGCGTACTGAGTGGTTTCAGCCGTCGTCGCTCTAAATGTAACTGTGCCATAACCAACAATCGTGATTGCGCCAGTCGATGCATTAATGGTTGCAACATTGGAAACATCGGTCGTCGTGGAATACGTAATGGCGCCGCCCTGGCCGTAAGTCACAGAGGGTGCTGTATATGTAATTGTGTCGCCAAACACCGCGGATGATGAAACCGAAAATGTATTGGACCACGGGTTGGTTCCGAGTGCAACAGTCAAGTCCCAAGTATTGCTTCCAGCGGAGTATTGGAATGTCGTGGATTGTGATGCAGTTATAGTCGTTGTTCCAGCCTTTAAAACAGTCACCAGTCCGCTGGATGAATCCACAGTTGCGACCGTGGTGTCACTGCTTGTATATGAAATCGCACTGCCGTCGGTGCGCGAACTGGTTGCAGCGACGCTAAATGACAAATCGGGAACATACGTCTTGGAAATTGTCCCGTCAACGTATGCATCACTTGCGCGAGTTATCGTGGTCGTAGCACGGTTCACTCTAATCACACTAGTGTCGATATACGAGCTCGCGTACTGACTGGTTTCAGCCGTCGTCGCTCTAAACGTAACCGTGCCATTGCCAACAAGTGTGATTACACCACTACTTGAATTAATGGTGGCCACGTTGGAAACATCGGTGGTTGTTGAATATGTAATTGCGCCAGCGGGACTATAGCTGAGTGCAGGTGCTGTATAGGTGATCGTGTCGCCGAACGCAACAGGTGATGTAATGGCAAATGTGTTGGACCAGGGGTTTGTTCCGAGTGCAACAGTCAACGCCCACGATGCACTACCAGCGGTGTATTGGGTGGTCTCAGTTTGTGCTGCGGTCAATGTCGCCGAACCCGCCTTCAAGACAGTAACCAGGCCACTAGTGGAATCCACGGTTGCGACCGTAGTGTCACTGCTGGAATAAGTCACCGTGCTTCCGATGCCGCGCGAACTGGTTGCAGCAACGCTAAACGACAAGTCCGGCACATAGGTCTTCAATATGGTTCCGCTGGCATCTGTGGTGCGGGTGATCGTGGTTGTAGCACGGTTCACTGTAATTGCACTGCTGTCAATCGTCGAGCTCGCGTACTGACTGGTTTCAGCCGTCGTCGCTCTAAACGTAACCGTGCCATTGCCAACAAGTGTGATTGCGCCACTACTTGAATTAATGGTGGCCACGTTGGAAACATCGGTGGTTGTGGAATACGTAATTGCGCCAGCGGGACTATAGCTGAGTGCAGGTGCTGTATAGGTGATCGTGTCGCCGAACGCAACAGGTGATGTAATGGC
>SXGU01354796.1_pt1 | contig 10527 bp, 11 predicted proteins | sample 3174531 | NCBI WGS metagenome assembly SXGU01 (sample SAMN11356863, study PRJNA531348) | freshwater metagenome | isolation source: freshwater sample F1-140 | place: China: Fuxian Lake, Yuxi | collected 2017-12-25 | reverse complement strand
TCGGCGCGTGGCAAGAACAACTTGACGCAATGCTGCGCCGCCTGAAACTCCGCCGAGAGTAAAAGTCAGTAGAGGCGCAAGACCATTTGCACCCAACGCAAGGCTCGCCACGAGCGCCGCGATGCCAGACCACATCGGCCAAAATAATCTCGTCTGCAAAGTTTCGGCAGATGCTTTTCGCCACGGCAAAACGGGGGCTATCGACATCAATGTAAGTAATGCAATGCCGATTGGCACCGTCAGTCGATCAAAAAATGGAGCACCAACGGCGATCTGGCGATCTTGTAACGCTTCAATGATCAACGGAAACACGGTGCCGAGCAGAACAACGAATGCAAAGACCGCGAACAAAACATTGTTCGCCAAGAATGCCGCCTCACGCGACAAGGGCGAGTCAATTACGCCGGGGCTGCGCAGTTTGTCGCCGCGCCAACCAATCAAAAAAACCGAAACCACCAATACGACGGCGAAGAATGAGAGGAACCAAGCACCGATACCACTTTCACTAAAAGCGTGCACGCTATTTAATACTCCTGAGCGAGTTAAAAAAGTTCCAAGAATCGTCAAACTGAATGTTGCGACCAGCAAAGAAATATTCCAAACGCGCAACATTCCGCGTCGCTCTTGAACCAGCACCGAGTGGATATATGCGGTACCCGTTATCCACGGCAAAAGCGAAGCGTTTTCAACTGGGTCCCACGCCCAAACGCCACTCCATCCAAGGACCTCATAACTCCACCAACTACCGAGTGCAATACCAAACGTCAAAAAACCCCACGCAAAAAGTGACCAGCGTCGTGTCGCGATGAGCCAACCCTCACCAACTCGACCCGTAACAAGTGCGGCAATCGCAAATGCAAACGGCACGGTCACCCCGACATACCCGAGATACAAAATCGGTGGATGAAACATCACCAGAATATGATTCTGTAACAACGGGTTGGGGCCTGGCCCGTCTAAAACTCCTGGCGCACCTGCTGCAAATGGATTCGCTGGAAAAAAAGAGATTAAGAAAAAGAATGCCAGCACGATCATCATCACTGCCATTGCCAATGAGGCAAGCGATTCACTGAGTCGCTTGCGCATCCAAAAGCAAACAGCCATCGTGTAACCCGCAAGAATCAACACCCACATTAATATTGACCCTTCGAGTGCACTCCAGACCGCGGCGAAGTTGTAAAGAGCCGGTGTCGACCAAGAGCCAACTTTCTGCACATAAGCCAAAGAGAAATCGCGTGTGATCATCGCGTACTCCATGACCGCAAAGGCTCCAACGGCTGCCACGAATGCCAGCGTGGCGAAACGCGAAACTAAACGGATAACTCGTGGTTCATTGTTTCTTACTCCCGTTATCGCAGCAAATGCTCCGAACACAGCACAAATAAAACCGACGAGCAATAGTGCGCGTCCGATCGTGCCAGTTATCCCTGCACTTGCGAGCACGCCGCGCTCCCTGGTTCTTTTAGTCGATCTTTGTTTTTCGCTTCGTACTCGTTCGAATGTTTGACTTCAATTCGATTTGATTCAAGCACGCCATTGACCAGTCGACCGTGGGCAACCACTGAAATACATTCTTGAAATACTCCGCCTGGGTCACCCGAGTAAACAACATTCAACGACTTACCATTGAAAACAAGTTTGAATTCGGTCGTGATGTCACTTTTTGTCAATGAGCCTTGTTCGACTGTGCCTTGCACTCGCAACCTGTTGGCGGTGTCACAACCAGAGCGCACACCCAACTCATCAACATTGCAGTAATAATCAATTGCCGATGAAAGAAATTGGGTGACGATTATCGCACCACCCAAACCAACCAGCGACAACACGATGATTGGCACCAAACGACGACGCTTTGGTGATTGAACTTCGGGTCGCGGTGTTAGATCCATGGTTTGAATTCATCTTCGACATGTTTTGCTGACTCTCTGGCACGTCGCAGAGTAACGACTGCGAACAATAGAACTGAGCCAATCGTCAAAAAATATGAAGCAAAAATAAATCCGGCGTCCTTCATTAGTTGCCAACACCTTCGTTTTGACGATCAAGAATTGCGTCATCGATTCTGCGTTCAATCGCAAGATCACTCAACAACATCGTGCGCTGACGATGCAAAACGAGCCACATGAAAACGAGGGTAAATCCAATCACACCGCTGAACAAGGTGAACAACATCAGTCCATCCATTTTGACGTCACCGTTCGGATCAAGAACCGTTGCGCGCTGATGAAGACTGCGCCAAATCACGACGCTGAAATGCACGAGTGGAATCTCAAGCACCGCCAATAACGCGACCACGCCGGATCGTTTTGCGCGCTGTTGGGTCGTGCCATCCAGACGGCGCACGGCGAGATAGCCGATGTAGGTCACAAATAGAAATGCCGTTGTCGTGAGTCGTGGATCCCACTGCCAAAACTCTCCCCAGGTAAGTCGTCCCCACAAACTTCCTGTGACCAAAGTGATCGCCATGAACATCACCCCAACCTCAGCAGATGCGCCGGCAACGCGATCAAAACCGAGCGAGTGACGCTTGGCAAAAATATAGAATGCCGAGGCGATCGCAGTCACGATGAACGCAACGTAAGCAATCCATGCAGAGGGAACGTGCACATACATAATTCGAACTGACTCGCCTTGCACGACATCGGCTGAAGTTAGTGAGAGTCCGCTGATCACAACCCATGTCATTACGACGATCGCCAGAACGCCGATAACACGAGTTGCTTGCGTGCCGGTGTTCGAAACTTTTTGTGATGACTGTGACATTCTCTAAATTAACTCCATATTTTTGAGGGCGTATTTGTGGCTACGAATTATTCGTCGATCAACGATCCGAAAGCTAATGATCCTCCGATACCAAAAACTGCGGCAAAAATTGTCAGCAGGCCAACCCACGCCCAACCTTCAGATGTTGCCGCTCCACCACTGCCAAAAGCCGCTTCCGTGGCCCGCGTTGCAGCGATAAGAACTGGCGCCACTACTGGCAATAACAGCAAAGGAAGCAAAGTTTCGCGACCGTTTGCACCTGCAGTGAGACCGCCATAGAGCGTACCTACGAAGCCCAATCCAGTTGTAGCGCAGGTGACACAAGTAACCAACAGCAACAGACCGATAGACGAAACTTGTACTTGATATAGCAAAAACGCAGATGCAATCAACACCACATCGAGTGCTATCAGTTGCAGAGTCAGAGCTATCGCTTTGCCAAGAAATACCGCCGAAAGATCGATGCCCGCAACACGCAAAGAATCGAGTGCCGAGTCGGCTGTCTCAATTGCAAAAGACCTTTGCACGATCACGAACAACGAAAAAATTGTTGCCAGCCAAACCAAACCACCAGCCACGCGTTGCAGTACATCATCATTGTCAAGAGCAAAGGCAAACATGATCATGATCAAGCCGGCAAACGGCAACACTTGATTTGTTACAACTCGACTGCGCGCCTCGATACGCAAGTCTTTGATTAATACTGCGCTTACGACGCGGCTCTTGCTGGTTGTTCTTCTCACAATGTCTTGACCGTGCCCGTTGTGACCAACAAACTACGCGTCGCTAACGCCTGCGCCCGCTCAATTTCGTGCGATGCGAAAATTATTGTTGCTCCTGAATCGCGCGCGGCACGAAGAGTTGCATCTAATTCATCACGACCTTGCGCATCAAGCCCGGCATGGGGTTCATCTAATAACCACAATTGCGCACGACGCACGATCAGCGATGCAAGTGCACAACGGCGTCGCTGACCCGCAGAAAGTTTGGCGACAATTGTTGTGCTTAGACGACCCGATAAGCCCATGGCGTCCATTGCTTGGTCGATATCTGTTTTATCCGCACCAACCAGTCGCGACCAGAACGACATATTTTCTGTGACGGTTAGATCTTGAAACAACCCGTTTGCATGACCGAGCAGACCAACTCTTGATCGAACAGCCGAGCGATCGGTTTGTAGATCGCAACCTAAAACACTTGCCGTACCGCGGGCGATTGGCAAAAGACCGGCACATGCCCGAAGCAAAGTAGTTTTGCCCGCGCCATTGGGCCCTTGCAATAAAATGATTTCCCCGACGTTGACAAAAAAAGTTGCACCAGCAACAGCCGGAAATTTATCGTAGACAATCACAACATCTTTAAAATCGACTGCTTTCTCGGTCGTCATCTATTCGCCTTTGAACTTTGCCTGACGCTTCTCGACGAACGCACTTCGTCCTTCTTCAACATCTTTGCTCGCCCAAGCGCGGTCACGCGCGGCCTGCACGACATGATCAAGTTCTGGCGCCCGAGATGAAGCGTTTAGTGCCGCTTTATGACCGGCAATTGACAAAGGTGCCAGCAACGCAATTTCAGTTGCCCAACTGACGGCTTCTTCAAGTTCACCCAAGCGATGTACAGAACCGAGGTTCGCGAGTTCGGCACCTGAATAGTTTCTTGCCCCCAACAGCATCGCCCGTGCCACTGGCCACGAGCATTCACGAGCCAAACGCTCAACTGTCCAATGATTTACAACAAGACCAAGTCGCGCCGCAGGCACGCCGATAGCACTTTGTGCAGTCGCAACTCTCAGATCACAACTCATTGCAATTTGTGCACCAGCGCCCAAGGCAGGGCCATCAATGGACGCAATCGTCACGCTCGGTAAAGTCGCGAGTTGAATCAAGAACTTGTGCAAAGCATCAGTGAACTCCGTTTCACGAACACCCGATAGATCGGCACCCGAGCAAAATGCCGGTGCCGTGCCGGTAATTATCACAACCCGAGTTTTCCGTTTGACTGACTCGTCTAGTGCACTTGCGAGTTTGAGCAGAGTCTGTTGATCAACAGCATTGCGGCACTCTGGTCGATCGATTGTGGCAACCAGCACCGACTCGCCCCAATTCAACTTCACCGTCATTGAAAACCAGCCCGTAACATAAACACAGATGAATTCTCGCACACAACGCCGCAAGTCGAATAGTGCAAGAGCGGGTTCAGCAACAAGTCGGCTAACTACTGAACTAGCGAGTGATCCAGTTCTCGTAAAACGGGCATTGATTTCTAATTGGGCAAAACGTGCCAGCCGTTTGGGATACTCATTTTTTGGGATTTCGACCATTGCTGTGATTTGGGGACTTACTGTTGAGTTCACACCAAACGCCAGTCGTGTTGCATCTGCAGGTTTAATTGTCGGAAGTATTGTTTTAGCGCCGGCAATCCTTGTGCATTATTCGGTCAAAGCAGCCGTGCGCGACGAACGTGAACGTGGCATCTAAAAGCAAATGATGCCAATGATTGCCTGGAGTTAGACTCACACCATGCATCAGGCCACTGAGCATCACCCGGCGTTCGAAGAATACTGCGAATGCCTTTACGAACTCGACGAAGATCAAATTGAATTAATTCAGGCGCGCATTGCTGACCGCTTAAATGTTTCGCGTGCGTCGGTTTCCGAAATGATCAAGCGAATGCAGACCGAGGGGTTGGTCGTCTTGACCGGGCCAAGAATTGCACTGACCGAAAAAGGGAAAACACTGGCAGAAGGAGTTGTCCGCAAACATCGCCTCGCTGAATGTTTTTTGATTGATGTACTGGGTCTGCCTTGGGCAACAGCACATCACGAAGCCTGCAAATGGGAGCACGTAATTACTGACGAAGTTGCAGGTGCGTTGGCGAAGATGCTCGGTCACCCAACTGCATGTCCGCACGGCAATCAAATTCCGGGGTCAAATTATCAAAGTGTGCCGTTCATGAAACTCAGTGACATTGAAATCGGCAAATCCTTTATTATCGTGCGAATCTCCGAAGAGTTAGAGGAGACAGCCGGCGTTCTAGACAGTCTTGAAGCAAATCGGATGTTTCCCGGCCGCGAAGGAGTGGTCACAAACAAGACCAAAGACGGTGAAATAAGTTTATTAATGAACGAAGCAGTTTCTCGAGACTCAGTGACTATCGGCCCGTTTATCGGCAGTAGATTGCTTGTCTCATCCCGTTAAGCATTGAGTTTTAAAACATGAGAATATTAAAAACTTATGGAACTTTTGCCGTATCTTCAGTTGCCTTAATTACTTTGGTTTCTAGTTGCGCTACGACCATCAATCAGTCGGTTGTTACGACAGTTGCGTCAAGTTCAGAATCAACAACTCAAGCGACGATCAACAGCCAATTGACAACTGACGAGTTGCTCGACGAATTATTGCTTGCCGTCGACAATTTAAGTAAGTCAATGCAAAAGGCCGAACGCAAAAAAGTTACCGAGCAACTGGCGCGAGTAGTTTCGCTCAGCGACGCAATTCGTCCAAAAATATTGGCGACTAGCGACCAACTTGCAGCTGATTTTGATCGGGTGATCAATTTTGCGAAAAGTGCGGTCGAACGTAACCGCCCTGCCGACGCCGACAAAGCATTGCGATTTCTGCCACTTGTTATTGATGCTTTTACAAAATTGTAAACAGCAAACAATTACTTGTGAAAAATCATCTCTTTTGGCAGTGGCTCGCTGTGCAACACAGTTAGCTGTTTCGTAGACCGTGTGAGTGCAACATACAACGCACGCAAACCGTGTATCTGCGCGGCGACGATCTTTGCTGGTTCAACGACGATCACTCCATCAAGTTCAAGCCCTTTGACCACGCTTACTGGCACGACTGTAAGCCCCGCCTCGATGCCAGAAACCCCAGCGCGCCCGTGGGCGGTTTGAGCCCTGTCCAGTGCGGCCGAAATAGTTTCAGACATCGAATCAGGACAAACAATTGCGACATTTCCACCACTGAGTTCGGCGACCATTCGTTGTGTTTCTTTTATCAAATCGCCGAAAAGTTGATCAGATGTGGTGGCAATTATTTTTGGCAACTCGTCACCTTCGCGAACCGAAACGGGCGAGATTTGTAGTGGCGCAGCAGATTTCAAAACTTGAGTCGCAAGCTCCATTATTTGGCGTGGAATTCGATATCCGATAGTCAGACCGATTGTTCGCGGTGGATTTTTTTTCGGCAAATGTGCCAAGACTTCCTTCCATGATGCAGGCGCATGGGCCGAAGTCGCCTGGGCAATGTCACCAACAATCGTCATCGCACCATTGAGCGAGCGACGCGAAATCATTCTCAGTTGCATTGGTGAGAGATCTTGCACTTCGTCAATCACGATATGACCATAGGTGCGAACTTCGTCTTCGTCATTGATCCGACCATTTCGCCGAGGCTTTGGTCCGAGTAGTGATAGCGCCTCGTCCAGCACGGCAACATCGGCGTCACTGAACTTGGCTTGCGCCAAAGACTCTGATCGTTGACGGTGCAGAGACTCGTATTCTTCTGGCGTACAAACTTTTTGTGCGGCTAGCCGCAACAACGCTTTCGACGAGTACAAATCGTGCAACAACTCTGCGGCCGTGAGCACGGGCCACATGTAGTTGATTATTGCGCGAAACTCTGGCAGATCTCTCAAAGCACTCCGCATCGTCTCAATATCGGCGTCTGGGTTGCCACTAGTTGCGATCATCGTGGCGATGATTTCTGTTTCGACCCAATGGTTCGCCGCGTTATGTCTGCGAAAACGACGACGTCCTTCGCTGATCAAGGTCTTGGATTGATTAACGGTCAAACGCAAATAACCCGCGCCGAACGCAATTTCTGCATCTTTGCGCAATGGTCTCTGACGATCTCTAATTGCTGTTGCAATAATTTGCGACATTCGCAGATCACCTTTGATTCGTGAGACGGCTTCACTGTCTTTGGCGCTGAAATTATGGCCTCGCACGAGATCGGCCAACACGACTTGCTCGACACCGGCTTCGCCAAGCGACGGCAAAACTCGTTCGATATAACGCAAGAACACTCGATTCGGGCCAACGACCAACACACCTTGATCCTCCAACGGAAATCTGAATGTGTAGAGCAAGTATGCGGCACGATGCAGCGCCACAACTGTCTTGCCAGTGCCTGGCCCACCTTCAACTACCAGCACACCTTGTTGCGGTGAGCGGATAATTTCGTCTTGCTCGGCCTGAATTGTCGCCACGATATCGCCAAGTTGCCCGGTGCGACCGCGAGACAAAACACTCAGCAGTGTGCTGTATCCCCGAAGCGTCGGAGTGCTCGATGCAGGCTCACCGTCCAGACCCTCGTCATGACCAACACCCAGATGTCCCATCCCAAAAAGTTCGTCTTCAATGCCGAGTAATTCTCGACCTTGCACTTCAAAGTGTCGGCGACGAGCGAGACCCATTGACTCTCGACCTGTCGCGCGATAAAACGGTTCGGCAACTGGTGCTCGCCAATCGACGACAACAGGTTCTCTTGACGAATCGGCAACTGCGATTCGACCGATATGAAAACTTTCAAATACATCAGGCGATTCAGTCAGACGATCGATTCGACCGAACACGAGTGCCGAATCGCCGAGATCAAGTTGCGTCAGGCGGCCGACCAGTACTTCGTCAAATGCGTTGCGCTCAAAGCGAGCCTGATAGGTGCCGCCCATCGACGCTTCGTTCATCGAGCGGATCTTCCAGGCGTCGGTTTTGGTTGTTTCCAGACATTCGTAGGCGTGGTCGATAAACCTCTGCTCATCCTCAAATTCAGGGTGCTGTTTGGTCATTGTTTTGGTCGCAGATTCTAAAAAATAGAGTTTTTTTATTCTAACGACTGGCCAAAGCCTTTTTGCTGGCACTCAATGGCGGAGTAACTGGCGTCACATTGTTGTAATTAGCTGCAGAGTTTGACATCGATGCACACATCACGGGCACACTGCTTCAACGGCTCTCTGCGGAGGTTCATGTTTGATCTCAAACTGAAGAAATCACGACGCCAGATGATTTCTTTATTTTTAACTGGGATTTTTCTCGTTTCTGGTTGCTCGTCATCGCCAACCCTGAGTCTGAATGATTCAGTGATCACAACTAGCGCGGCCAGCACAGCAGAAGGTATCGCAAACGACTTGACTTACCAGGCTGTTACAACTAGTTCAACTATCTCAACTGGTGCTATTTCATCAGACAGCACGAGTCTTGAAAATAGTCAAAATAATTATGATCAAACCGTCAGACAGCAGTTTCAAGAATTAGTGCAATGGCAAGACAAGTGCTACCAAAAACCCAAGTCGTGCATTGTTGAAGAATTTACTATCTCAGGCACCCAGTATCACCAAGCGCTCAGTGAACAAATGAGTCTTTATGCCAAAAATAATATCAATAGTCGGCCAGGAGACGGCAAGCGCTTAGTTGAAATTGAACAAATTTCATTTGAAGATCAGTCGTCAGTGGCGCAAGTTAATGCCTGCATTTATGACACCGTAATTCTGTATATGGATGGATTTATTTTTAACGACCGTGTCTCGTCGTCTCACACTCGTTGGACTCTGCAATTAGATAACAATCGATGGAAGTGGATTGGCTTCCAAATTTTGCATCGCGAATACGACACGAATATCTGTCAAGAACAAAAATGAAGCAACGCATTCTCATTTGCATCGTTTCACTGGTTCTAAGCACTTGCTTGGTTGTTTCTACAACTCACGGTTCGATTGCGAAAGCAGAATCAAACGGTCCGCATAAAGTAATCGACGAATACGGATCAGTCGTCGACAAGACAATCATCGCCGGAGTCATTGTCCAACAAAACGATGCGCCAGGCGTTTCAGATTCTTGCCAGTGGTCGCCTTCTTTGCCTCGTGATTCTGGGCAAGGTCAGGGCGCAGGCGAAGAAGTGACCAAACAGATCGGCTCAATAAATTTTCGACTTTACGATCGCGCCTGCGATGGTGAAACAACGACTTACTATTGGATTCCAGAAATCTCAACTGAACAAGTCGCTCGCTCGGCAGCAAGTGTTGTTTACGACTTGATTCCAGCACCATTTGGTGAATTCGCTCCACCGGCTCGTCAGGGTTTAATCAACATCGGCACTTGGTTTTGGGTGGAACCAACCGTGTGGCAACCCAAGTCAGTAACCGCGTGGGTTCCAACTCCACAAGGGCCTGTCTTTGTAACCACCACTGCAACACCAACGAAACTGGTGTTTCATCCGGGCGATGGATTTCGGGGCAACGGCGACAAAACTTGCACAGGTCCTGGCCAAAAATGGGTCAACATGATCGGCGACTCGTTACCTTCGACTTGTATGTATTCGTATCGGCATTCGTCGGCCGTGAATTCAAGCGGCCTGTTCTCGGCAAACCTCTCAATTATTTGGCGTGTGGCTTGGCGTTCAAGCACAGGTGCATCAGGAACCTTGCCAAATGTAATTACGAGTTCCCCGCACCAAATGAACATCCGCGAATTTCAGGCCTTGGTGACTTCATAAACCCATACCTTTGAAGGTCGCCGTATATTAATCTCGCGAAATAGCGCCAAACCCACTATTAGGAAACCTGGTTTCAAGTTGCTACCCTTGTGAAAGCGTTTACGATCGTGTGAGCGTAATTCATATAACAAGAAGGAAGTACAAGCTATGCCAACCGGTACCGTGAAATTTTTCAATGACGAAAAGGGTTACGGATTTATCTCGCGCTCTGATGGAGAACCAGATATTTTCGTTCACTTCTCAAACATTGAAGGCACCGGGCGTC
>SXGU01570778.1_pt1 | contig 10528 bp, 9 predicted proteins | sample 3174531 | NCBI WGS metagenome assembly SXGU01 (sample SAMN11356863, study PRJNA531348) | freshwater metagenome | isolation source: freshwater sample F1-140 | place: China: Fuxian Lake, Yuxi | collected 2017-12-25 | reverse complement strand
GAGGGCGCCGGCCATGAACCCCTGGGCTTTCATGGCGTGCGTCTGCACCCGGCGGGTCTCGTCGCTGTACACGCGGACCTCGTCGCGGACGCCATGCTCGAGGTCGCGCTTGATGTCTTCGGCGGCGAGCGCGAGCCAGTGGAGGAAGCCCTGCAGCGACGGCGGGTGAACGCGCTCATGCGCAAGCGCCGCGTTCAGGAACTCCTCCAGCGCATCCAGCGCCTCTGGGCCCAAGCGCGACTGGATCGCCCGCCGGCCGCCGAGCGGCCCCAGCACCTAGGCGAAGAGGGCGAAAGGCGGCATCAGGTCGACGCGCGCCAGCAGGTCGGCGATCAGATCGTGGGCGCGGGCGAAAGCTGCGTCCTCCTCGCGGAGTTGGGCGAGCCGCCGCCACAGCGAGCCGTCGCGGCCATGGGCGAGGCGGAAGAGCTGGTCTTCGGAAAGGCCGATCAGCGGCCCCTTCAGCACCGTCGCCAGGGTTAGGTCGTCGGACGGCAGCAAGAGCGCATGGCCGAGGGCCATCAGGTCCATCACCGCGAGCTGGTCGGTCAACAGGATGCGGTCGGCGCCGGCGACCGGCACTTGAAGCTGCTTCAGCGCCTTCACCAGCGCATCGAGGAAGGTGCCGCGCCGGCGCACCAGCACCATGACGTCGCCCGGCCGGATCGCGCGTCCCCGCGCCGGCAGCAGTTCCTTCTGATCCACCCATTCGTGAATTCGGCGCGCGATCACGCGGGCGAGGCGCGTCTCCGGGTCGTCGCCCTCGCGCTGGTCGACCGGCGGCGACCATGGTGCCAGCTCGGTGCGGTCGGCGGGCTCGACCAGCGGCCAGAGCTCGACCAGACCCGCGGTGCCTTTGCGGTGGGGCACATGGCGGATCTCCGCCCCTTCCGGCGAGACGCCGGTCCGTGCCCCGGGCTTCGCGAACACCTCGTCGACGAAGGAGAGCACGGCCGGGGTCGAGCGGAACGAGGTCTCGAGCTGCACCTCGCGCCATTCGCGGTTGGCGCCCCCGACGCGGAGCGCGAAGTGAAGGCGCATGCGCTGGAACTCGTTCGGGTCGGCGCGCTGGAAGCCGTAGATCGACTGCTTGTAGTCGCCGACAGCGAAGACCGTGCGCTCGATCTCGCGGGCACCCGTGCCGGCGAAGAACTCCTCGGCCAGGCGCTCGACCACGTGCCACTGGTCGGGGTTGGTGTCCTGGGCCTCGTCGATCAGGATGTGGCCGAGGCCGCCGTCGAGCTTGAACAGCACCCACGGCGCCACGCCTTCCATCGAGAGCAGGTCGCGGGTCCTCAGGATCAGGTCGTCGTAGTCGAGCAGCGCGCGCTCGTCCTTGAGCCGCCCATAGGTCTCGACCACGGAAACCGCGAGGCGCACCAGCGCCGCGGTCGAGCGCGCGACGGCGAGGGCCTTGAGGCGGCCGTCGAGGGCGAGAACCCGCTCAGCCTCCGTCCGCATCGTCGCCTTGATTCCGGGGTGGTGTGCCTCGGCCGACTTGGTGGCGAGGTTGGTGTGTATCTGTCTGTCCGTCTTCTTCAGGAAGAGGAGACGATAGTCGTCGAACATGGCGAGGCGACGCTTGGGCTCGGCGAGGAACCGAGACAGCACGGCGCCGCGCTTCTGATCGGTGACGCTGCCTCGGGTCAACGCGTCGCAGGCGCGGCGGAGCGCGGGCAGGTCGAGCGCCTTGTCGCCGGTCGCCTCCGCCAGTAGGTCGCCCGGCACCGTCGTCGGATCGGCGCCATGGCGGGCGAAGATCTGCCCGACCGCGCCATCGACGCCGTGATCCTGGACCAGGCGCATCAGCCGCCCGCGCTCGCGCGCCAGCGCGTCGACCAGCATCTCGAAGCGCTCCTCGCCGGCCCGCGCGGTGGCGATGGCGAGCGCGTCGGCCAGCGGTCCGCCGGCCTCGGCCGCCTTCAGCACGCGGGCGCGCGCCTCGGCCATCAGCTCGTCGGCGACCCTCTCCTCGGCGAGGTCGAAATAGGGGACGACGTTGGCTTCCAGCGGGAAGCGGCCGAGCAGGCTCTGGCAGAAGCCGTGGATGGTCTGGATCTTCAGTCCGCCCGGTGCGTCCAGCGCACGGGCAAAGAGTCGTCGTGCCCGCACGCACTCGTCGGAGGCGACGCGGCGCCCCAACAGCTTCGACAGGCTGTCGTCGATCTCGGCATCGTCGGAGGCGGCCCAATGCGCCAGCTCGCCCATGACGCGCGTCTTCATCTCCGCTGCCGCCGCCTTGGTGAAGGTGAGGCAGAGAAGCCGCTCCGGCTTGGCCCCGTCGAGCAGGAGAAGACGCAGCACGCGGTCGGACAGCACCGAGGTTTTTCCAGAACCTGCGGACGCGCCGACCCAAACGGAGAACTGCGGTTCCGCCGCCGTGAGTTGCTTCTCGGAGCGTGTGCGGGCTTTACCCGAAGCCACGACGCCGTCCCTTTCGTGGCCCCTCTCCCACCCCAACCCTCCCCCGCCTGCGGCGGGAGAGGTGGGCACGAGCGTGGAGGTTGTCGTTAATCATCCGCCCTCCACCGTCGACCACTCCTTCACCCGCGCCAAGTGATCGTAGTCGCTGAAGCGGGGGCCGGAGGCCGGGTCGGGGCGGGAGAGGTACGGTGTCTGCGGATCGGCGAATTTGCGGATGAGGTCGCGGAGGCCCTGCTTCGCCGCGTCGATCAGCGCGCGCGGGTCGCCGTCGGCGAGCGTCGTCACCTTGCCGGCCGGGTCGCCGCCGGAGAGGCGCCAGTATTCGAGCGCCTCGACGGTGCCGCGGGGCACGCCCTTGAAGCCGCCTTCCTCGGCGATCACCGCCTCCAGCGGCAGCTGCGGGGAGACGCCGCGCTCGACCTCGCTGCCCTTCGGCGGCTCGCCGGTCTTGTAATCCAGGATGACGAGGCCGCCGGAGGTGAGCCGGTCGATGCGGTCGGCCTTGCCGTAGAGGCGGAAGCCGTCGATCGCCACCTCGCCCCAGCTCTCGGTCACGCTCACGGCCAGCTCGTGCCGGCGCATCTCCTCCTGCTCGAGGAACCAGTCGGCGATGCGCTCGAAGCGCGGCCACCAGAAGGCGCGGACGCCGGGCCGGTCGAGCACCGCGCCGAAGGCTTCGCGTCCGATCGCCAGCAGCTTCGCCCGCGCATCATCCGGCAGTGCTGCGGGAAATTCGGCGACGAACTTGTCCAGCGCCTCGTGGATGAACTGTCCGCGCTCGGCGGCGCCGGGATCGGCGTCGATCGGATCGAGCGCCGAGAGCTTCAGGATGTGGCGCGCATAGATGCCGTAGGGGTCGCGCATCCAGGTCTCGATCTGCGTCACCGACAGCGCCGTCGGCCGTGCCGCGACCGGCGGGCGCGGCGACGGCGGGGCGACGCGGATCTTGGCCTCGGGCTCGTCCAGCGCCTCGGCCCAGGCACGGACGTCGCGGCCGGCGGCGCGCAGGCGCTCGGCCCCGTCCTCGCCCAGCACGACGTCGAGACGCAGCAGCCAGCGCGACGGCACCGTCGGCGTGCCGTCGACGCGCTCGGCCCGGGTCAGCACCACGCGCGGCGCGGCGGCCAGCTCGACGAAGTCATGCGCGGCAAGGCCGATGCGGCGTTCCGGCGGCGGCAGGCCGAAGCGCGCCCGCATCGGCCGCGACAGCCACGGATCGGCGGCAGGCTCGGGCGGCCAGGTGCCCTCGTTCAATCCGGCGAGCACGACCACGTCGGCGGTCTGCAGCCGCGCTTCCAACGGGCCCAGGATCGAAAGCCGCGGATGCTGGCCGCGCTGCGGGCGCACCACCAGCCCCTCGGTCAGCGCGGTGTAGAGCTGCGGATAGTCGCGGCCGCGGTCGAGCGCGAAGATGCCGGCGGCCTCGCCGAGATCGGTCAGCGCGTTCGCCAATGTCTCGCCGGCCTCGCCCTGCCACAGGCGCTCGGCGCCGGAGGCATCGGGGGTCGCGGCCAGCGCCTCCGCCGTCTCGATATGGGATGCCAGCAGCAGCGTCAGCGCGGCGCCGCCGGCAGCGAGCCCGTCCAGCAGCGGCTTGAGGCGCGTGGCGAGATCGGTCACGAAGGCGATCAGCGTTCTCGTCTCGGTCGCGTCCTTGAGGTCGGCGGCGGCGAGTGCTTCGAGCAACCCGTCGATGCCCGGCGCCGGCCGCGGCCCGCGCAGGACGGCGCGTTCGAGCCGGCGGGCGAGGTCGCGGAATGTCGCCGGGTCGCGGCCGCCGGCAGCCAGCGGATGCTTGAGCAGCGCCAGCAGGTCGACCGGCGCCAGCTGCGTCTCCGCCGCCTCCAGCAACAGGCGGAGGAAGGTGCCGGGCGGCGTTACCGCCAGCGGCTGTCCGGAGGAGTCGTCGACCTGGAGGCCCCAGCGCGCCATCTCGGCGGCGACGCGGCGGCCGAGGCCGCGGTCGGGCGTGATCAGCATGGCGCGCGCCTGGTCGGTCTCCAGCGCCTCGCGCAAAACCAGCGCGACCGCGCGCGCCTCGGCCTCGGAGGTGGGAAGATCGATGCGGGCGAGGCCGTCGACGGCGGCGGCTTCGGGCGGGGCGAGCGTGCGCCAGTCGTCGGAGGTCGCGGCCGGCTTCAGCGCCTGCTGCAGCAGCAATGCGCGCGGCGGGGCCTCGGCGGCGCGTTCCCAGAGCGTGACGCTCTCGCGGCTGCGTTCGAGCTGCGCCAGCAGGCGATGCATGGTGTGCTGCGGATGGGTCGGCTCCTCGCCGATCGCGGCCCAGCTGCGCTCGTCGCAGGCGAGGTCGAGGCCGGGCAGCACCACCTCGCCTTGCGGCAACCTCAGCACCACGGCCATCAACTCGGCCGTCGCCTTCAGGCTGCCGGTCGATCCGGCGATGATGACCGGCGTCGCCGGCGGCGCCTGCCGCCACGATTCCGCCTGCAGCTGCAGCAGGCGACGGCGCCGGTCGGCCGGATCGAGCGCGCCTTCGTCCTCCAGAATCTTCGGCCATTCCTCGGAGAGGATCTTCAGGAACTCGACGGTGAGCTGCCAATGCGTCGCCAGGTCGTCGGGCACCAGCGACGGCAGGTCGGCGAAGGCGAGGCCCTCGGTGTGGATCTGGTCCAAGAGGCACGCCAGCTCGCGGGCGAGACGCGCCGCATGATGCGGCAGGCGGTCGCCGCCGCGGGCGAGGATGGCGCGGGTCAGCATCAGCAGACGCCTGGGCTCGGAGATCGCCGGGGCCAGGTCCAGCGCATCGGCGAGGCCGAGATCGGCGGCGAGGCCGAGGTCCAGCTCCGCCGCATCGACGTCGCCGAGAGGCACCATCCGCGGCAGCAGCAGCGCCGTGCCCTCGGTTCCGCGCAGGAACGCCTCCGCAAGCGCGCGCGCCGCGCGCCGCGTCGGCAGCAGGATGGTGATGTCGGCGAGCTGTTGCAGATCGGTGGTTCGTGCCAGCAGCCCCCTCGCCAGCGCGTCGAGAAACGGCACGCCCGGCGGGATGGTAGAGAGGCTCACGGCGCGAGCGCCTTCAGCCGCTCGTCCCAGGACGGCCCGCCCACCAGCGTGACGGCGCGTGACTCCTCCGTGTCGCCGAAGGCGAGATGCACGTCGAGGCGGTCATCGGGCAGCAGATCGCCGAGGCGCTCCGGCCATTCGATCAGCGAGATCGCCTCCAGGAACGCATCCTCGATGTCCAGTTCATAGGCATCCTCGGGCTTGGCGAGGCGGTAGAGATCGAAATGCCAGACCGGTGCCGGCTTCAGATCATAGGTCTGCACTAGCGTGAAGGTCGGCGACGGCACCTCCGCCGGCCCGCCCAGAGCCTGGATGATCGCGCGGGCGAAGAACGTCTTGCCGGCGCCGAGCTCGCCCGAGAGCGCCATGATGTCGCCGGCACGCAGCAGCGGCGCCAGACGCGTGGCGAGGGCGCGGGTGGCTGAGGTGCTATTGAGAGCGGAAGAGACAGGTGCTCTCATATTTTAGGCGAGCGGCTTGTGGCTGTCGGCAGAGCCATAAGCTCTAAACTGGTTCCATATGTTGAAGGCGTATTGAGCGACGAACTCGCCACGCTCCTCCGCATGCCAGATAAGCACTTCGACACCGGGGCCCTTTCGGATTTGTTTGGCGTGTCGAATGATTTCACCAAAGATTTCTTCGGCGTTCTCGTCAGACACAAGTTGGATCGAGACGTCATAGTCGGTCGGGATAGGCTTGCCGAATTCGCAATAGTGAATACCGCGAATCCACTTCTCGATTACCGCATTCAGAGGCCGAGCCGGAATCAGAATCCCGGTTCGTGATCCCGAAGAGAAGTTGCTTCGAAATGAGGGCAAGATCCCTGGAGCGTCGGGATTGTGAACGGAGATGACGCTTTGCCTCAGCTTTTCGCGTCGATTGGACCGGTGTATCGCATCTCGTGCAGATTTGGCTTGCCTGGGATCAATTGCTCGCCTTGCCTGTTGGACAATATCCCCAAGTGCTGGCTCTGCCGGATCCATACAGAACGCCATTCGACCAAGGATGTCCTTCTCTGGGGCGCTGTAGCGGTTGTTGCAGCTACTGCAAGCTGGCGCCTTCCACTTGCCGATCGGCGGCGTGTCATTCGGATACCAGCTGCGTGCGATCACATGATCATCGGTCACGTCCGATGGCGGGACCAGCCTAAGGCAATAGACGCATTGCTTTGTCACGCTGGCTTTTGCGGCCATGTGCCGGTGTTCCTCAGCAGTCGAGAGCTAGGCTCGTTTCCTCGATGCCCTCTTTGAAACCACCTTCGGCTCCCTCGTCGCGTCTGACGAGGTGATCATCCCGAGACCCGAGAGCTTCACCGCCGCCCGGCCGGGCAGCGTCGCCACCAGGTGCAGCTCGCCGCCAAGGGCGCCGACATAGCTGCGCAGGGTCGACAGGAGCATGTCGGTGCGCGTCTCGATCCGGGACACGCTGTCCTGGCCGACCCGGAGCCGCCTCGCGACCGCGGCCTGGGTCCGCACCATCGCCTTCCTAAGATCCCGTAGCGACGCCTCCTCGGCGATCAGCTCCTTCGCACGAGTCTCCACCTTCCGGCGCCGCCTGGCGGGAAGGGACGCGATGACTTGGTCGAGAGTTCGAGACATCAGGGCAGCTCCTCAAGTCTTCGGCCGCGGCCGTCCGGCCGTCTTCATCTTCAATCTCGCGAGATGCGCATCGAAGCGCTGGTCCGCCTTCCGGATCAGCACCTTGTAGAACGCCCTCTCGCTTCCTCCGGACTTGTCGCCGGCACAGAGAACGACGGCCTGCCTCTCCGGGTCGAAGGCGAATGCGACCCGCCACTCGCCGTCTGCCGCCGCGAACCGCAGCTCCTTCATGTTCCTGTGCTTCGAGCCGTTCAGCGTATCGACCCGCGGCCGCTTCGCCAGAGACCCGAACGCCTCGATGACTTTCAACTGTGCCAGAAGCTCGTCCTGCACATCGGACGGGAGCGCCGCGAAGTCGGCCTCGAACTCGTCGGCGAACAGGACGATGTGCATGACGCTATATGGCTTCCAAAACATATGGTGTCAAGATCATGCCAGAGGACAGGCGGGCGGCGTGCGGCCTGAGAGCGCTTGCTCCCACGCTCGACGCTTTCGGCCGGTGTCGCGGTAACGGCTTGCCGCACGCGGTACGCCTTTGCACTCGGAGCGGTATCGGGATGCCGAACCCAAGAAAGATTGATCTTAGCGGCGGTACGGGTGTTCATCCGGCGGGGGATGATCCACCTGCTTTCAAGGGTGACTCAGATGAGGAAATCGCTTCTCTCGGTCGCCACCGCGACCGCGCTCGTGATCGGGGCCGGCATCGCCGCCGCCCAGACGTCGACCACGACCACCACCACCTGGAAGGACGACTACGGCACCACGATCCGCCAGCACTCGACCACGCAGAGCTACAAGTCCTTCGACGATCCGGCGCTGCGCCCGCAGATCGGCATGGCGCTGCCGGACACCGTCGTCGTGCACCCGCTGCCGAAGACCGTCGTGGTCCCGCGCCGCGAGAGCTTCAGCTACGGCATCATCAACAACCGGCCCGTCATCGTGGAGCGCGAGAACCGCAAGGTCATCCACGTCTACGACTGACCTGTCGCGTCGAACTCCCTCTCCCGCGTGCATCAGCCGTGGGAGAGGGCTTACGAAGCCGACAGCATCGCCACCTGGTCCAGCGCCGCCTTGGTGAGCGGCCCCTTGTCGATCGCGTTCATCGCGACCTCGAGCTGGTCGACCGTCGATGTTCCGACCAGCACCGTGGTCATCGCCGGTGCCGATATCCCGAAGCGGAGCGCCGCCTCGATCAGGCTGCCGGCCTGCCCGGCCTTGATGAGGGCATCGAAGCGGTGCGCGTTCCTCGCATCGGCCGCGTAGTCGGGGCCCGACGCGATCGGCGGCACCACGGGGACGCCGGTCGGATGGCGCTCAACGCTGCCGCTCAAGGCACCGCCGGCGAGCACGCGGATGCCGATGGTGCCCATGCCGGCCGCGTGCGCGCGGGTCAGCAGGCCCTTGAAGTCCTGCCCGGGCAGGCCGGCGGGCAGCGCGCCGGCGGCGCTCGGGTTCAACAGGTTGAAGCAGATCTGCGCGGTATCGAAGACGCCGGCATCGACGACGCGATGCAGCAGCGCGGTATCGCCGAGCGCGGTGATGCCGGCGAAGCGGATCTTGCCCTGACGTTTGAGGGCATCCAGCGCCGGCGCCACCTCGGCGATCACCGTCTCGGCCGGCAGCGGCCGGTCGTCGCCGATGGCATCGATACGGTTGTGAAGCTGCAGCAGGTCGACGCTCTGCCGCCCGAGCCGGTTCAGGCTCGCTTCGAGCGAGTTGATGACGGCGGCGGCGATGTCGCCGCGGTCCTCCGGCCGGATGGTGACCTTGGTCGAGAGGAAGATCTCGGGCTTCAGGACCTTCAGCACGCGCCCGAGGTTCCGCTCCGAGGTGCCGTTGCCGTACATCGGCGCGGTGTCGAAGAAATTGATGCCGCGCTCGAGCGCTCGCGCCACCGCGCGTTCCTGCTCCGCCGCCTCGCCCCTCACCATCACCCCGCCGACGGCGCCGCAGCCGAAGCCGAGGACCGAGAGCTTCACGCCGGTCGAGCCGAGGGGGCGGGTTTCCATGGGCAGGGTTCCTTTGATGTCGGCGGAGCGTACACCACGGGCGCACCGTTTACGCCAGCCACCCAACCCCGTCATGCTGCGGCCATGCCCGCCCTCGATCCCCGCCACTTCTCCCGAACGCCCGCCGAGGCCGACGAGAAGTTCGCCCGCGCCTGCCGCAAGGCGGGCGTCTCTCCCGTCGTCTTCACCCATCCGCTGAAGGGGCCGGATGGCGAGGCGCTCGCCACCATGCTGGCCGAATTCGGGCCGCCGGAGGCGCCGAAGTCGCTGATGGTGGTCTCGGGCACGCATGGCATCGAGGGCTATGCCGGCGGCGGGATCATGTGCCACCTGCTCTCGAATCCGGGCGAGATCCGGCTGCCGCCGGAGACCAACCTGGTCTTCGTCCACATGATCAATCCCTGGGGCCTCGCCTGGAACCGGCGCGAGAACGAGGACAATGTCGACCTCTTCCGCAACCTGCTCTATTGCGACCCGCCCTATGCGGAGAACCCGGGCTTCGACGCCATCGCCGAGTTCCTGACGCCGGCCGAATGGAGCGGGCCGAAGCGCGAGGAGGCCGACCGCAGGCTCGCCTCCTTCGTCCAGCAGAACGGCGAGCGCGAGCTGATGCGGATCATGCGGGCCGGCCAGCACAAGCATCCGAAAAGCCTCACCTATCACGGCCGCGGGCCGACCTGGTCGAAGCGCGTCGTCGACCGCGTCATCGACGGCTGGCTCGGCCACGCGAAGACGGTGGCGACCCTCGACATCCACACCGGCTACGGGCCCTCGGGCGAGGGGCTGATCATGAGCTATGCCCAGGAGGGCTCGCCGGGCCTGGCGTGGCTCCGCGAGTGGTATGGCGAGGTCCATGTCGCCGGGCACGACCCGCTGATCCCGACCCATGCGCGCTGGCCCTACGACATCGTCGCCGACCGGGTGGCCGGCGCGAAGGTGCGCACCGTGGCGCTCGAATACGGCTCGTCCGAGACCAACGAGCTCTCCTTCGACCTGGTCCGGGCGGCCAACTGGCACCACCTCCGCGGCGATCCGACCTCGCCCGAGGCCCGCGCCATCCAGACGCAGTTCCGCGCCCGCTTCTACGTCGAGACCGACGACTGGAAGCTGACGGTGCTCCGCCGCGGCGTCGAGGTGTTCGAGAAGACGCGGGACGGGCTGGAGAGGTGGAGCCGGGCCGGGTGAGGCGACGCCGACGCGAGGGTTGCCTCCTCCCGCCGCGCTCGCCATGTTAGCCCCGGTTCCCCCTGTCCTCGCGAGCGTGCATGTCAGATCCGCGTCCTTCGACCGACGTCGCCATCATCGGCGCCGGCCCCGTCGGCCTCTTCGCCGTGTTCGAATGCGGCATGGTCAAGGTGAAGACCCATGTCGTCGACGCCCTCGACATGCCGGGCGGGCAATGCGCCGCCCTCTATCCGGAGAAGCCGATCTACGACATCCCCGGCTATCCGGTGATCGCGGCGCAGGAGCTGG
>SXGU01550829.1_pt1 | contig 10529 bp, 11 predicted proteins | sample 3174531 | NCBI WGS metagenome assembly SXGU01 (sample SAMN11356863, study PRJNA531348) | freshwater metagenome | isolation source: freshwater sample F1-140 | place: China: Fuxian Lake, Yuxi | collected 2017-12-25 | reverse complement strand
TACGGTGATAACGCTGGGCACGGGCCGTCCCAGGAAATTCAGGTAGGCCGGTGCCAGGCCGCTCTGCCAGTCATTGCAGTGCAGGAGGTCGGGGCGCCAATCCAGAGGGGAGTCGGCTGGACGCTAGCCCCGGCCTTGGCCGCAGGCAACTGCGTGGTGATGAAGCCGGCCGAGCAAACCCCGGCATCCATTTTGGTGCTAATGGACTTAATCGGCGATTTACTGCCCGCGGGTGTCGTTAATATCGTCAACGGTTATGGCGCGGAAGCCGGGCAAGCCTTGGCGACCAGCACCCGGATTGCAAAAATTGCCTTTACCGGCTCAACTCCGGTCGGTTCGCATATTTTAAAATGCGCGGCGGAAAATATTATTCCGTCCACCGTTGAGTTGGGCGGTAAATCGCCGAATATCTTTTTTGAAGATATATTGAATCAGGAACAAGCCTTTATCAGCAAGTGCATAGAAGGCGCGGTGCTGGCATTTTTCAATCAAGGCGAAGTGTGTACCTGTCCTTCGCGCTTGCTGATTCAAGAATCCATCTATGATGAATTTATCGCTAAAGTCATCGCCCGCGCCAAGCAGATTAAACGCGGCAATCCGTTGGATACCGAAACGATGGTAGGCGCGCAAGCGTCCAAGCAGCAGTTCGATAAAATCCTGAGTTATTTGCAAATCGGTAAAGACGAGGGCGCCGAGGTTTTAATCGGCGGCAAACCGGAGTCTTTAACCGGTGGCTATTCTGAAGGTTACTACATTGAACCGACGATTATGAAAGGCGGCAATAAGATGCGTATTTTTCAGGAAGAAATTTTCGGCCCGGTCATATCGGTCACTACGTTTAAAGATGAGGCCGAAGCCTTGGAGATAGCCAACGACACCCAGTTCGGTTTGGGCGCCGGGGTCTGGACGCACGACATGAATCGCGCCTACCGTATGGGCCGGGGCATTCAGGCCGGGCGGGTATGGATTAACTGCTATCACCATTATCCGGCTCACGCAGCTTTTGGCGGTTATAAAAAATCGGGTGTGGGCCGTGAAACCCACAAGATGATGTTAAATCACTATCAACAAACTAAAAATATGCTGGTCAGTTACGATATTAATCCGTTGGGATTTTTCTAAGCTTATTTTAAAGTTATGGATAATACGGGCGCCACGGCGACGGGATTGAACCAAGAAACGCTAACTTGGAGATTTTTGTTGTTCGTGGCGCCTTCTGATAACTCATTGATAGAACCGGTAAACCAATAATTTATGCGGGCAACTTGGTTTTATCAGCAGTTGCCTTTATAACGATGATGCTCATCAATATATAATATCGGAACTGATGGGTACGACATCGGGCGAATGTTCTGCTATTTTAGAGTTCGTTTCAAAAAACGATGAATAATCATTGGATGAAACGAACTGCTTAGGCAACTCGCAATAAATACTCCACAGCCCCGAATAGTTCCCACGCTCCGGCGTGGGAATTGATCCGGCAACGCTCCAGCGTTGCGTGACGCTGGAGCGTCACTGACGGCATTCCCACGCCGGAGCGTGGGAACGATAGCTGTGAGGGATTTATATTAGTGCGAGTTACCTTAGTGCTTCCTCTTGCAATCAGGAGCTAGGCGGTGGTTTCTAAATCAATCTCGATTTTCAAAGAGGCAAGCGAGTATTTTTTTACAACATGAGGCTATCGACGCGGAAAAGCAAATGGCAGAGACCGATATCGAAAAAGCATTGTTAAAATGCCATAAAAACGATCATGTGACGTTTAACTTAAAAACATTAACCGCGAATCCAGCCGCTACACAAAAAACAATCCGGGCAAATCAAAGCTATGTATGTGAATGATTCACAAAAATGTATTTCATTGGGAACGCCCTTATGAACGCTGTAGTTTCGGCAATTATCGTTAATTACAATGCGGGGGCGCTTTTATATGAGTGCATTCGTTCGTTATTGAATTGCCCATTGAAAGTTGAAATTATCGTTGTTGATAATGCGTCTTCCGATGACAGCCTTGATGCGCTGGCCGGTTTTGCCGAAGCCACAATCATCAGGAACTCAGTGAACATAGGTTTTTCGGCAGGGTGCAATGTAGGCATAAAACAGGCTACCGGCGATTATTTATTGTTTTTGAATCCTGATTGTTCAATCACTCCGAATGCTATCGAGCAAATGCTGAGCTGTTTGCAAACGCACGAACATACCGGCATGGTTGGCGGTCTTCTGGTTAATTCCGACGGTACCGAACAGGCCGGCGGACGCCGTGCGGTACCGACGCCTTGGCGATCTTTTGTGCGCGCGTTTGGCTTGAGCAGGTTGGGCAGTTATTGGCCTCGCCTGTTTTTCGATTTTTATCTGCACAAGCAACCTTTACCCCTTCAACCGATTGAGGTGGAAGCTATTTCAGGCGCCTGTATGCTGGTTAAGTGCGACGCGGTCGATGACGTCGGCTTATGGGACGAAGGCTATTTTTTGCATTGCGAAGATCTGGATTGGTGCATGCGTTTTCGCCAAAAAGGGTGGACCATTATGTTCGTACCGACGGCAAAAATCACTCATGCTTTAGGCATGTGCGGCCGAAACCGCCGCATTTTTGTGGAATGGCATAAGCACAAAGGCATGATCCGATTTTATCGCAAGTTTTTTCGGCACCGATATCCGGGCGCGTTGATGGGGCTGGTGGTGGTCGGCGTGTGGCTACGCTTTGGCCTCGTGACCGCTTATCATTTGACCAAGCGTATCGGTTCGGCAATAGGGCCTGATCATGGTTAAACTAGCAACCGAGGACAAGATTGGGGTTTTTGGCGCGACCAGTTTTGTCGGAACCTGCTTATTGCCGCTATTGGTCCAAGCAGGCCGACGAACGATAGCCTATTCCCGGAAACCACCCGAGCTGATCAATGACAAAGTGGAGTGGCGGCTTGTCCCTTCTGCTGCCGAAGCTCTCGTTGCCCCGCTTGCGGACGAGCGGAATGTGTCTGCGTGGATTTGCGTGGTGCCGATCTGGGTACTGCCGGCCTATTTCAGCTTATTGGAAACTTATGGAGCCCGACGCGTAGTCGTTTTATCTTCAACCAGCCGCTATACCAAAGACAATTCACCTGATCCGGAAGAACAAGCCATGGCGCGCCGCTTAGCGGAAGCGGAAAGCTGTGTGCAAGAATGGGCTAAAAGCCGCGGCGTAGAATGGGTCATCTTGCGGCCAACGCTGATTTACGGATTGGGGCGGGATAAAAATATTAGCGAAATTATCCGTTTCATCCGCCGTTTCGGCTTCTTTCCCTTATTCGGCAAGGCAGCCGGTTTGCGTCGGCCTGTTCATGTGCAAGACGTGGCCGATGCGTGTCTGGCCGCATTACAGACACCGGGCGTCGCCAATCATGCCTACAACCTTTCCGGACGCGAAACCTTATCTTACCGCGATATGGTCGTCCGCATCTTTGCCGCGCTTGATCGTCAACCGCGCCTGTTATCGGTGCCGCTGACCGCTTTTCGCATTGCCGTTGCGCTGTTACGTTGTTTGCCGCGTTATCGGCACTGGTCGGCCGCCATGGCCGAGCGCATGAACCGGGACTTGGTCTTCGATCACGCTGAGGCGGCGCGGGATTTAGCTTTCAAGCCGAGAGGCTTCGTCTTGTCGGCAGAGGATTTGCCGAGATGATCAAGCCAAATCAAAGGCCGATATGAATCAAAAAAAGCGCCTAGAGATTTTCGACCGCTTAGCCGCGGCCCTGCCTAATCCAACCACCGAGTTGCATTACACCAGCGTTTTTGAATTATTAATTGCCGTGGTTTTATCGGCACAGGCGACCGACAAAGGCGTCAACAAAGCAACCGCTAAATTATTTCCTGTCGCCAATACGCCTAGCGGCATTTTAGCGTTGGACGAAGCGGGCTTAAAAGAATACATCAAAACCATCGGCCTATTTAACAGCAAGGCCGCCAACATCATCAAGCTTTGCCGGCAGTTACTGGATACACATGCCGGCGAAGTACCGCAAACACGGGAAGAACTGGAAGCGTTGCCCGGCGTCGGCAGAAAAACCGCCAATGTCATACTGAATACCGCGTTCGGACACCCTGCGATTGCCGTGGATACGCATATTTTCAGGGTCGCCAACCGCACCGGTATTGCCCCCGGTAAAAATGTGCTGGAAGTGGAGCATAAACTGGATAAATGGACACCTAAACAACATAAGAAAGATGCCCATCATTTACTGATTCTGCATGGCCGTTACACCTGTATTGCCAGAAAGCCGCTTTGTCCGAGTTGCGTTATCGAAGATTTATGCGAGTACCGGCATAAAACCGAATCTCAGGATACCGCCCTATCAAGCCGGTAATCTGACGACGATTTATCGGATAATAGGATATTCGTTTTTTATTCGGTTGGTTTTGATATGATAAGCCCCATTCGATGCGTTTTATGTGTCGATTTACAATCCCGGCCTAACGATCGGGAACAGATTGAAACAACACTCCGGAGTCAAAATGAAAAAAACCAACAAAACACCTTTAGCCGCTGCAATGGGTGCTGCTTTTCTGTCTACTTTCGCGGCAACTGCGGTTAATGCCGAAGCCAATCCTTTCGGTATGACTGAATTATCGACCGGTTACATGCAAGTTGCAGAAGCCGGTAAAGCGGCTGAAATGGCCTGCGGCGCGGCAATGGGCGGCATGGAAAAACCTAAGGCCGCTGAAGGCGCATGCGCCGGCAACATGAAGCCTGATGCAGCTAAAGCGACTGAAGGAAAATGCGGCGAAAGCAAATGCGGCGCGATGATGCAAGGCGATAAAATGAAACCCGGTATGGAAGCCGCCTGCGGCGCCATGATGAAAGGCAAGGAAGGCTCATGTGGCGCTATGTCTAAGGACCCTGCCGGAAAATAAGCTTAAGTTTCCGCGATAGCACAGGGAGGGCATGATCGTCATGCCCTCCAATTCCTCCCCAAATCCACAGCAAGGTGTTCTTATGGACACAACCCAAAATCTCGTTCACGGCGCCGGTTTAGGCCTGCGGCGGTCTTTTTTAACTCAGATTGTTGCAACGCCTCCCGAAGCGGTCGGCTTTTATGAAGTCGCGCCGGAAAACTGGATTACCATCGGCGGAAAATTAGGTAAGCAATTCCGTGCGATGACCGAGCGCTTTGACTTTATCGGCCACGGTTTATCGCTATCTATAGGCAGCACCGACCCGCTGGATGAGACATTCGTTCGCGAAATCAAACACTTCCTAGCCGAACACCAAATCAAGTTTTACAGCGAACATTTAAGTTATTGCAGTAAAGGCGGGCACTTATACGACCTGATGCCGATTCCGTTTACCTCGGAAGCGGTGACCCACGTTGCCGGACGAATCAGGCGCGTCCAGGATATTCTGGAGCAAAAAATAGCCATCGAAAACGTATCCTATTATGCCGCCCCCGGTCAGGAAATGACTGAAATCGATTTTTTCAATGCGGTTATCGAAGAAGCCGACTGCGATGTATTGATCGACATCAATAATATTTACGTAAACAGCGTCAATCACGGCTACGATGCCGAAGCGTTTTTAAAAGCCATGCCCGCGCACCGCATCGCTTACGCCCACATCGCCGGACATTATGTCGAAGCAGAAGACTTTTTGGTCGACACCCACGGCGCCGAAGTGATCGATCCGGTCTGGAAGCTATTGGGCAAGGCTTATGAGCTTTACGGCGTGTTTCCGACACTGTTGGAACGGGATTTTAATATTCCCGCGCTGGAAGAACTCGTCAAGGAAGTTAACACCATCAGCGCCATACAAAAAGCCTGGGAAACGCAACATGCCAAACAGTCCGCTTGAAACCGATATGAGCGTTGATTTCAAAGCCAAACAGCTTGAGTTTGCCGCATACATCAGGAACCCGGAAAACAACCCTCCGCCTGCCGATGTTCAACCGCAACGCATGGCGATGTATCGCGAGTTATTTTTCAACAATATCGACAGCTTTTTGTCCGCCAATTTCCCGGTCATACGGACGCTATTGAATGACCGGCAATGGTTTGAGCTGGGCCAAGATTTTTTCGCCAAGCATTCTTGCCTATCGCCGCATTTTTCCCAAATTCCCGAAGAGTTTTTGGATTATCTGCAAAACGAACGGGACAGTTCGGCTGATTTTCCGTTTTTGCTGGAACTGGCGCATTACGAATGGGTGGAAATGGCGCTGTCCATCTCTAAGGAAATTGCACCCGGCAATTATCGCAATCAGGATAACTTGCACAACCAGCACATTCGCTTGTCGCCTTTGGCTTGGCCGCTGGTTTATCAATACCCGGTTCACAAAATATCGCCCGCATTTTTACCGGAAACTCCGCCGGATGTAGCGACCTTTCTGGTGGTTTACCGCAATCCGGATGATGAAGTTAACTTCATCGAAATCACCCCGATCACTTACCGATTGCTGGAAATCATCCAGGAGCATGAGGGAATGCTGGTAGCGGATTGCCTAAAACAGGTTGCCGAAGAATCGAAACATCCGAACCCTGAAATAATCATGGCAGGCGGCTTGCAAATAGTGAAAGAACTGGCGGAGAAGACGGTTATCGGTTACTGATAACAAAGTCGAGTTAGACGCAGCGCTAATTATCGCTGACCCAAACCGAGTCCAACTTAAGCGCTGTTTTTATTCTGTCCGCGTTAGCCAAAGCCTCTACTTTGCTTTTAAAACCGCCAACTCGCAGCCGGTACATCGGCGCATCCTTTCCTTGTATCGGAATGACTTTGACAAAAATACATTGCCGCGCAAACTCAGCCGCTTTACGGTTGGCGTACCATTCCTGTTTGACTGCAATCAAATTGACGCCCCACTTTTGCAGTTGATTTTGGCCGCCCTCGTCTTTGCCGGTTTCACTATTATTGACGCAACTTTGATGTTGATTTCTTCTTGCTTTTCTTTCCGGATCGGATTCCGCCTCAGAGGTTTGCTTTGCCGTTGCGCCGGCTGGAGTCAAGGCTTGTTTGCGCTGTGTAATTGCCGCTACGATAGGGTTGGAATCAGGCTGTTTTAAGTCGATGACAAAAGTTAAAACGGTCACCGCAACGACAATAATGCCGGAGATTTTTGCTGCGGGTGAAGCATGGTTAGCTTGGGCAAAATTACGAAAGAGAATACCGCTGGATAAAGCAAAGATTAGCCATTTAACGATTGCCGAAATAGAGGTAAACATTGCAAGACAGTCCTAATAAACAAGAGCATTTGAAAAATAAGCCGAAACTTATCGCAAGCCCATGACCAGGCGCGGTAATGTTACAAATCCCATTTATTCAGTTGCGTAGAATCATACAGGAAGCCGAGCAAAAGCATCAACAGTGTCCATGCTCTTCGCTGTGCTGTTGAAGATACTGAATGCGTTCCGAGATGGAGCGCTCATCCGCCGAACGTTCGGAGAATCGGCAAAGCCGAAACAGCAACCCGATTATTGACAGGATTGGAATACGGTATTTAAGCGCAGGCGCATTCGCCGATATCTTCGAACCAGATATGCGGCGATTGCTCGATAAAGCGTTGCATCAGTTCGATGCAATCGGCGTCGTTCATTTCTACGATCTTAACCCCGGCGTCTTTGAGCCAAGCCAAATGGCCTTCGAAGTTGACCGATTCGCCGACCACCACGGTGCCGATATTGAATTGCCGGATCAGGCCCGAGCAATACCAGCAGGGTGCTAATGTGGTTACTAAAATCTTGTCGCGGTAATTGGTTTGGCGGCCGGCCTTACGAAAGGCGTCGGTTTCGCCGTGAACGGACGGATCGTTATCTTGCACCCGGCGATTGCGCCCGCGTCCGAGCAGATTACCGGCAGCGTCGAACAGCGCCGCGCCGACCGGAACGCCGCCTTCATCAAAACCGGTTTGCGCTTCGGCAAAAGCCACGGCGAGCATGTTTGCATAGTTCATTGGGAGTTCTCCGGAGTGGGGCTGGCGTTACAAGACAGTTGTACTGCGAACGGTCACGATTTGCGTTTTTTTGAATCCCCTCACCCCAGCCCTCTCCCGAAGGGAGAGGGGGACAAAAGCCGCAATCCATGCCCGCGTTGAGTATGTATGCTTTAAAAAGAAGATATTTTACTACCAAATGTAATGTTGTTATTCATCATATGAGTTAGCGGGTTAAATTGAGTACTGGGCTATTACAGACTAAAGTTGGCGGCGCTATTGAGGAGACAATTGCGATTGAGTTTGGCCAGGAAGCGAGACGGTTTTTTTAAGCAAAAATCAGCTTATCGATTTATGACATGAACCTTTAGGCGGACCTAGTAAGGTATTTTTGCTGTTCCTTTTTATTTTGCATAAAAGGGTACTGTCAATAGTCGAATATCTATAGTATCTTTTCTAACGGATTTCAGGGGTTGCTTGATGTACCTAAAAAGGTGTTTACTTCATGTTAGGATACTCTCTGTATCATGATTGCAATTTTTGTTATATCGGGATTTGTTATCTGTATTGTTGTCCCTGTATTTATTGCTAAAACGAAAGATGCTAGAACGAGACTTCGATCAATGTATATTGGTTTGTATATCTCGGGGCTCTCTTCCGTTGCCACAATAGCGTTGACGTATCTCGGTTTATTTAAAGGGCTAATCTCGTTTAGTACCCGCACTCAAAGTATAACTCTGCTGTACAGCGAAGCACCGGTGCTATATTTGTTGCTGATTCCTTTTTCAATTGCTCTGCCCGGCTGTTTTATCATTCTCGGCTCGCGTATTTTCCAGAGTACCCGCAGTGGAAAGCCATTATCTTTAAAACTGTAATTGCTTTCATTGAACGAATTACTTTCTAAACGATAACAATTAGACACAAAAACAATTAAAAATATTATCAGGAAAAGTTTACATGACGCAGAACATCGAAAAATATTATGGGGTTACCATAAAACTTACTGAAGAACTCGAACCTGAGAGGCTTGATCGATTAATACAAATTGCGCCTGATTTTTTGCGCTTTAAAGGATACGATCCTGATGATTACTATCTTTATTGCCATCAACTATTAATAAAACCATTTACTCCACAACATTTAAAAAGGGTTACTCCACGTTGGGCAGAAAAAGAACAGTTAGCCGTTGAAGAACGTATCAAGTCGATGAAAATTATATTTACAGTTAATGATAAACAACTACCGACAGATACCCATGAAGCAAGAATAATGTTCTACAACTGGAGATGGGATCGTGAAGATTCAATTGAAAAAATTCTTGGGTATAATATCAATGGCCCCATTAAGCAATATCTAGAACAGTATGAAATGGATTATCTTTTAGATAATAATTTTATCAGAACAAACAATTGCTTTAAGAACGCTATCCTAACTGTCATAGCTAAGCATTTGCGAAAAGAACATAGAAAAATAAAGGCACATGTTACTGCAGAACCGACTGAAAAATTTAGAAATACATTTCATAATCAAGCTAATATTGTCCGAGAAACCGCTTTGGACTATTACTTAAATAAACAGATAATGCTAAATTTTGGGCATGATCCCACACCCCGCAAAATCAAAATTTTCCTCGCTTCGTCTTCCGAGCTTCTGGCTGACCGGGACGCTTTCGAACAATATTTCCTGCAACAAAACAATCATTTTCGAAAAGATGGCTTTTATTTGGAAATTATCCGCTGGGAAAATTTACTAGCCGCGATGGCTGCCCCCCGCTTACAAAATGAATACAACAAAGCCATCCGCGATTGCGATATTTTCGTCAGCTTATTTTTCAACAAGATGGGAAAATACACCGAGGAAGAATTCGATGTCGCCTACCAACAGTTCTTGAGTGCTAAAAAGCCATTGATTTATACCTTTTTCAAAAATGAGTCAGTGGCGAATATCGAAAATGAGGTTGACTCACTAAAAGCCTTCAAAGATAAGCTTACTAGCTTGGGGCATTTCCCTACCAATTACAAGAACTGCCAAGATTTGAAACTTCAATTCAATGATCAGTTAAAGATTCTCTTGGATAAAGGCATGATGTCATGAAGAACAAACGACAAAACAAAGGCACGGCAGGGTGAGCGTAAAAAGTACGGGGGTCAGTTTGCGGTTTTATTTTTCAGCTTTCCGTCCTGCGCCCGGTTAGCTCTACATTATCCCACCTATGCGAAGCACTCAGAAGCAGGGTCGGAATGGTGCCGGTTTTGCCGCGAATTAACTGAGGAAAGTCGGCCGAGCCGATGCGCCTCGACTGCGAGCGCATCGCTTACCGCCGCGCAAGGCGGCTCATTAAGATGGAGAAATGACATGGTGAAACCAGCAAAGAACACGATTTGCCTGTGGTACGACGGCGACGCCGAGGACGCGGCGCGATTTTACGCCAAGACTTTTCCCGACTCATCCGTTGGCTCGGTACACCTCGCACCGGGGGACTTTCCGTCAGGGAAGAAAGGGGATGTGTTGACGGTCGAGTTTACCGTGATCGGAATTCCCTGCCTCGGACTCAATGGCGGCCCCGGAGTCAAGCACAACTGGGCATTCTCGTTTCAGGTCGCAACCGCTGACCAGGCCGAAACGGATCGTTATTGGAAC
>SXGU01215724.1_pt1 | contig 10529 bp, 2 predicted proteins | sample 3174531 | NCBI WGS metagenome assembly SXGU01 (sample SAMN11356863, study PRJNA531348) | freshwater metagenome | isolation source: freshwater sample F1-140 | place: China: Fuxian Lake, Yuxi | collected 2017-12-25 | reverse complement strand
TCTCGTGGCTCATGTTGGCCAGAAAGTCGCCCTTTGCCTTGGTGGCGTCCTCCGCGATGTTCTTCGCGATGGTCAGTTCCCGGGTTCGTTCCGCCACCTGCGACTCCAGATGCGCCTGATAGGAAGCGATCGCCTCCGCCGCCTGCTGGCGCTCGGTGATGTCGCGGAGGGTGGCCGCGAAGAACACGCCCTCGTCGGTTTTCCAGCGGGCCAGCGACAGCTCCAACGGAAATTCGCGACCGTCCCGGTGCCGGCCGGCCACTTCCACCGTCTTGCCCTCGGCGGGCGATTCGCCGCCCGCCAGCAACCGCTGCAGCCCGCCGTCGGGGGTTTCGCGCAGACGGGTGGGCAAGATCATCGTCAGCGGTTTGCTCCGGACTTCGTCGATCTTATAACCGAAAATTCGCTCCGCGGCAGGATTCCAGTCGACGATCCGACCGGCGGCATCGGCAGTCACGATAGCGTCATTGGCCGACTCGCTGATGGCCCGGTGATGCGCTTCGCTGGCCTGCAAAGCCGTTTGCATGCGCTTGCGTTCGGCCAGGTCGGTCTCGAGCAGGCGGGTTTTTCGCGTCATGGCTCGCATTCGCCAGCGGACCAAGCCATAACCACCCCCTGCCACTAGCAGCAGGTAGCAGCTATAGGCCCACCACGTGCGATACCACGGGGGGAGGATGGTGAAGGAGAACGATGCCTCCTCGCTGACGGTTCCGTAGATGTTTTGCGCCCGCACGCGGAATCGGTAGCCGCCTTCGCCGAGATTCGTGAAATCCCGATAGGCTTCGGCGCTCCAGGGACTCCAGTCTTCGTTTGCGCCCTCCAGCAGCACCTGAAAGCGATTGGACTCAAGGCTGTCGAAGCTCGGCGCGGCGAACTCGATGCGCAGGGCGTTTTCGGCGTAATCTAGCGTTGTGGCCACGGCCTGCCCCGCCCCACCGAACACCAGCCTGTCTTTTGAGCCGGAAACCTTCCGCACCAGGGCGCGGTAGGGCTGGTCGTAGGTCTTCGGCACGCGCGGGTCGTAGCGGAAAAGACCATCTGATCCTCCGAACCATATCACGCCATCCTCATCACCGTGGATGGTAGCGGTCCGGAATTCACTGAAGGCCCGCAGGGGCTGGGTCTGCCAGCGATAGGAACCATCCGGATTCGGTACCGCCACTCCGGACTCTGCATAGTTCCGGGCTTCGTCCAGGGAATCGATCCAGACCCAACCACGAGGATCCTTCTGGAGGTTCGACACCAGCCTGGGCCCCTCCGGGAAGAGTCGGGCGAAACGGGGATCCGGCGCAAAACGACCGGTGGCCTCGTTAAAGCGGAGCAGGCCCCTTTGGGTCGCGAGCAACAGTTCCCCGTCAAGATCGCACACGGTGTTGAATTTCAGATCGGGGAGACCTTGGGCGGTCCCGAAGCGTTCGAGGGTGGGCGCCGCGGCGGGGAAGCCCGCGGGAAAGCTCAGGCGGAACACCCCGTTAGCAGTCGTTCCCCCCCACAGTCGCCCATCCGCCGTCTCGAAGAAGCTGCGCGTTCGGTCGGTGATGCCCGGGATTTTCCCCTCGTCTACCCAGCGCCCCCCCTCTCTTCGCATCGACGCCAGGCCGTTTTGCAGACCGACGAAGACGCGGGAGGGATCCCGCGCAGATCGCAACAAGGCCAAGCTGGGCGCGGGCGAACGGAGCACCAGCTTGGGTCCGGCATCCTCGATTTCGTAAACGCCCGCATTATTCGCCACGAGCAGAGCCGGGCCTGCATCCAGCAGATCCCACGTCTGCGCCGTAATCCCCGGAACGGAAACGATTCTGGCACCACCAGCTCCCGTCACGAGGCGCGCTAGGCCGGTGTTCAAGCTCACGAACAAGGTGCCGCGGTGGCGATGCAGGGAATAGACCGTGGACTCCAGCCCGTTCCATTTGTGGAAAGTGGTGACAGGATCGCTCGGGGTGACCCGGGCGATTCCCTTGCCCAAGGTCATCCACAGTCCCCCTTGGCGATCCTGGAACAAGGCCGTGACCATGTTGCTCAGCAGGTTTTCGCCGGTGGTCAGGTGGGTGCGCAGTCGCCCTTGTGCGTCGAGCAGATACAACCCGTTTTGCAAGGTTGCCAGGGCCAGGCTCCCGTCCGCGAGGCGGATGGCGGAAAAAAAGAGATCCCGTTGCAGGAAGGCGTCCGCCTCGGTGGGAAAGGGTTGGAAGGACGTCCCGTCGAAGCGTTGGAAGCCATACTCGCGCGTGCCGACGAGCAGGGAGCCTACCCCTTCCCACGGCAGCACCGCGCGAACCGCGGCCTTGGCAAAACGCTCACCGCCCGGCAGCAATCGCCATTCGTCCCCCGTTAGTTCCATCAGCCCGCGGTCTGAATCCCGTACAAATAGGCGTTCGCCTGCCTGGAAGACCCGGCTGAAAGTGGTCTGCGGCTTCCAGACCCGGACTTCGGGTCCCAGCCGAAAGATGCGGCTGGCGGTGGAAAACACGATGCCCGCCGGCGTCACCGCGACCTGCAGAACCTCACCAAAATCTCGTTCCTCGGCGGGAATACGATCCAGCCAGGACACGTATCGCATCTGCCCCATGGCATCCGGCTCGAGGGTGCCCAGTTCACCTTGGGCGCCCAGATACACGCGGCCGGAGCCATCGACGGCGAAGGACCTGACGCCCGACCCGTTCGCGGTCCGGATCAGGCGCCATCTGACGCCATCGAACTCCAAGGCCCCGGAGCTGTTGCCCACAAAGATTACGCCCCGGGAATCCTGAATGGCCGCCCAGTTTTGCGTGGCGGCTCCGTATTCCTTTGGACTGAAGTTGCGGAGGAAGGGAAGGCCGGTCTCAGAAGTCGAACGGGGTGCGGGCACAGCGGCCGGCGCCGGAGCCCCGAGCGCAAGGCACGACACCAGCAGCAGGGCTCTCGCGAGATTGGTTTTCGCCCAACTCAAGCACATGGGTATCGGCCCTCCGAAAATCATGGGCAAGTTGCCGGGGTTGCGCCTGGCTCCTGCCTCGGGATACCGGTTCGCATCGTCGACATCAGGCGGGGAGGGTGGCGAGGGCTACCCGGGCGGCGCGCACCTGTTCCATCGCCGCGTCGAAGTCGTAGTCGGCGATGGCGGTCGCGGCCTGCTTGATGGCGGGCGCCACCGGCGTGCCCTGGACCGCTCTGGCCACCTCGTCGGTCACGTCGGCCGCCTTGGAGTCGCTCTGGGTGAGCAGGCTCTCCAATTTCTTCAGGAGTATTTCCACGCTGGCTCGATCGAGCGCGCGACGTGGGGCAAACGGCGCAGCGGTCTCGCCGCCGATCGTGGCCAGTCCGGCGACGACCGGTGCAAGTTCCGCGAGCGTTTTGGCCAGCGCGGTCTCGATCTCCGCCGCCGCCGCTCGGTTGCAGGCGGATTCGAGTTCGCCCGCCGCCGCTTGCAACGCTTTGGCCCCGATATTGCCGGCGGTGCCCTTGAGCGTGTGGGCGGCCCGCGCGGCCGCCATCGCGTCGGCGTCCTTGCGGGCCGCCGCAAACAGCGCGGCGAAATCGCCCTGGGTGTCGCGGAACTTCCGCAGCAGTTTGCGGTAGAGTTTTTCGTTCCCCATCGTGACCGCCAGTCCGGCCACGGTGTCGATGCCCGGCAGGTCCAGGTCCCCGCTGCTGCGTGGGGCTGCCGCCGGTTGGCTGGTCGCGAGCCCGGCCGGTTTCGCGGTCGTCACCCACCGGGCGATCGTCGCGAACATTTGATTCACGTTGAGCGGCTTGGCGATGTGGTCGTTCATGCCGGCCGCGACTACCTTTTCGCGATCTCCGGCCATGGCGTTGGCCGTCATCGCGATGATCGGAAGATTGGCGCAGGCCGGGTTCTTGCGGATCTCTCGCGTGGCCGTGTAGCCATCCATCACCGGCATCTGGCAATCCATCAGCACCCCATCGAAGACTCGGCCCTGCGCTATCAGGTCCAGCGCCTCCTGGCCGTTGTTGGCGAGAGTCACGTCGACGCCGGCCGAGCGGAGGAGCTCGAGTGCCAGCTCTTGGTTCATGTCGTTGTCTTCCACCAGGAGGAGCCGTGCGCCTTCCAGCTTCCGCATGTGCTCGCTCTGGCTGTCGCCCATGGCTTCGGCGCGGGTCGCGACCACGTCGCCCTTGCCCAGCACCTTGCCAATCGCTTCCAGCAGCGTCGACGCCGTCACGGGTTTGCTCAACACGGTTTCCAGCCGCACGCCGCGTTGCTCGGCCTCGCTGTTCGCATCCTCCCGGCCAAACGCGGTGACCATGATCACCGTCGGAGGCGCCGTTAGCTTCATCGTTTGGATTTGCTGGATGCAGCTCACTCCATCCATGCCCGGCATCTTCCAATCCATCAGGGTGATCGCATAGGGTTCGGCCCGGGTCTGGGCTTCGCCGATCATCCGGAGCGCCATCTCGCCGTCCGTCGCCACATCTGCCAGGAGCCCGAAGTTGCGGGCCATCGTCGCGAGGATCTCGCGCGCCGAGGCGTTGTCGTCGACCACCAGCACCCGCAGTCCCCGCAGTTCATCCGCCCGATACATCCGTCGGGCCATCGGCGTCGCTTGGAGGCCAAAGCGGGCATGGAAGTGGAAGGTTGAGCCCTGGCCATGCACGCTTTCCGCCCAAATCTTCCCGTGCATCATTTCGACCAGCTTCTTGGAAATGGTCAGACCCAGCCCGGTCCCGCCGTATTTCCGGGTGGTGGAGGCATCCGCCTGGCTGAACGCCTGGAACATCCGCCCCAACTGCTCCGGTGTCATCCCGATGCCGGTGTCGCGCACCCAGAAGTGCAGTTCGACCTCGGTGTCGGTCTGGGCCACGCGGTCGATCCCCACCACGATTTCGCCCTTCGCGGTGAACTTCATCGCGTTGTTGCCGAGGTTGACCAGGATCTGGCCCAGCCGCAGGGGATCGCCCACCAGGGCCGTGGGGATGTCCCCCGCCGCATTGAACAGCAACTCCAGCCCCTTGTCCTCGGCCTTCATGCCGATCAGGTTCGCCAGGTTGTCCATCACGTCCTCGAGCCGGAAATCGATCCGCTCCATCGACAGCTTGCCGGCCTCGATCTTCGAGAAATCGAGGATGTCGTTGATGATCCCCAGCAGGTTTTCGCCGGAGAGATTTACCTTTTCGATGTAGTTGCGCTGCTTGGGTGTCAGCTCCGTCTTCAACGCCAGGTGGCTCATGCCGATGATGGCATTCATCGGCGTGCGGATCTCGTGGCTCATGTTCGCCAGGAAATCCGACTTCGCCTTGGTGGCCTCCTCGGCGACCGCCTTGGCGGCCAGGATTTCCTTTTCCAGCAGTTTGAAATCGGTGATGTCCTGGGTGACCCCGAACATGTCAGCGGGCTTGCCGTTCGCGTCCTTCACGACGTGCCCCAGCGCATGAATCCAGACCACCCGCCCATCCACGGGCCGTTTGTAGGCGTAGATGGCATCGTAAACCGGAATCTTGCCCGCCACCGCAGCGCCGAAATTCTCGAAAGTGGCCTTGGCGGCAACCGCGTCGCCCTCCGTCACATTCGCCCCCCATTCGTCCAGGCTGTAGCGGAAATCGGCTTTCGGCAGGTCGCCAAAGATGCGGACCGCCCGTTCGGAGGAGTTATACCAGCCGCAGCCGTCCAGCGGCACGTGCCAGTAGCCGGCTTTGGTGAGATCCAGCGCGCTGTCGGCCTGGAAATTGATCCGCTTGAGCTCGTCGCTTTGCCGCTTCAGTTCGCTTTCCGCCCGCTTGCGTTCGGTGACATCCCGGAAGCTGATCACCGCACCGATGATTTCTCCGTCCTTCTTAATGGGCGTGGCGCCGTATTCGACCGGCAGCGCGGATCCATCCTTGCGCCAGAGGCATTCGTTGTCGACGCGGCTCGCCGTGCCAAATTTGAACGCGGCGTATTGCGGGCATTCCTCCACCGGGTAATTCCGGCCATCGGGATAGTGGTGGTGGATGATGGCGTGGGCCTCCCGACCGATCAGTTCTGCCGCGGTGAAACCCAGCATTTGCGCGGCGGAGGGATTGACGAAGGTGATCTGCCCCTTCGTATCCACCCCGAAAATCCCCTCGGCGGTGGACTCGAGGATCTGGCGGGTGCGCGCCTCGCTAGCGGCGATCGACTCCCGTTGGGCGAGCAACTCCCGCTGCGACTGCTGCAACTCCACCGAACTGACTTCGAGTTCGCGCGTCTGCTTCTGGGTCTGCTCGAGCAACCCCTTGGTGCGCAGATTGCGCTGCAATATTTCCAGGCTCATCGCGACCACCGGCAGCAGTTCGTCGAGCAGCGCGGTTTCCCGCGGGGAGAAGGCGCGGAACGAGGCGAGCTCGATGACGCCCAGCACCGTGTCTTGGGACAACAGTGGCAGCGCGACGGCCCGACCCGGGGCAGACATCCCCAGCCCGCTGGTGATCCGGAGATAATCGGGCGGCAGTTGCTCGATCGTGATGGATTTGCGTTCCCGCGCGCACTGGCCGACGAGCCCTTCGCCGGGTTGAATTTCCGCGGGCAGCGTCGCCCCATCAGCGAGGCCGTACCCGACGACCCGCCGGAGGCTCGCCGGCTCGCCCTCATTGGTGTAAAATCCCGCGACGCTCGCGCCGAGGGCGGGCACGAGCCCGGAAAGCAGCTGTTGCCCGAAATCGGCCAGCGAGCCCGCGCCCTGCAATCCGCCCGTGAGTTTGGCGGCACTCGCGCTGACCCAGCGGTGCTCGTCGATCGCCACGGCGCTCTGTTTGAGCACTTCGACCGACCGCGCGAGCCCGCCGGTTTCGTCCCTGGCCTCGGTGCAGGGCACTTGTTTGCTGTAGTCGCCCGCGGCAATCGCCTTGACCGAGGACTCGAGCGCCCGAATCGGAACGACAATGCGCCGGAAAGTCAGATAACCCAGGCCGCTGATGAAGGCGATCACCGCGACGGCGGCCGTCCGCCACTTCCAGCGCGCCTCATTCGTCGCGGTCACCGCCAGCGCGCCGGCTTCGTTCGCCAGACGTTCGTTATACTGGATCCACTCGACCGACACCCGGTTGATGCGTTCACCCAGGTCGTGCATGAACCCCAAGACGCGGTTCATCGCATCGGCGCGATTCCCCTCCGCCAGCACCGCCATCGCCTTCTTGGCGCCGACGATCCATTCGCGCGTCAGCCCCCGGTAGTCTTCCAGCAAACGGCGGTCCCGGTTATCCGAGATCAGGGTGTCGGCGTATTCGCCCAGTATGCGGTTCAGATCCGTTTCATCGGTGTGAAACGCCGCCAGCGCCTTGGCCCGTTCCGCGTCGGAGGCCACCAGCAGATAGTCGCGGAGGGCGACACGCATTTCCCCGAAGGTCCGGGTGATGTTGCCGATCTTCGCGATGCCCGGAATCTGGTTGTCCGCCACGTAGCGCCCGCGCGCCTCGATATTGTCGAGCTGGAAATGCAGGAAAACTGACAGGCTCACCAAGGCCACGACTGGCACGGCGAGCAGCAGGATCAAGCGTTTGGCAATGTTCATACAATCATTCTCATCGGTTTGGAGTCTCGGCTCCACGGTTTTGACGGCACCAATCGCGCGACCCCGGCCAGCCACCGCGTGCGACCATACTGTGCATTTGTCAGCATCTTGATTTTCGCGAAGAGACAAAAATTTTCGCGACGAATCGCAAACTTTGCAAGCCCCGCCAAGGGGAAGTTCCAGCGTGACGTAATCCGGTTGAATTCGTACAACCGTCCCGCTCGCTCGTACCTCCAATCCAAACCATGCTTCTCAAGACGTCGCCGGCTCCTGTTTCGTCCCCCGATCAGACGGATCGCCCGGAGGATTTCACCGTGGATCAACGCACTCACGGCATGACGGAAGGCGCCGTGTCGATTCTCGCCGAAGGCCAGCCATGGGCCGCCGGGTTCGTTGGCCAATACCAACTCGAAATTTTCTCGCGGGAGACGCCGGCATGAAACGACTGATGATCGCGCTGGAGCATCGCACGCTGAGAGCCAAGTTACTGCTGGGCTTCGTGGTCCTGCTGCTGCTGCCCGCAATTATCGGCATTGATGCGCTGATCGGGCAACGCCGGCTGAGCCGCGAAATCCAGCAGATGTATGAAAAAGAACTGCTCGGTATTTCCGCCATCAAGGAAGCCCACTTCGAGTTTGCGCAAATCGGGCGGATCGTCCGGATGGTGATAATTGCCCGTGATCCCGTGGAGCGGGATCGCGCGCTGCGGCAGTTGGCGGAGGCTGAGTCGAACCTGGAGAAATCCATTGCGGAGAGCCGTCAGCGTTCCTTCCGGGAGGAGGGCCGGCGCCAGCTCGCCAGTTTTGAGGAGAATTCCACCGCCTACCGGCGCAATGTCGAACGGGCGGTGGGTCTGGCCAAGAGTGGGAAGTTCGATGAAGCCCAGGCCTATGTGGCCGGCATGGACTTCCAGCAGCCCGGCATTGCCGCCAACGACAACTTGGGCGCCATGGTCCGGATCAAGGAAGCAGGCGCAAAGGAGGCCGTGCAGCGGGGACAAGCGGCGGGCGCGTATGAGGAATTTACGACGCTGGTCTGGCTGATTGGCGGCTCCGGACTGGCCCTGCTGATCGGCCTGCTGATTGACCGCTCCATCCGGCAGCCGACTGACAAGATCCGTGCCGCCGTCGAGCACATCGCCAGCGGGAATCTGGACCAGCCCGTACCGCATACCGACTACCCCAACGAAATTGGCGACATGGCACGCGCCATCGAGGTGTTGCAAGCGGAGGCGCGGCAACTGGAGGGGCAACGCTGGATCAAGAGCAACCTCGCTGAAATTTCGAGTGAACTGCAGCAGGCCACCGGCGTGATCGAACTGTCGCAGAAGTTACTGTCCCGCCTGGCACCGCTGATCAAACTCGGGCACGGCGTGTTCTATATCTATGAGGCGGAACAAAAGCGCCTGCGCCTCGTGGGTGGTTATGCCTACCGCGAGCGAAAGAATCTCGCGCAGTATTTCGCGCTTGGTCAGGGCCTGGTCGGTCAATGTGGCAAGGAGATGGCCCCCATCACCATCACTGAGCCGCCGGATGATTACGTGCGGATCGGCTCCAGCCTCGGCGAGGCCGTGCCGCACATCATCTCAGTGCTGCCGGTCATCCGGAATGGGAAACTGCTGGCGGTGCTGGAGCTGGCCGCTTTTCACCGCTGGAGTGAGAGCGAACAGACGTTACTCGACGGCGCGCTGCCCGTTCTGGCCACGAGCTTGGAAATTCTGGAGCACAACCTCACGACGCAACAACTGCTGAAGGAAACCCAGCGGCAGGCGGAAAACATGGAGAAACAGGCGGCGCGACTCGAAGAGCAGACCGGCGAGATGGAAGCGCAGCAGACGGAATTGAAAGCCACCGAGGCCTGGTTCCGCGGCATTATCGAATCCGCGCCGGATGGCATGCTGGTGGCCGATGCCCGTGGCGTGATCATCCTGGCCAACCCGCGCATCGAGTCCATGTTCGGCTACGAACCGGGCGAATTAATCGGGCGCCCAATCGAAGTCTTGGTTCCGTCGGCCGCGCGCAAGGGCCATGTGCATCGGCGGGAAACGTATACCCACGATGGCAAGGCACGCCCGATGGAGGGGAGTGAACTGCGCGGCACGCGCAAAGATGGTTCCGAATTTGCCGTCGAGGTGGGGCTGTCCCGCCTGCCGTCACTCGGAGGTCGGGGCATCTGTGTCTGCGCCGCGGTGCGTGACATCACCGAGCGCAAGGCGGCGGAGGCGGCCATGCTGGCGAGCGAGGAAAGACTCGCGATGGCCATGCGGGGAGCAAACCTCGGGCTCTGGGATTGGCAGGCGAACCCGGACGTTCTGGTCACCAACGACATTTGGTCGGAAATGCTGGGCTACACCAAGCAGGAATTGGATGAGCTGTATGGCAACACCGCGGCGCGCTGGGCGAACATGGTTTACCCCGAAGACATGGATTTTGCCGTTCAGAAGTTCGTCAAATACGTCAACAACGAGCTGCCCGAGCATCGTTTGGAAATCAGGATGAAGACCAAGTCGGGCGAGCCGAAATGGGTGCTGGCCGTCGGCAGTGCGGTCGCGCGTGATCAACACGGCAAAGTTTCCCGCATGGTGGGCATCCACCACGACATCACCGAACGCAAGGCGGCGGAAGCGGCCATTGCCAAGGAGCGCGAACGCTTACAGTCGATCCTCGATAAGAGCCCGATCTGCGTTTCCATCACGTCGGTTCGGGACGCCACGGCGCTCTTTGCCAATCCGGTTGCGAAGAAATTCTTCGGCGTGGAAATCGGCAGCAAGGTTCAGGCCCTCTATGTCGATCCGGCACGGCGCGTTGAGATGCTGACTCTCCTCAAGGCCGGAGGCGTGGTGCGCGACTTCGAGGTAGAGCTTTACGATGCCGAACACCGGCCGCGCACCATGATGATGACGGCGATGCTGATGGAATTCGACGGGCAGCCGGCCTTGACGGCGTGGCAGATCGACATCACCGAGCGCAAGGCGGCCGCCGACAAGCTCCGCGCCGCCATGCAACTCGCCGAGGAGGCGACCAAGGCCAAGAGCGACTTCCCCGCCAACATGTGCCACGAGAT
>SXGU01490009.1_pt1 | contig 10531 bp, 13 predicted proteins | sample 3174531 | NCBI WGS metagenome assembly SXGU01 (sample SAMN11356863, study PRJNA531348) | freshwater metagenome | isolation source: freshwater sample F1-140 | place: China: Fuxian Lake, Yuxi | collected 2017-12-25 | reverse complement strand
TGACGGGTAATGTCTGGGAGTGGGTTCAGGACTGGTATCGCTATGATGCCTATGCTGGATTGACCAGGGACAAGCTCACCACAAATCCACAGGGGCCATCCGCTAGCCTGGACCCAGAAGAACCCTACATTAAGAAGCGTTTGCAGCGGGGAGGGTCATTTCTGTGTGACAAATCCTACTGTGCCAGCTACCGGCCCAGTGCCCGAATGAAGGCGAGCCCTGATACCGGTTTGGTCCATACCGGCTTTCGCTGTGTCAAAACGGCACCCTAGCTCAAGCCCACGGGTATCCAATGAAACAAGAGGCTCGTCCTGTGGCTGGCTTTTGGCGTGCAAACCCGCGTTCACCTGAGAACGCCCTGCTCTGTTAAATCGCACCGAGCATCATCCCATGGATTAATGACCTCCAGCTCAGGAAAGCTAAAATCCCGTAAATTCCGAGTCACCAAGATCAAATTTCGCTGCAAAGCAGTAGCGGCAAGCAATGTATCAATAGCCGGCAATGGCCGACCGTCTGCCGCAAGCAAACGACCCCATCGGTCGGCAGTCCGACTATCCACATCAAGGATTCGTCCCGTAAAGAATGTGGGCAAGTCGGACTCCAGCCAGTCAAGAAGAATCCTCTTTCGGTCTGGCTGTTGCACGACTTCAACACCCTTGCGAATTTCACCCAGGGTCAAAACGCTTAGATACAGCGTAGACGCGGGTCGCATTGACACCCAATCGACAACGCCCGGATTTGGCGACTTACGCCGCAATTCCGAGAGCACATTCGTATCAATGAGGTAAGTCAAAACTCAAGCTCGCGAGTCAGGGTCTGGTTGCGTTCGAACGCTATATCTTCCTGTTCGTGGAGCGGTGAGGCACGCATGAAATCAACCAGGGACTGGCCTGTTCCTGCAAGGCGGTCGTACAGTTCCCTGGTCAAAACCACCGCCACAGAGTGCCCATGGAGGGTGATCTCTTGCGGCCCATCGATTGCAGCGCGTTTCACGACCTCGGATAGACGTGCCTTAGCTTCTTGCATTTGCCATGTGTGCATAATTCCTCCGGATTCTGACCAGTATAGTCAGATAATGCCTTGGGGCTCAAGGCGGGTTCCGTCCAGAAACACGCGCTTCCCGTTCGGGTTGCGCCGGTCGAAACCCACCCTGACGGTTCGACAAGCTCACCGCTCAGGGCGAACGGTAGGCAAGAGCCGGATCATAAAGTCCGGGTGATCTCGATGGGTAAAGGCGCTTCAGACCGCCATGCCCTGGGCGTCGAACAAGCCATCAAACAGCGCCGTACTCAGGTACCGCTCACCCGAATCCGGCAGTACCACCACGATGGTTTTGCCGGCCTGTTCGGGCTGTCTGGCCAGACGAAGGGCGACTGCCGCCGCCGCCCCGCAGGAAATGCCCGCGAGAATGCCTTCCTCTTTTGCCAGCCGCTGGGCCATTTCAATGGCTTCCTCGTTGCTCACCTGCTCAATCCGATCCACCAGATCGAGATCAAGAATCTCCGGCACAAAGCCCGCGCCGATGCCCTGAATCTTGTGCGGAGCGGGTTGCAGCGGCTCGCCTGCCCGGGACTGGCTCAGGATGGGGCTGGCCGCCGGTTCCACCGCCACCGACAGGATCGGCTTGCCCTGGGTGTGCTTCAGATACCGGGTGACGCCGGTAATGGTGCCGCCGGTGCCGACGCCCGCCACGAAAATATCCACCTGGCCATCGGTGTCGTTCCAGATTTCAGGCCCGGTCGTCGTTTCATGAATTGCCGGATTGGCCGGATTCTTGAATTGTTGCAGCAGCACATAACGGGACGGGTCCGACGCCGCGATCTCCTCCGCCTTCGCAATCGCTCCCGGCAGCCCCCTGGCACCCGCCGTCAGGACCAGTGTGGCCCCATAGGCGACCAGCAGCTGGCGACGTTCAATGCTCATTGTTTCCGGCATGGTCAAGGTCAAGGGAATCCCTCGTGCCGCTGCCACGAAAGCCAGGGCGATTCCCGTGTTACCACTGGTTGGTTCCACCAGTTCCTTGCCTGGCCCCAGCAAACCCCGCTCCTCCGCATCCCACACCATCGCCGCCCCGATGCGGCATTTCACCGAATAGGCCGGATTGCGGCCCTCTATCTTGGCCAGCACGGTAGCGCCCGCCCCATCGGTGATGCGATTCAGTCTGACCAGGGGGGTATGGCCTATCGAACGGGAATTGTCTTCGTACCAGTGGGGCATGAGGGGTCTCCTAGTGTGGTCGGTCAGCGCCGTGATTATTGAGAGGGCAGCGTTTTCCCGCTGCCGGGATTGCTCGGCTCGTAGCCGGGTCGCCGAGGCAGGACATCTTAATGAAAACCCCTGACAAAATCCTGACCGGCAACGTGCCGGCCGCAAAAATACCCTCAGGCATTCGCTGTGTTCATGATGGGCTGGTTTGGTGCAAAATGTGCCACGAGAAGGTTTCCGCTGTATTTATTTCATATCAAATCCGAGGTTTTTCCTATGCGTCACTTCTATTTGGCGACCGCCCTGATGGCCGCTTTCTCCTTGAATGCCGTTGCCGATGAGGCAAGCAATGTTCTTAACAGTACTCCGGAGCAAAGAGCCAGTTTTCAGTCGCAATACATGACGGAGCATTTGGGCCTTGCTGCTGCCGTTGCCGCGAAAGTCCAGGTCATCAATCTGAAATATGCAGAGCAGATGGAGCCTATTCTCAAGGGAACGGATGGCAGGCTTGGGAAAATGCAGAAAAGTCGCGGCGTGCTGGCCGCAAAGGATAAGGAGCTACAGGGTGTTCTGAACCCCGAACAGTTCCAGCAATATGATGGGTTCAAGGACGAGATGAAAACCGCCCTTGAGTCGAGTCTGGGCAGATGATGCCCTGGGGGGCAGCGGCTGTTGAAATCGGGATAAAGAACTTCGCCAAATGTGCGGGTTTGATCTGCGCCCCGCCGTTCCGGTCTTCTGTCGGTATTGACCCGTTCGAAGCGGCGATCGGGCGTCCGTCGGGGCCGGGATAGCCATTGACCGACACAGGAAGGTGTGTTTTTGCTGACATGGATACGCCTTGAAGTTGTCAGATGCAGCGGCGTGCGTTAGCATGACGGCTCTTCCAACAAGCGGTTCCAGCTTTCTTAAAAATTTCCGGGCAGACAAAGCCCGCGAAAATGGGCTGATGGGATAACACAGAGTTTCGTGCTCCGTGCCGGTCAAATCACCCGATCAACAGCCTAGCGCTGAAATATAGCAGCATTCGTTCAGCTCAGGTCTGCGCTTCGGCGGGACCTGGACAGGAAAGGTCTACTGCTTCAACCCGTGTCAACCGAAGGTATCCTCCAGGTTCGACACAACCCGGATCGAGGTAAAAAATGATCAAAGCCATCCTGTTATGTATGACGTGTTTTGCCAGTCGTGAAGTCATGGCCTATCAGGCCACGGGCCACGCTTCCTGGTATGGCCCCGGTTTCGAGGGTCGCAAGACAGCCTCAGGAGAACGCTTTAGCCGGCATGCTTTCACTGCCGCGCATAAGTCTCTGCCGCTCCACTCTTATGTTCGGGTAACCAATCTGGCCAATAACGAGTCCGTGGTGGTCAAGATCAATGATCGCGGGCCTCTTTCACGGAGACGTGTGATTGATCTCTCACAAGCCGCCGCACGTGCTATTGGTATCCACGGTGTTGGCAAGGTGGAAATCACCGCACTGGACTAGGCGGTGGCTGAGCTCAGACAGGTCTTTATGGCTTGAATGACGTAACGGGATGAGTAGGGAAAGCCCATTCCAGAAACAATGGAATGAATGACAGGATGTCACGTGGATAGCGGGATTGGCGATCTGATATGGGGAATGGCAACGAAACGTCATTAACCCCGGTCATCAAGGCAAAGCCACCAATCCCGGTATCATCGGAAAACCAAAAGGGTTGGCACTGCGGGGTGCCAACCCTTTTTTCAATTGTCGTCCTCATTCACGCTGCCGATGATGCCTGCCTTGGGAAGGCCATAGAGTTTTCCCTGATCGTCAAAGGTGAAACTGAGGCGTTTCAGGTGGACGTTTAGAGGGTCCGCCGTGGAGTAAAGCCAAATGAGCTTGCCATGATCGCCGCCTTCTACCTCCGATGGGGGAGAGCCCATGATCGTAATCACGGCTTCTCGCGTCATGCCGTTTTTGATCTGGCGTGCCCGCTCCAGTTCGAAGTCGTCACCGAGGGTGGAACAGCCGGTTAAAATGGTCGTCATGACGACAATGGCCAGCGGTTTCGCCGTACTGGTTTCTAGCGCAGGCATCGGCTGGATGCGCTGTAGAATGCTGAGGGCTTTGCTCTTGCAGGTTATGGCTGGATTCCCTGGTCGTTTTGCTGGGTTACCCGGTAAATGTCATAGGGCAGGGCGGCGCTGTCGACTACGGTGGAGAAGGGAATGTCGCCGATTAAAATGGGAATGACTACGGCGGGTGACCAGTCGGGTCCTTTGATTTTGCCCTCAAAGGCATCGCCCAGGTCCGAAAAATCACGTCGCAGGCCTGGATAAACTGTCCAGTCGTCGGGCGGCATTTCGGTACGGGAGCGGACGCTGCTGCATCCCGTGAAGATTGTCGCGATGAGAGCCAGGGCGACGGGCTTGAAGGAGATTGAATTCATGATGCCGCTCTTATGGGTGAGGTGTTCCAGAAGGTGATGATTTGGGGCGTTTTGTTGGTAGCGTCTGAGTGAGCAAGCTATTGGAAAAGCAGTGTATCGTCAAATTTGTCCTCAAGATGATTTTGCACAGAACTTGCCGAGTAGGGCTCCCTGGTTAGCGATCGGGATGCCGGTTTTGACAATATCCAGATCGGTGACGCCTGGCTTGTTGATATAGGTGGCCTCCGTAGACGCTTCCTCCAGGAAATGGCCCGATAGCCGGTCACCGATGCGGGGTTTGTTCCAGCCAAAGAGCGAGGGCTCTGCGGCGATGCCCACCACGCCTTTCCACAGGACAGTAAACATCACATACTCGCCATGACCGCATTCACCGAGATCCTTGATGATAAGGGCTGTCTGGATGTTATCGCCCTCGTCTGACTGTGCCGTGGCGGACGCTGCAATCAATGATAATGTCAGGAGTGTCGTGGCGATAACAGGCCGCTGGATTATTTGGCGCATCGGCATCCTGAATTTCGTATGGATTTGAAGGATGGGTGCCCCCCCACCTTTTGGCATGAGCCCTCGTGTCGCAGAGTATGCCGAGTTTTAGCTTTTGGCACGTCAATGCACCCGCCACCACAGCGACCATGATTCTCCTTGATCAATACCTGATTTACTATCACGCCCTGTCATGATCCGTGGTTTATTTTCTGTTGCGTTGATTTTTTCTCTGTCTGGCTGCTCTTGGCTGAGTCCTGCGGTAGAGCCTGATGAGGGGATGAAGGCGGTGTGTGGCCAGCAGTGCCTGAAAAATGGGGAAGTCTGTAGCCAGTTCTTTGCCAAAAAAAATCGGGAGCAACGCCTGGGCTTCGAGCAGGCTAAACAAAACTACTGGATTTGTCTCCGCAAGTATCCGGGGTTCGAGTCTTCTCCCAACAATCCCTGTATTGTCCCGATGCCGCCGTCAGAAGAGTTCGATAACTGCGGCCAGCAGCTGGATGATTGTCTGGAGTCGTGCAAGACCGACCTGGATGAAGTGGCCGCATCGGCAAAAAAGGCCGAGGTGCGCTTACCCGCCGGGCCGGCTTACGAGTCCGGAGAGGTGGGGCCAGAGCTACGGTGAACCTGTTTTCAGGCGCACTCAAGATTCAAGGAGTGAAGCGTGGATATTGCGAACCGACTGGGCAGTTGACGGTCACACCAAGGCATTTACTTTCACTCCTGAATAAAACGAGGTCATGTAATGAGAAAAAATCATTGGCTCAAAAGGCTTGCCCCCCTCTTTTTCGCTGGCAATATCTTCTCTTCAGCCGTCAATGCCGAACCCCTGGCGATAGGTGAAAAAGCCCCTGGATTTCAGTTGAAAAATCAGGAAGGTCAGGAAGTCAGTCTGGCCTCGCGGATGGGTAAGGGCTGGACAGTGCTTTATTTTTATCCCAAGGCCGGTACGCCCGGTTGCACCACCCAAGCGTGCGCTTTCCGCGATGCAATCAAACAGATACGTGACCAAAACGCTGAAGTCTATGGCATCAGCACCGACGAGGTGCCCGCCCTGGCCGATTTTCATAGTAAACACCGTTTGAACTTCGCCTTGCTGGCCGATCCTGATGCGCGGGTAACAGCGGCCTATGGTGTAAAAATTCCGGTGATCAAAATGGCCAAGCGCTGGACCTTTATCATTGATCCTGATCTGGTAATCCGCGACATCAACGATGATGTTGATCCCGCGCTGGATGCCGGGGTGGTGGCGGAACGGCTCAAAAAACTGAAGGGAGAAGGCTAATCCAGCGCCTTGCTGTGATTGGAACGATGATGCCCGCAGACCGCTCGCGTTCGTTTCGGCTCCCGGATTTGCAGTGGTTTGCCAGGTCGATTGTGTGGACGGGATTACTGATGCTGTCACACGGTGCCCGCGCTGATGGTGAATTCGGCCAGAAAATACTGGGTACCATCGGTCTGGACGCCGGTTCCCAGCCGGAGGAGGGGGTGTATTTTGGGGATCGATTCGTTTATCTGACCGGCGACAGATTGAACGACCGGACGGGCAAGGCGCTTCCCATCAAGGGTCTTGATTCAAACGCCTTCGCCAATGTATTCGCGTTGGCAGGAACCCTCAAGCTGGATGATGGCCCTTATTTGACGGCAGCTTTTGGCGTGCCCATCGCGGGTATCAATATCAAGTCTGAAATCCCTTACACACTGGTTGACCGTGAGGGGCTGGGCGACCTGTTTATTGAACCCCTGAAGCTGGGGTGGCGTTTGCCCGGAGTAGATATCACCTCGTCTTACAGTATTTATGCGCCGACCGGTCAACTTAATCGCAGGGGACTGAATCAGCCACAGTGGGTGCAGCAGGTGTCGGCCGGGGGGACTGTATTTTTCGATGACGAGAGATCCTTTCGACTTTCCGCATTGACGAGTTACAACATTTACGGAAAAAAGGTGAACATTGATCTGACACGGGGAGATTCCGTGCAGATACAGGGTGGTCTGGGTGGCCGGTTTTTCAAGCTGCTGGATGTGGGGCTGGCCGGGTATGCCATGTGGCAAGTGGCAGCGGACACCGGTACGGCACTGCCGGAAAGTGCGAAAGGATTGAGCGAATACGCCATTGGGCTGGGGCCGGAGGTGGGTGTCACTATTCCACAGCTCCGGGCCAAACTCACAGCACGCTACGAATGGGATATTGAGGCACGGTCGCGGCTTGACGGTCAGGTCTTGATGGTGAGTTTAACCATGCTGGGCTGGAAACCCGATCAGGAGTAGCAATCGTACATGGTCAAGGGTTCGTTCAGACCTGCCTGGTGGTTACCGGGACCTCATCTGCAAACCCTCTGGCAGCCGCTGTTCCGTTGCCGCCCCAACCCGGCGACCCGACGCGAGCGGCTGGAAACCCCCGATGGTGATTTTCTGGATATTGACTGGTTTGGGCCCGGTGCAGGGCCGATCGCCATCCTGTTACACGGCCTCTCCGGTTCATCGCGATCTCCCTACATACGGGGTATGCAATTCGCGCTTGCACAGCGTGGCTGGCGCAGTGCAGCGATGAATTTTCGGGGATGTAGCGGCGCACCGAACCACACCTCGCGTGGTTACCATTCGGGTGAAACCGGCGATTTTGATTATGTCTATGAAACTCTGCGACGGCGTCACCCGGATTCCGTGATTGCCGCAGCAGGCTACTCGCTGGGGGCGAATGTTCTGCTCAAATGGCTGGGCGAACGCGGTGATCAAACGGAATTGGTGGCTGCTGCCGCAGTCTGTGCGCCGCTCAGGCTAGATCTTTGTGCCGGGAGACTTGACCAGGGAGCTTCCCGGCTTTACCGGGATCAGTTATTGCGCGAGCTGAAGGAGTATGTGCGCTGGAAGCAATGTCATCTCGAATCAATGGGGCATCACGATGAAGCCAAAAAACTCGACGACCTTGGCGATCTTTCCCCGATCCAGTCGTTCTGGGAATACGACAGCCGGGTCGTGGCGGGGCTTTATGGGTTCAATGATGCCCGCGACTATTACAGTCAATCCAGTGCACGCCAGTATTTGCGGCACATTCGGCGGCCGACGCTGTTGATTCAGTCGCGGAATGATCCCTTCATGACGCCAGAGGTTCTCCCCGAGGCGAACGAACTCTCTACGACTGTTTCCCTGGAGGTCACTGAAGGGGGTGGACATGTCGGTTTTGTGAGTGGCCGTGCTCCATGGTGTGCCGAATATTGGCTGGAGCAGCGCATTCCGGCATTTTTCTCAGAAGCACTCCAGTCTGCGGCGGCTTGAATCGGGTGAGCGGGTCTGAATGTGAACCGGTGCGGATCGTGACTTTATGACAATCGTTCGACCTGGACCGCACCGGCCAGTGCTTCAATTTCACCGGGGGTAATCATGGCGACGTCGGGCCTCAGCGCATTGGCAGCACCTGCGGCTGATGCCACTCTCAGCCGGTCTTCGAATGGCCAGTCCAAAAGCCAGCCGTGGGCCAGGCCCGCGAGATAACAGTCGCCGCAGCCAACCGGATTGCGTTGCTGTATGAGCGGCGGCGACAGCTGCCATCGCTCATCACCGGCAAGCCTGATTTCCACCGGGCCAGCCCCGTTCGTGATGTGAAGTTCGCTCACTCGATGCCAACAATCGGTTTGTGCATATTCTTCACTATTGGGTTTGGCCAGCAGGGGAGGATAGTTACTCTCCAGTGCCCGATCGAGGGCCGACCCGTGGGCATCCAGCCAGCAAGGGAGACTGGCCCGAGAGCAGAGTTTCAGTATCTCGGCATATAACCCATTCGCTACCGGATCAGGCACTGAACCGCTGATGATGATCAGCCGGACCTGTGGCAACAAGGCCTCGACTTTCTCCAGTAATCGAGCGCATTCGCTGGCGGTCACCGGGAAACCGTTTGGCAATACGGTGGTTGGGTGATGGTCCTGATCGCTGGACGCCATGAAGCCCACTCTGACCGGTGCGGCTGTTTCGACGAAGGCGTCTTTGATCCCTTCCTGCCGAATCTGATCACGCAGCCAGGCACCACTGTGCCCACCCGCGAACCCCGTCAGCCATACGGAGTGACCCAGGCGGGTGAGCACCCGCGCCACGTTCACGCCTTTACCCTCGGCGTGCATGGCAAGTTTATCGACCCGATTAATGGCGCCGTGAACCAAGTCGCCGATATGCACCAAGTTCAATAACGGGTTGGCGTTGATGATCAAGGTCTGCTTACGCATGGGGGAAATCGCCTGATGAGCTTTTACAGTCGTATTGTCGTATTACAGTTCATCCAGCCATTGCCTGCCACTCAGGTAGCGCATCTGGCCGGTAATCCAGTTTTGACGGTGATGCAAATAGGCCGAGGGCTCTTCAACTCGCAAAAGCCTGGGGTTGGGCAGTACCGCTGCCAACAGCGCGGCTTCCTGACTATTGAGACGCGCCGCAGGTTTGTTGAAAAAGATTTTTCCTGCGGCACCGACGCCATAGATGCCGTCCCCGAACTCGGCGATATTCAGGTAAACCTCAAGAATGCGCTGTTTTGGCCAGCTTAGTTCGATCAGAGCCGTGAAATAGGCTTCCAGAATTTTGCGCAGATAACTTCGGCTTGGGGTTAAAAACAGGTTTTTTGCCGTTTGCTGGGTAATGGTACTGCCTCCGCGAAGTGTTTTGCCTGAACGGTTTTTCTCTATGGCCTTGCCAATGGCCTTGAAATCGAAACCGGTATGTTCCCCGAAAGTCTGGTCTTCTGACGCTACGACAGCCAGCTTGGCCTGGGGGGAGATGGCCTTCCAGGGAACCCAGCGATAATGAATCCGGTGAGTCCATTCGCCATGCGCGAATGCGGTTAACTGGTCAATCAGCATGAACATGCTGCCGGGGGGAGGAACCCAGCGAAGCACCAGCACCGGCACTGTGGTGGCCAGAAACAGGGTGATCGCGAATGGCCGAAGCCGATGAATCCACCCGGACTTATGTCCAGGAACCGGCTTTGTCGCGGGTCGTGACTTGCGGCGAGGTTTGCTGGGCTTGGCTGGTGGAGCCATCGGGTCTCGATTCATCCGGCTGATTGCGAGCGAGAGCTCGGGATTATGGCCGAATCTCATTGCAGTCGGCAGAAAATGAACGAAAAAAAACCGGGTGACTGGGCCACCCGGTTTCTTGCCGGCGAAGACCGGCTAATGAATCAAAGCTTGTTCAATGCATTCAGGTCGGCGTAAGCCTGTTGCAGGCGATCGATCATGCTGGTCTGGGCCGCACGAATCCAGACACGGGGGTCGTAGAACTTCTTGTTTGGCTTGTCGTCACCCTCGGGGTTACCGATCTGGCCTTGCAGATACCCTTCGTTCTTTTTGTAGAACTGACGAATGCCGTCCCAGTAAGCCCACTGCGTGTCGGTGTCGATATTAATCTTGATGACGCCGTAGCTGATGGATTCGCGGAGTTCTTCCTGGGT
>SXGU01048907.1_pt1 | contig 10532 bp, 14 predicted proteins | sample 3174531 | NCBI WGS metagenome assembly SXGU01 (sample SAMN11356863, study PRJNA531348) | freshwater metagenome | isolation source: freshwater sample F1-140 | place: China: Fuxian Lake, Yuxi | collected 2017-12-25 | reverse complement strand
GCTGTGGCGGCGTGCGGCCAGCAATAGCAATTCTTGTTTTTTGCGCTTCTTCTTCGGGTGATAACAATTGCCCCGCCCGCGCCGGCGCACCTTGGCCAGACAAAACGATTGCGCGTTGCGCAAGCGGCATCTTTAACAAAGAGTTAGTAAAAGTTTGTATATCTGCCATTCTGGCTGGAGGAACACGACCGTCATTACTCAAGAAGCGCAAATGCGCAGCAATAGCTTCGTCCGTTGGGTTTGCCGCAAGATTTCGAGCTGTTTGATTGACAAGATCGTCTACTGCTTTATCCCTAACTTGCGGCGATGTTGGAGTGGCTGCCGGGGCGCCCCGGGCCATTAAAGCTTGCGCACGTTGGTTAAATGGCAGTAATTTTATTTGCGCACCAACATCATTAAGATTAGTTAGCTGGGCGGGCGAAAATAGCTGTGACTCTTTTAACCTCGTTAAAGTTTGGTCAATGTTGTCATCGCTTGGATTGGGGCTAAGACTGCGAAGCTCACTGTTGAAATAGTTCGCCCTGTTTTGTGCCAACTCCAATTTCGTTTTGTCTTGCTCCAACAAACGCTGCTCTGCTTCACCTTGTGCTTTAAACGCCGCAATGCCCGGGGGCCCAAATTGAACAGCTGTTGGATAATCTAGCTTAAAGTATGGTTGCCGAGCTGCCTTAAACAAGTCAGCTTGTTGTTCGTCAACGCGCTTTGCTTGACTAAGCGTGTATTGTGCCAGCGCATTCTGATTCAGCCCGCTCTCAATTTGCTGAAGTTGAGCAAACTCAGCTAGCAGATTACGTGGCTTGTATTCCGTTGTCGGACGGAACGACAACGCAATGCTGGGGTTAATAAGAGCCATAATTAGTCCTTAACTAGATTTGGCAAAAATAAAAGTACCGTTAATACCCTGCAAGCGAGTTGTTACGGTTTATTAGTTGTTGCAGCATTGCGTTTTGAGTTTGTTGATTTTGGTAGTTAAGATAGCTATTAAGCCCGCCAGTAGCCGCGTTTGCCATGCCCATATACCCCGAAGCCCTGGCGTCACCCGCAGCGCCCATTGCTTCCCCAGTTCGGGTTGCCATAGTTGCGCCGGCGGTATTTAACGCGCCAGCCGTAGTTTGCCCAACTCCAGCTAGTGTTCGCAGGGCGTTAACTTGGTCCTCTCGTTGACTTCGATAGCGGTTAAACGCATTCATGTACTCTTGGCTACCCATGTCTTGGTTATACCGTGCCGCAGCTCGCAATGCGTTGCCTGAGATCAAGCCGCCGCGAGCAGCCGCGGAACGGTCAAGTCCTCTTTGGCCTTCGGCTAAACGAAAGTGGTAGCCTGGGTCAGCCGTAAACCTCGCCATATTAAAATCTTGATACCGAGACAGAGGTTCTAACTCTTCCAGTGCCCTGTAGCCCGCGCTTAAAAACGGGCCTTGCCGTCTAACGCCCTCGTCATACATTTTGTATTGCAAATCGGCTGCGTATTTTGCTGCTGCGGCTTGAGCGTCAGACGCGCTTGAGGCCGCGCTCCCTCCGATGACGGCACTACCAATACCAACGGCGGCTCCGACCATATTAGCTCCCTAACCATTTAGAGTAGTAAACTTCGATAGCTTGCATTTTTAAAAACTCAAATAGTTTTGACACATCTTTATGTAGTTTAGACCCAAACATCATACGTTGCACTCCACGGCGCCGAGCCTCTTTTTCCACAAGTCTAAAAAGTTTAACCCCCGCAAAACCTTTTCGTATTGAAGGATGCGTCCAAAAAATATCCATCGTCAACGTAAGGCAAGTCTTGTAGTGCAACCCCGGAGCTACAAAACCTATAAAGTATCCTTTCAACACGCCGTCCTGACGCAAAGTTACGACTAACACTTGCCCCGCCGCGTGCCTGCTTGCGTACACATCGTATTGCGGCGCTAACGGTACTTTATCTTGCTCTAGCGCTAGCTCTTCCCAATGCAACGGCAAAAGCGGTTGCGCCTCCTGTATGAACGCTGGCCACGGCTCAACTTGCGCCGTCAGCATTACGCGCTCTTAATGTCTACAATACATACAATCCTGTCCTCTTCGCTGTTGTTTACTACCGAGTGCGTTTCGCGGTTGTTAACCCACCAAATGTCGCCAGCTTGAAAATTTACGGTTTCCTCTCCGATAGTAAACAACGCGCCCGGTAAACTTTGCAAAACAATCTGATACCTTGTGTAAAACGTAGCCGGCGCACCTTCGTCTTTGTGCGGCGTTATGGTGGCGCCAGGGCGCATGCACGTCACTATACAACGCCCCAACTGAACACCATCAACGCGACGGATCAAGTTAAGTACAATTTCACGCAGCCCTAACAAAACCTGCCAGGCCGGATAAGGATAAGTCTGTATATCGTCAATTGTAGCCGTTGCGTCTTGATGTATCTTATTAAACCATAACCATATATCGCTAGTTTGAGTGTGAGCGCTATCTGGATGCGTAGTGCGTAGCGGATTTTCGTCCCATAAATGACTATTTACCGCCAGTTCACGCACTGCTGGCACAACGTCAACATTACTCGCTAGCCTGTAAAAATGCCGCATTACGTTACCTCGCGCCCGCTGACGCGCATGTTGACTGCCGTGCCCGTGCCGGCAACGGTGCTGATAAACCCGCCGTTAGCAAGCACTTGGCCGACCAGCTCGGGAAAAGTATATACTTCAGCGGGTTGAAGCGTTTTGGCTTGAGTAATCAAGTTAGCGCTGGCCGCTGAGTCAGTTACCGTGACCAAGTTGACGCTGATTGTGGCAGCAGCAGCGCTAAAGTTGGTTGCCGTAAACTTGTCAATGATAGTTGTTACGCCGGTTGCGGTGTACTGGGTAGTCTGGCTGGCCTCCACAGTTTTGGCTGGAACTAAAACTTTGACGGTTACGGTCATAGTTGTCTCGGTCTAAGTTATTGCGTTATAACCCAATTCGTGCCATTTGACACTAGCGTGGCAGTACCCCCGGCGATAGCGGCAAGGACAGCCGTACCAGCCGCACCGCCCGCCAGGGGCACCACGTTGCTTGACGCTGACACTAGCGTTTGGGCTTGGTAGTTCTGAAAGTATAGCACCCGTCCTACGCGGGCAGAGGCGCTAGGCAGCGTAACCGTACAGGAGGATCCTACCTTGTTATTGATCAACCAGACATCCGTATCTGCTACCGTAAAGTTAGCCGTTTTGGTGACTGGCGCCGAGAACAGCGCGTTAATAGCCGCAGTTATGGCTGCACTGTCAACCTGGGGCTGAAGCTGCAAGTCATTGAGCTGCTTTTGCATTTCGGCTAGTTGGTCAATTGCGTAGTCTTGCGTTTGAATGTCTACCTTGACGTTGGCCAAGTCTGCTTGCGTTAGCGGCGGCGGGCCTAGTTGCAGATCGGTCAGCGAGGCGGTGTTTTGACCACCGCCAGTCAAATTAAACAGGTTTAAAAAAAACCGATACCATTCCAGTGAAATTAGCCCCGTGCGCTCGTCAGTAAGCGGCACTCGGGGGGGTGTAATGGCAGTAAGGTTTACATTCGCCATAATCAGGCGTTGGTTGGCGAGAGTGTCAACTCAGCGCCCATAAGCGCTATTTTGGCAGGGTCTGTCATGGACAACTCGTACACACGATCTCGCAATTCAACGGTCATGCCTAAACGCCGATACAACACGCGCTTGTCATAGGCACCGGCTGCGCCGAGCGTTGCTGTACGGTAGTTAGACCAAGTGTGCCCGCCGTTGTCCGACCACCGCAGATATATTTCCGCAGCCGGTGATGAGTCGCCAGTTTCCATGTCAATTTGAAGGCTGTGGTGTGCAGTGCGTTTAAGGTTGTTTTGGCCCGTTGGCAGCGCCCGCCAGCTACGCAACCATTTTTGGATGGCGCCGTCGTCCGCGTAAACGTCTAGGTCATAAGCATAAATTTTGCCGTTAGAAAAATCGCCGACAATAATTTTATTGTTAAACGCCATCTGGCAATTGCCGCGAGGCCGAGAGAAGTTGGGGGCAGAATACCCAGCTCGTTCATGCCACGCAAGCGTAGCGGCATCGTAAACCCAAGACGGAGTTTCGCTACCCCCAGAAGGAAACACCATAACATAAAAGGCGTGCCCGTCTTGCTGGTAAGTGTAGGCTATGGTGGTAGTAAGATCGGTAATCTGTTGAAGTTGCCATTCTACGGCATGGGTGCTGATGCGCTGGCCGGTGTAGCCGTTGGCTCGGTAAACAATCCCTCGCCCCCGTGCGTCCGCGCCCAGCCAGAAGATGCCGTTGTCCATCTTGGCAATGGAAAACGCCGAAATGCAACCGATCTCGTTAAACGCACCCTGTACACGTTGTAGCGGAAAATCTGCGGTGCCGGCGTTGTACCAAACCTCAACTGAATTGGTGCCAAAGACCCAGACTTGGCTATGATCAACAATTAGACCAACTACGCCGTCAGGTGACCCTTCAACGCTAGCAAAATCAAGCGGGTCTACTGATAGGCCGTCAAGCAAACTGGTAACCCAAATTCGTTGGCTATTAGGTTCATTAAAAACAAAATAGCCGTCCAAGTAACCTACGGTCAACGCGCCGGGAAAGTCCACATCCGTGATCTGGGCAAAGACGTTGGTGGTATTGTTGTAAATGTAGCTTGGGCCGTTGGCCGCAATAAACACTTGCGTGCCGTTATCGGCAATACTGACCGGCGCAGTGCCAGCAACCGTGCCCAACAGCGTAGCCGTGTAACTGGCGTCAATTTTGTACAGTTGCGTGCCGGACACTACAAAAGCAACCGTAGATACGGATGAAAAGGCCCACACTCCTCGAATTGGGCCGCTGCCAATAGTGTTTAACAACGTCAACCCAGGGCAGCGCTGCAAGAAAGCAGGCTCTTTGCCGGCTTCCGGCACAATCTCGGGAAACAGGTTAACCATGCGAGCGTTTGCCGCATTAACGCTACGAGCTACATAAGACGAACCAAGAATTGGCGTTTTCACTACTAATTGCCAGCGTAGATATTAAACCGTTGGCGGCGAGCAATGAGGGCATACGGCATTGACATCACATCGTCGGGGTTGTTGATGCGCTTCAAGTTACGCTTGCTAACCATTGCAATGCGCTGCACTTGCTGGCTCGGCTCCACGCCAAACTCCGGGGCAAATTCCATTGCCAAACCGTAAGTAAAAGCGCGAAGGTACCCCGGCGGGAACGCAAGAGTCGTAGCCAGTAACGCGGGCTGCGACAGCTCTGCCACGCTGATAAAATGCCACACCAGAGCCTGTGTCGGCTGGGGGAAAACGGTCATCGTAATGTTAGGGTAAGTCATGTTGACAAAGATGACTTGCGGATAGGTAGAGGTTTCCGTTTTAAGCGCGATGCTGTTGTATTGCAGCTCGTTGACGAAATTGATGCTGTACGACACGCCCGTGCCTGAGTCTACAAAGTAAGTAGAGTCATCAAGCAACACTGGGCGGTTGCCCACAAAATTACCTGTTGGCCCGAGGGTGCGGGTAATCTGGCTAGCCGGCCAAGTAAAGGATTGGTCTTGCGTAGAAAATACTGAAAGCCGCTCGGTATTCCACGAATCAATCATCTGATTCAACGCAACCAACGCATCCGCAGACGTAGCAGTAGAGGGCGTTTCCCCTTCGGCTAGTACACCGAGCAACCGCAACGCTCTGTTAATTTGATCGCCAGCAGTAGCCATGTTTTAAGTTCCTTGTTGCGTTGCCTCGGATCGGGGCCGGCCACGACGGCGTTTAACTTTGGACTCGTCTACAACAGACTCGTCCAACGTGTACCTAGTCCAACCATTTTTTTCGTCGTACTCAGCCTCAAGTTCTAGAACGGCAACTTTGCGACCGTGAACGGGATGCGATAGATAAATAACAGACATGATTGATCAGCTTTGTGGTGCTTGCAATTTACTCAACCAAAATTGGCACTCTTGCATGGCCCCAGCGATGGCATTTAGATTTGCCTCCATTTGCCGTCGCTGGGTATCCAATGCTTCCAAGCGTTCCTTTAAGACTTGCTCGGTCATGCGCCAGCCAGGTTCAACGCAATGTAACGAATATTTCCGTTAACCAGCACCCGCAAAGAACCACCAGCACTAGGCGTTACCGTTCCAGTTGTCTTGGCCAAGTCGGTGTTTACGGTTTTACCGGGCGTGCCAATAGAAAACAAGTTTTGCACACCAAGGCTGTTTTGGTTTTCGTCGCCAAAACCGATAAACGCAGTTGGACGAGAAGCCCGTACTGCGGCGCCGTCAAAACAAGTGAAGTCAAGCGTTGCTACAAAACACGTTCCAACGCTTGTGCTTGCGCCCAGATCACACACGCCATAAATTGCGGTGTTCAGACCTGAGATAATATTGCTAGCGTTTTTGACGGACGTTTGAGCGTAACAGCCAAAAATGTTACCGCCGGCAACGCTCGCAGTACGCGAGTTCGCAGCGCCAACCAACGCAGCCACAGTATTTGTCCAAGTCACCCCTGGACGAACCGTAAAGTCGGCCAAGTTATACGCACCGGATACCATATCCGTGGCGGCTAAAGTGACATCTGCGCTGGTCTTACCCGTGAGTGCAATTGACTGAAAGGAGGGGTCTGCAAAAGCAACACCCGTAGCAATGGAATTTGGCATAATTTAACCCTCTAAAAAACGGGGGCCGAAGCCCCCGTTAGGTTTAGCAAATGCGATACAGTACCCAAGTAGCAGTCGCCGTGCGCCGTGCAAGAAACCGTCCGGCAGATTTATCCGTAGCGGCGTTGTTAGACGCTACAACCATGCTGCCAACCACCGTAAAGTCCGTGCCCGCCGCAATCGTTGCGTCTTCCGCTGCAACCGTGCTGATGTTTACCAACGAAAAAACAAAACTGCTGTCAGTTTTGCAATTCGTAAAGTAAGCATCCATCAGCGTGCCGGTAGGCAGCGTGTAGGTCGGCGCACCACCCGCCCCTTGATTAGCGGTCAGCAAACCAACGGACAGCTGAGCCGCAGTCAGGGTTGCGCTAGTAGTGAGAGCAATGGGCGCTATTTGCGTGTCCAGTTGCATCTCCGCTAGGTTGCCATCACCAACTTGATAGCCACCACCAACAGAAGGAATAGCCATAATGATTTCCTTTTAAGTGTGTTTGATTAGCCCCACAGACGGCAAGCCATCTGCGGACGAATGGTGCTAAAGCCGTACAGTACATCAATACGGCAAGGCATGCGGTCGTTGTTGATGTCGTACTGACGAACAACACGCAGGCTAATACCGTTATGGACGGCTCGGGCGGCCATATCAACACCTTGGGGCATTAACAGGTCGGCGGTTGCAAAAGTGATCGCATCTTTGTGATAGATCAGGTTCTGCGGGTACTGAGTAGACGCCGTACCAAGGAACGTCACCACCGCGCCAGCAACAGGCAGCGCCAGCACGGTGGCCAGAGCTTGAGTTGCCGAATACATCGGCGCCACGGATACCGTCCAAACACCAGCCACAGCCGTAGCCGCAGACAAAGCCACAAACTGAAACAGCGCCCCGGTAGACTCCCGCGTTTGCGGGTTGACCGCAAACACGTTTGCTACCGTAAACACATCGCCCGCAGTAATGGTGGTGGTTACCGACCCTTGCACCAGAGATATGGTGGACGCGCCTTCGGTAGACACAGTAGCGTTGACAGTCGTAGAGGCTGTAGCGTCCCGTGTACCGGTGGTGTGCTGCTTGATCGACTGCGACATATTAACTTCGTCAAAACCTAGCACACCTACGCCCATCATGCCGTTTTTAAATTGCCGGCTAACGGTGTCGGTGGGATTGAACAATCCCTTCATGCCCTCAACCAGGCTCGCGTTGGCGGCTGGGTTGACAGTAGCGTAGCGAGGCGACATTACCGCAGCGTTCTCGTTCAGCTTCTGTTGGGCTTGAAGCAGCACCAAAGAGGTTGCCGGCGTGGTGCCGGGGGTGCCTACGGAATTGCCAATGGACTTGTAGGCGTTGGCCACATCAGCGTCGATGGAGCTAGCCAGCTGGCTGATGCGGGGCTTCAAAACGCGCTCAGCAAAATCGTCCAGTTGCATAGTCAGTTCGGCAGACGTAAAGCTCACGCCAATGTGCTTTTGGGAAGCAACCGTTAGTGTGGTGACTTGTTCGCTGTCGTCTTGGACTTGCAGCGCAGCGCCATCAGTGACCAGAGCGCGGTCAGGCAGACGGATACGCAGGGTCGAGCCGATCTTAGCACCGTCAACCGCAAAACTGTCGTCATACTGACGGTTTACGTTGCGGGTAAGCACCAGATTGTTCTCTAGAATTTCCAGAGACTTTCGGGTAATCATGTCAATCGTAAGAAGGCTATTAGCCATGGTAAAAAAAATCCTTTAAAAAGTGACCTAGCGGATTGCCTGCCACTTTTTCATCTGTCGGGCCCGGTCAGCTTCTATCCACTCCGAGGTAGTCATGGTCTTGGTAGACCGTGGATCGGTCGTGTCGTAGGCTGGTGATCCAGTAGATCGGGCAGTTACAGGCGAAATCGGTACAGGCGCGGATGTCGTTTTTTTAACTGGAGGGTTAGTGGCTAATTTAGCCTCAATCCGTCCAATTTCCTTTGCTTGCACGATAGGCGCTAGTCGAGAGATACGATCCGCTTCCTTGGGGTTAGCACCGAGGTAATACGCTACTTCGGGGCCAATATCCGAGGTTTGGATGCTTTGAGCCATTATGGTCGTGATGGTTAGCTTGGGGTTGTAAGCGACTTGTTCAAAATCGTCGTACTTGCCCCGAGCTTCTTCCTCACGCTCATGGTAAGACTCAAGGATTGCAGATTGCTGCCGTGCTTGGTCCCGCTGGGCAAGCAGTTCTTCAGCCTTCTTAAAAGCCACTGCGTCTGCATGGGCTTCGGGGCTGGCAAACTGATCAGCTGGCGGGACATCAACAGGCGCTCTCAGCGTTTGTGCATCTGTTTGGCGCTGAACCTGCACTCGCTCCCACTTCCGTTGCTCTCTTGCAAGCCTTTTACTGACAACAGCATCAAGTTCTTCCTGGGTAAATACCCGAGGTTCTTTTTGCTCGTCAGCGACTTCCGGCGCGATTTCCACAGGCGCAGAAGTGGCCGTCACTTCCGAGGCTGGCGCGGGTGTAACTTCCGCTAAAGTTGTTTGAACTTCTTCAGTCATAGCGTGCAAATCCTAAAAAAACCTGGTCAACTGGGCCAGTACGATAGGTTAAACATACACTAAATTGTTTTGCTTGTCTTTGAACATCTTTTCCCCCTCCCCCCCCAGAGCAACCAACAACGCCGCGGCGAAGAGCAAATTGTCCGTCACTACTTCGGAAAGCGATCCTTGACGGCCTTCAATGTCGCAGTCAGCGCAGCCGGTAAATCACCTGCATGGTAGAGCGCGTCCAGCTGATCCCCAATCGGAGGGTAGGCGTTCTTTCGCAAGTCTAGAATCGTTCGCGCAACCACTTCTGCATTGATTGTCAGGCCCCACGATTGGTTGTAGGTAAAGTCATAGCCTGAATAACTGGTGAACGCTTCCAGCTGCGGGTAAGCAGTATTGGACAGCACCAGAAAGCTGGAACAGTCGGGTGTCTGAGCAATGATATTCACATCGTCCTTTGGTGTGGGTTGCTGGGGCGAGCCAAACAACGCCTGAAAGTTACTGGATGGAAGTTTGTAGAGTGCCATTGCTCTCTCCGATATGTAGTGGAACATCTTGCTGCTCTAGCTGTAGGGGTACGTCTTGCTGTCCGAGCAGAACCGTATCCTTCGGCACCAGACCGACCAGCTTGAGTGCTTCCATCGTCTGCGGGTTGGACATGGCGTTGAGCAGCTTGGCGGGGCTTGGTCTACCCATAGCAATGATCTCGGCTTGTATTTCTCTACCAATAGTCACCGTGAACTCGTGGTTGGCATTTGCCTCGAACATTTGATCGTCGGTGTAGCCCGCGATGCGTGTCGGTTCACATTCAAGGTAGAGTTCTGCTATGAGTTTTTCCAGTATTTTGATTTCGGCACGATTTAATTCAAAAGCGTGTTTTTGGTCATCGAGATGCGACTCAAGCTCCAGAATCTCGGCTTGCAAGTTAAGGACAACGTGCGGCAACGCGGGCACACTTTTCAGGTGCTTGATTTCTGCCAGCTTGGCGCGGTATTTGAGGTCTGCACACTCTTCTAGAACCGCCGCCCGTTTGCGACCGACGAGAAAGCCTTGCAGAGTTTTCAGCTTTTCCCACGGTGTGCTACCGATTACCTGATATCGGTAGTTGAATTCAGAGTTTAGATTGGATGCCATTATGCTGAGAGCGAGAATCCAGCCGCAGCCAGACCGTATCGCGCAGTTCCCACACCTGTCGTATCCGTAGCTACCACTCCGGTATTGGAGACTAGGTTGGTCACAGCTGTAGCGGAACCTGTGTATCCATACCCGAAGATGGCTTTATCTGTCCCATATCCAGCCGCAGCCAGATAGTATCGCGCAGTTCCCACACCCGTCGTATCCGTAGCTACCACGCCAGTGTTGGACACAAGGTTGGTCATAGATTGAACGGCACCTGTGTATCCATATCCGAAGAGGGCTTTATC
>SXGU01416948.1_pt1 | contig 10533 bp, 7 predicted proteins | sample 3174531 | NCBI WGS metagenome assembly SXGU01 (sample SAMN11356863, study PRJNA531348) | freshwater metagenome | isolation source: freshwater sample F1-140 | place: China: Fuxian Lake, Yuxi | collected 2017-12-25 | reverse complement strand
TAAAAGACTGCGTACCGGCTCCACCAAGGCCAGCGCTAGCGCGGTTGGCTGCATGCCGGCGGGCGATTTGATCAGCACCGGGTCGTTCAGTTGCTGACGCAAGCGATGCAAGGTATGGCTCATCGCCGATTGCGTCACGAACATGCATTCCGCCGCGCGGGTGACATTGCGCTCGCGCATCAATATATCGAAAGCCAGCAACAGGTTTAAGTCGAAGGTGCGTAGATTGGCCATACGGATGTTCCTCAATGAATTTTAAGGATATGGTTGAAAATAATTTCCCGCAGTCCGGGTGCATCGTTCCCATGCTTCGCGTGGGAATGCAGCCTAAACCGCTCTGCGGTTCGGGACGCTAGAGCGTCCCAGAGCAGGTTCCCACGCAGAGCATGGGAACCATCAATTGGCCATACGGAATACTCCCCAAAGAAATCGGCTGCATGGTAAACAAAACCGATGCTGGTCGGTATGAACAGTCTTGATGATAGCGGATGAAATTTCACCATTTCACAGTTCAAGCAATTCCCCATAACTTATACCGCGAGCGTGTCGATCAGCCAACAGGGTTTTACTCCCCCAAGGGTAGCTTTCGGTTGGCGACACGCCCAGTTTCGATGGCTATCGCAGTCATTCACTATAAAACTTTACGGGGGAAGCACACATGTCCGCACAAATTCCAATTTCCACGTTCAAACCCTACCGGGGCGAAAAAGCCCGGTTGGCAAGAGCCTATGACTATCTGATTTTGGTCCTGGCTTTATTTCTGTTCATCGGCTCGTTTCATCTGCATTTTGCTCTGACCGTCGGCGACTGGGACTTCTGGGTCGATTGGAAAGATCGGCAATGGTGGCCATTGGTCACGCCCTTAATCGGCATTACCTTTCCCGCCGCCGTGCAAGCGGTGCTGTGGGATAAATTCCGACTGCCTTTGGGGGCTACCTTATGCGTCGCGGCCTTGTTGCTCGGCACCTGGGTCACCCGGGTATTTGCCTATCACTACTGGAATTTCTTCCCCATCAACATGGTGTTACCGGCGACGATGATTCCGGGCGCTTTGGTATTGGACACCTTACTGATGCTGACCAATAGTCTGACCATCACGTCCATCTTCGGTGGCGCGGCGTTTGCGTTGCTGTTTTACCCGACCAACTGGCCGATATTTGGCATGTTCCACCAACCGGTCGAAGTGGCTAATAGTCAGCTGACGGTCGCCGATTTGTTCGGCTTTCAATATATTCGCACCGGCATGCCGGAATACTTACGCATCATCGAACGCGGCACCTTGCGCACCTATGGCCAATATGCGACGCCGCTGTCTGCCTTCTGTTCGGCTCTGCTGTGTTCGTTGATGTATCCGCTGTGGTGGCATATCGGCAAGTGGTTTGCCAGTACCCGTTACCTAACCAAAATTTAAGGAGCAGCCAACATGAAAACGCATTTTAAAACTTGGTTGTTAGCCATAATCGCTCTCACCGTATTGTCCGGTTTGCCGATGTCATCCGCCCAGGCCCATGGCGAAAAAGCCCTGGAGCCGTTCATTCGGATGCGGACCATACAGTGGTACGACGTGCAGTGGTCCACGCAAAAATTCAACGTCAACGATGAAGTCAGTGTCAGCGGCAAGTTTCACGTCGCCGAAGACTGGCCGATCAGTGTGCCAAAACCGGAAGCCAGCTTCTTGAATATCTCCACGCCCGGACCCGTGCTGATTCGTACCGAGCGCTACCTGAACGGTAAGCCTTGGACCAACTCGGTGGCCCTGGAGCCGGGTGGTGACTATGACTTCAAAGTGGTCTTGAAAGGCCGTTTGCCGGGGCGTTATCACATTCACCCGTTTTTTAATTTAAAAGACGCGGGGCAAGTGATGGGGCCCGGTGTGTGGCTGGACATTGGCGGGAATCCCAGCGATTTCATCAATACCATTAAAACCATTAACGGTGAAATGATCGACATGGAGAGCTTCGGCTTTGCCAATGGCATCTTCTGGCACTTGTTCTGGGGCATGCTGGCGGCTGCCTGGTTGCTGTGGTGGGTGCGTCGTCCGTTGTTCATCAGTCGTTACCGCATGCTGGATGCCGGTTTGGAACATGAGTTAATCACCGATCAGGACAAACTCATCGCAAAAGCCGTGTTAGTGGGCGTGCCGGTATTGGTATTGGCGCTGAATGCCGTCACCGCCAACCGTTACCCCGACGCTATTCCATTACAAGCGGGACTGGATCGCATTTTACCTTTACCGGCAAAAGTCAATGCCGGAACCGTCAATGTAGACACCCTAAAAGCGGAATACAACGTGGCTCAACGCGCCATGCTATTGCAGGTCAACGTCGATAATCGAAGCCAAGGTGCGGTCAGGATCGGCGAGTTTTCCAGCTCTAACGTGCATTTTATGAACGCTGAATTATCCAATGTGGGCAACATTCCCGGCAAGGATGACGTCAGTAATAACGGTCTGAGCCTGGATAACAATGCGCCTATCGAGCCCGGCGAACAGCGCACCGTCACGATTGAAGTACGCGATGCCGCCTGGGAGTCGGAAAAGCTGGATGGGCTGATCAAAGACGCGGATAGCCGTTTAGGCGGTTTGCTGTTCCTTTACGACGACGTGATGGGCAAACGCTATATCTCGAGCATTTCCGCTGCCGTCATTCCCAAATTCAATTAATTCAGGAGCAACAATCATGGCTACCACGACAGAACACGTGAGCTTAAGCACCAAAAACTCCACATCATTGCCTTGGTATTTGATTGACTTACCCAAATATTTAAAGGGCTTTGGCTTTTTAACCATTATGTACATCAGTTTACGACTGTATCAGGGGGCTTTTGCCATAGCGCACGGTTTGGACTCCACTGAACCTGCGTTCGAACAGTACTGGATGCGACTGTTTTATATCGAACTGGCGGTCATCGCGGCCGTCGCCAGCGGCTTTTGGGGTTACTTATGGATCACGCGTGACCGGAATTTGGATCAGCTGGCACCCAAGGAAGAGATACGCCGCTATTTCACGTTGACGATGTGGATCAGCATTTACACCTTCGCCGTGTATTGGGCGGGCAGTTATTTTGCCGAACAAGACAACTCCTGGCATCAGGTGGCGATCCGCGATACGCCGTTTACCGCCAATCACATCATCGAGTTTTACTTTAACTTTCCGCTCTACGTGATCTTGGGCGGTTGCGCCTGGCTGTATGCCAGAACCCGCTTGCCCTTGTATGCCAAAGGCATCTCGCTGCCGTTGACCTTGGCGGTGTTTGGGCCGTTCATGATTTTGGTCAGCGTCGGCTTCAACGAATGGGGACATACCTTTTGGTTTAGAGAGGAGTTTTTTGCCGCGCCGATTCATTGGGGTTTTGTGATCGGTGTGTGGTTCGCTTTGGGTGTCGGTGGCATCCTGCTGCAAGGGGTCACGCGGCTGATTGAACTGCTGGACAAAATCGAAGATGCTGAATAAGTCTGCTTACTAATTGATGTTACGCAGAGCCGGTTTTTAGTCCCGTTATCTCGCCCCGAGCATCGCAGCTTTTGGCGAGATCAGCCCGTTAGGGGAGCGGCAAGGATGCCGCTCGTTTTCGGAGGGCTAAGGATAGCCCTTCCGAAAACCCTCGCCAAAAGAGCGAAGCGCAGGATCTAGGCGGAATCCGGACGGCTTTTTCTTTGGATACTTTCTTTTGGCCGCGCAAAAGAAAGTATCTCGCCTGTCGGTGCGAGAACCGACTTCAACATAAACCAGTCGCGATAGCGACACTGATTCTGATGGCATTGGACAAATCATAAGGTTGCATAACATCAGTTACTAATAAGCCCTTACGAAAATGTTTAAGTCCTTATCAACAATGCCAAAGAGTCATACTTATTCAGTTCACTATGCGTGGGTAGTGCTCGCGGTCACGTTTCTATGCTTGTTTGTGGCTTCGGCACTGCGTTCTGTTCCAGGGATCATCATGATGTCCCTGGAACAGGAGCTTGCATGGAATAGGGAAACGATTAGCGGCGCAATTTCGCTAAACCTGCTTTTATTTGGCCTTGCAGGGCCATTTTTAGGCCGATTGATGGATTTATACGGCGCAAAAAAAGTGAGTGTAATAACACTAATACTATCGGTATTGGGTGCCGGTGGCAGCGTTTTTATGCAGGAATCCTGGCAAATGTATTTGTTTTGGGGATTGCTGATTGGCGCAGGTTCGGGCGGCACTTCAATGATTATGGGCTCGGCGTTGATCAATCGCTGGTTCCATAAACACCGGGGGCTAGCATTAGGCATATTAGGCGCCGCCTTCTCCTCCGGCCAGTTAGTCTTCACACCTGTTCTCATGCATATCAATGTTCATGAAGGCTGGCGCGCGGCGACGCTGTTTATCGCCGTAGCGTTAGGCTTAGTGGTTTTACCTTTGGTGCTGAAATTTTTAAGAGACGCTCCCGAATCCAAAGGGCTGTTGCCCTATGGCGCCAATGGCGTTCATGAAACAGTCATTAAGCCCGATCGAAATCCAATGCGATTGGCAATGAGCAGTCCGCAATTCTGGCTGCTGGCTTCGAGTTTTGGGATTTGCGGCTTAACCACCGCTGGGCTTTTTCAGACCCATTTGATTCCGCACGGCATCGAACACGGCTTCACCGAAATGACCATGGCGATGTCGCTAGGAGTAATGGGCGCGGCCGATGTATTCGGCACCATTTTATCCGGTTGGCTATGCGACCGTTACAGCAAGCGCTGGCCGCTGGCGTTTTATTACGTCGTCAGAGGCGCAACGCTGATAGTACTGCCCAGCATAGATACTACTGGACAATTAATGATCTTCTCGATTGTCTACGGCATGAATTGGCTGTCCACGATTCCGGCAACCTCGGCATTGACCGCCGATTTATTCGGCAAACAAAATGTCGGCGTGGTATTTGGCTGGATTTGCTTTGCTCATCAAATCGGAGCGGCCATTGCCGCCTACAGCGCCGGGTACGTCCATAGTCTGATGGGTGACTACAACTTGGCTTTTGTTGCGTCAGGCCTGTTCGCTTTTGTCGCAACCGGCATCGTTTGTTTTATTCGCGAACCCCGTGTCTGAAAGTTTGCCTTTGTTGTCATTGCAAATTCAAATTACTTTGGCAGTTTGGGGTCGTTACTGACTGAAGCATCCAAAGTTAGCTTTTTTGACCCAAAAACTTTTTCAAGCATACTGCTGGAAAATATCGGCAAAATTCCTCGACCGCTTTTGCTTCGGCGTCCCGATTCGTCCGAGTAACATTGTTTCGGCACCGCAAAAGAGTAGAAACACGGAATCTCACAACTGGCTTTGCGGAAGCTTCACGATTATTGATTTCATCGGCCAAAGCAGCCATTTTTGCGTACCTTCCGCCTTATCTCCTTAATCTTTACGATATTTTTATCGACATATTCGTAAACTTGTTGCCTTTCATATCATGGTCAAATTCAAGATAGCGATGAACAACGAACGCCCCGATCCTGATCAACTGTTAGCCCGTGTCGAGCGGGATCAAGCGAAAGCCAAGCGTGGGCGGCTGAAGATATTTTTTGGGGCGGCAGCCGGGGTCGGTAAAACCTTTGCAATGCTGCTGGCGGCGCGCGAGCGACGCAATGAAAACCTCGATGTGATTATCGGGGTGGTGGAAACCCATGGCCGCAAGGAAACCAGCGTTTTATTGGACGGTCTGGAAATCCTGCCGCCTCGCAAAATCGACTACAAAGGCACGGCGCTTTATGAATTTGACATAGACGCGGCACTGAAACGCCGTCCGACCATCATTCTGGTCGATGAACTGGCGCACTCCAATGCGCCGGGCTCCCGACATCCGAAACGCTGGCAGGATATCCACGAATTATTGGAGGCCGGTATTGATGTTTACACGGCTTTGAACGTGCAACATCTGGAAAGTTTGAACGACGACATCGGACAGATTTCCGGGATTCGGGTGTGGGAAACCGTGCCCGACACGGTTTTTGAACAAGCGGATGAAGTGGAACTGGTGGATTTACCACCGGACGAATTATTACTGCGACTCAAGGAAGGCAAGGTTTATTTGCCTCAACAAGCGCAGGAAGCGGTCAAGCACTTTTTTCGCAAGGGTAATCTGATTGCACTGCGGGAATTATCGCTGCGGCAAACCGCCAATCGCGTCGATGCACAGATGCTGGATTATCGCGAACACAACGCCATCCGCGAAGTCTGGCAAGTCAGTGATCGTATCCTGGTCTGCATTGGCCCCAATGATTTGGCTGAGCGTTTGGTGCGAGCTGGCAAACGCCTGGCGGCCAGTCTGCGCGCCGAATGGATAGTGGCTTATGTCGAAACCCCTGAATTACAACGGATGCCTGCTGTAAAGCGTGACGGTGTCTTGCGCATTTTACGTCTGGCCGAACAACTGGGGGCAGAAACGGTCACGCTCAGCGCACCCGAGATGAGCGATGCGCTGATTCGCTTCTCGCGTGAGCGCAATATCAACAAAATCGTGATAGGCAAACCCAGTCGGCGCGGCTGGAGGCGTTGGTTGCTGGGCTCTGTGGTCGATGTATTAATCAGCCGTGCACACAATATCAATATCTATCTGCTCGGCAGCCCACAGGCCCGGGAGCGAACGGATCTGCAATCCGAATTATCTTTGTTCAAAAAAAGCCCGTTGCCGGGGCTTAAGCAGCGCATACCACCCAAAACCCAAAAGCGCTATAGCGGCTATTTGTGGGCCACCACTGTCACTTTGTTGAGCACGGCCTTAGGGCGTTTAATGTTCGGCCATCTTGAATTAGCCAACGTGGTGATGGTTTATCTGCTGGGGGTGGTTTTTGTGGCGACACGCTTTGGACGCGGCCCGTCGATATGGGCGGCAGTGGCGGGTGTAGGCTGTTTCGATTTTTTGTTTGTAGAGCCTTATTTCAGCTTTTCAGTGTCCAGCAGCCAGTATTTGCTGACCCTGCTGGCGATGCTGGTCGTGGGGATTGTGATCAGTAATCTGATGGTGAATGTGCGTTCCCAAGCTAAAGTAGCCTCGCATCGGGAACGGCGCGCGGCGGCATTGTACTCGATGAGTAAAGAATTGAGCAGTACGCAGTCGGAAGCTGAAGCGGTACGAACCGCCGTCAAACATTTATATTCGGAATTCAGTAGCCCCAACGTAATCTTGTTTCCTAACGACCATGGCCGTGTGATGTATCCACGCTCTGCTGGCATTGCTCAATCCTTGCGAGGAGCCGATTTGAGTGTCGCCCAATGGGTGTTCGACCATAACGAAATCGCCGGACAAGGCACTAATACCCTGCCGGGATCCGAAGCCATTTATTTCCCCATTCACAACGAAGACAAGGTACTGGGCGTATTGGCGTTGTTGCCGGTTAACTTACGGCGAGTGTTTCTACCCGAACAACAAAAATTGCTGGATACTTTTTTACGCCAAATAGGTCAGGCGGTGACCAGAATCCGGTTTTCGGAGCAAGCCCGCACCACGCAAATGCAAATGGAAGCCGAACGCTTGCGCAATTCCTTGCTTAGCGCCATTTCTCATGATTTACGCACTCCGCTGGCCACCATCATTGGTTCAGCGAGCGCCATCGTGCAAGACAAGGGCGAATTGAATCCCCAGGACAGACTGGCGCTAAGCCAAGGCATTGTCGACGAAGCCGAGCGCATGTCTAATCTGGTTAACAATATACTGGATATGGCCAGACTGGAAGCGGGGGTACTGGAGCTGAACAAACAATGGTATCCGCTAGAAGAAATCATCGGTACCGTATTGACCGTGCTGCATAAACAACTGGCAGGCAGGCCGGTTAAAGTCAAATTACCGGCAGGCATACCGATGATACTGGTCGATGCGGTCATGATTGAGCAAGTGTTGATCAATCTACTGGAAAACGCCGCGCGGTATACGCCGCCCGGTAGCGAATTGGAGATTTTGGCGGAATTCAAGGCATCCGAAGTTGAAATTGCCGTAGCCGATCATGGCCCCGGCATCCCTAAGGGCCTGGAAGAACGTCTGTTCGAAAAGTTTTATCAAACCCGCCACGAATCCGCCCAAAGCGGCGTTGGCCTGGGATTGGCAATTTGTCGCGCCATTGTCGAAGTGCATGGTGGCAGCATTTGCGCGCGCAATCGCTCCGAAGGTGGGGCGGTATTTATTATTACCTTGCCGCTGGATCAAACGCCCCCCAGCGTGGAACCGGAAGAATGACGCCAACCCTGAGGATGTCTTGAAATGGCCAAAACCGATCCTGTGATCATCGTCATAGAAGACGATCCCTCCATCCGCCGTTTTCTGCGCACTAGTCTAAGTACGCATAATTTCAATGTATTCGAGGCCGACACCGCCAAACAAGGCATCATCGAAGTTGGCGTACGCAAACCGGATTTACTGATACTCGATTTGGGCTTACCGGATATGGATGGGGTTGAGGTGATCAAAGCCATTCGCACTTGGTCGACGGTGCCCATCATCATTCTGTCCGCTCGCAGCAGCGAACAGCAAAAAATCGAGGCATTGGATGTCGGCGCGGACGATTACCTGACCAAACCCTTTGGCTTCGGTGAATTACTGGCCCGTATACGCGTGGCGCTCAGACATGCCATGCGACCGCAAGAGCAAACGCAGAACGACGTGTTTATGACCGGCAATCTCAAAGTTGATTTAGGCCATCGGCTGGTTAGTGTTGATGATCAGGAAATTCATCTAACCCCAATTCAATATCGGCTATTGGTGGTCTTGGTAAAAAATGCCGGCAAAGTCCTTACCCATCAGCAAATTCTCAATGAAGTCTGGGGGCCGTCTTTCAAAGAAAACGCCCATTATCTGCGCATCTACATGAGCCAGCTACGCCAAAAACTGGAGGCTGATCCCGCTCAACCCAAATTATTGGTGACCGAATCGGGTGTGGGGTATCGATTAAAAATCTGGTAACGAATCAATGCCTATCAGATGCTGCCTGCTTGTAAATTGGCCGCATCCATTCGCTAGCAGGGCATTTATCGCCCAATAGGTCGAATGGCTGAGAGCATAAATCGCAACCCCGGATATTCCTTGAAAGTGATATGATTTCCAGCCGCTAAGGCCTGGGCGATAAGAGAGACGATATCGTGATTCGCTCGAGATAGTCACAAGCAATTTAATAAAAAAGACATTTAAATTCATACATTTAAAATAAAACCTTACATAATAAAAATGAAAAAATTGCTATTCCAATTTGACACCGACCACTACCCTTCTGTTTTTGACACGGTTGTCGGTTACGATGGTGGGGCCGATCATGTCGTCGGTCACGGTGACCTGACACCTGAAAATGTAGGCGCTTTGGTGGATGGTTGCATCTTCACCCGCGCCCCCAAAGACAAAAAAAATACCGCTATTTTTATTGGTGGCAGCAATATGGAGGCCGGTCAGAATCTGCTGATTGCCGTGCAAAAACATTTTTTCCCGGGTTTTCAAGTGTCGGTGATGCTGGATAGCAATGGCAGCAACACTACGGCTGCAGCAGTCGTGGCTAAAATCGCCACCAGCGGCAGTTTGACTGGCAAAAAAGCGGTAGTACTGGCCGGTACCGGCCCGGTTGGCCAACGTGCTGCGGCAATGATGGCGCTGGAAGGGGCCGAAGTCAGCATTACCTCAAGACACATTTTCAATGCCGAAAAAGCCTGTTTTGCGATGAAAGAACGTTTTGATGTGGACATCACCCCGGTGGAAGCCGCTGATCTGGATGCGCGAGCCGCAGCGGTTCAGCATGCCAATATCGTGCTAGCCACCGGTGCTGCAGGTATTGAATTACTCAAACCGGAACATTGGCAAAATAACCCCAATTTACAAGTGCTGGCCGATGCGAATGCCACTCCACCTGTCGGCATTGGTGGTACCGATGTGATGGACAAGGGCGAATTACGCCATGGCAAAATCATCTGGGGCGCTATCGGTTTTGGGGCGCTCAAACTAGCCCTGCATCGCGCCTGTGTTGCCAAACTTTTTGAAGATAATAAACAAGTCCTGGACGCAGAAATCATTTTTAATCTAGCCAAACAAATGGCTTAGTTCAGATTTTGAATGATGGCTATCCCGTCGGCAATTTTGCGCGAACACAGCCTTACGTTGTTTCAAACCGGAATTGCCGCCGCTAATCCCGAAGCGGCAATCAATTGTTACCTGCGCAACGTGGGTGGACAATTATGCATTGGTTCGGATCAACAGAACGCAAAATTCCGTTCCAGACCCTGGAGTAAAATTCAGTTAATCGGTTTCGGCAAAGCGGCTTGCTCGATGACTAAAGCGGCGTTGCAGCATATTCCAACGACACTGTTATCCGCCCCCCCTATCGCTGTGACACCTTATGACTGCGTTGAATCTATCCCCGGTGTTAACGTGCTGGGCGCCGGACATCCTTTGCCGGATCAACAAGGCTTTGCAGCAGCACAACAGATTGCCCGACAACTGCAAACAACCACCGCCAATGAATTGGTATTGGCACTGATTTCGGGGGGCGGTTCAGCACTGCTGCCCTACCCTGTCGACGGCATCAGTCTGGATGAAAAAATTGCCACCACCCAATT
>SXGU01558177.1_pt1 | contig 10534 bp, 4 predicted proteins | sample 3174531 | NCBI WGS metagenome assembly SXGU01 (sample SAMN11356863, study PRJNA531348) | freshwater metagenome | isolation source: freshwater sample F1-140 | place: China: Fuxian Lake, Yuxi | collected 2017-12-25 | reverse complement strand
GAAGGCGAAGGTTTCTAGGAGTTGTAGGCGCGGGTCGGCTTCGATGGCGTCGATGCGGGCCTGCAGGCGCTCGCGGTGGCTTTCGCTGTAGTGGTCGGGGATTTCGGTGACCTTGTCGTGGCCGTGGCGGCTCCACCAGGCGGATTTTTCGTCGTCGTCGGCTTCTTGGTCGGCGCGGGCGGCCAGGATCTCGAACGGGCGGTGGCCGGGAGCGAGGGGTTCGATGGCGGACGGCGCGACCGTGGGGAGTGGCGGGTCGATGAGGCCGTAGCTTCCATGGGTCAACCAGTCGAGTTCTTCTTGCAGCGCGACCATCTGGTGGGTCAGGGATCGGTAGTGTTCGCGGGCGGTTGCGAGGAGCGTGGCGAGGTTGGTTGCGGTGAAGTCGGTGGCTAGGACGGCTGCCGGTAGGCTGGTGGCCCGGGTGGTGGCGGTGGCGTCGAGGGCGGCGGCCAGGGCGATGCGGGCTTGGCGGTCGCTGGCGGTGATGGGGGCGCGTTGGAGTTTTGTGGAGTCGCGTTGGAGCCGTTCTGTCCACGATTCAGCTACTGTCGAGCCATCCTCACGCTGTTGGCGCCGGGTACCTTTCGTCTGGTACACCTGCTTGAACCAGAACTCCAGACAACTGCTGTTCAGCACCCCGAGCAGATCCATGTGTTCGTCGAGAGTTGCGTTGGCGGGGAGCTTGATGACGGGGGCGGTACGGTTGAAAACCTTGCCGCCGCGGTCGAGGACGAAGTGGTTGTGGGTGGCTACTTCGGCGAAGGTGATGGTGAACGGGGTTGCGAGTTTGCTGGCTGTAAGCCGGCCATATTCGAACCATTTCAAACCGGACTGAACTTTGGTCTTGCTGCCAAACATCTTGCTGCTTCCGATTTGCGTGCGGAAGCGCCACAGGTATCGATAACCATTGCTATCATTTTGTAGCTCCGGTCGAAATTGCGGGTCATAAGGAAAGATCGCGACATCATCTGCCACGGCAAAGTAGTCACGCAGCGCGTCGCCGAGCACCATTGGTCGGAGCAGGCTATGCTCAACACTCGAACGGTACCAGGTTGGCCGATCGCCGACGTAGGCGTCGTCTTCAAGCGTGAAGGATGTGATTCCAATTGAATCTGCCGTTGCTTCTAACACTTGCGCGACGCTGCTTTCGATCGCCTCCTTGACTTCACCTGTTGCTCCACCCCCCAAACTCCAAGGATGCTCCGAGAAAACCCCGCGCCCAACCCGCGCCACGCTGACAAACGGATTCCCATCATCCGCAACCACCCCAGCCCCCACAATCGCCGACCAAACCAGGCCATTCTCAGCCACTTCCGGCCGATTCGGCTCGCCGCGCTTGCCCTGGATGGTCCATACGTCTCTGGCGGTCGGTCGCCGGCAGCGGCCCAATAGGATTGCTGTGGGTGTACCTTCAAAATTGTGGCCGGGTATGTGTGCGTTCGCGCAATCTATCACCCCCGTCAAGTCCCACTTGGGCAGCACCGTGGTCACCAACTTCTTGCCGAACTCGCGCTTCATAAAGCTATTCGCGGTGATCTGCCCCATGAAGCCACCAGCCGCCCCCAGCACCAGCAACCGCTCGACAAACGGCGCGCTCATCGCGTACTTGCCGGCCGCCGAATTCGGCCAAAACCCCCGATAATCATCCCGCTTCTTGGCATCCTTAGGCGTAATATAAGGCGGATTCCCCACCACCACATGAAAATCCCGCCCCAAAAACCGCCCGTTTTCCACGCGCTCTTCGTCCGACCCATAACTACTGATCTTCTCGCCATCCGCAAACAGCGACTGCCGCACACCCAGCTCGCGCTCCCACGGCACCAACGAATCCAACACCCGCAAATTCAACCGCAACCCGCCCAACCGCTCCAAGGTCGCTTCATCCCCAACCCGCCCTCTGACCTCAAGCAACAAGCGCAACCGAGCAATATCCACCGCATGCGGGTTGATATCACACCCCCACACGCTCTCCAGCGCCCGCTCGCAAGCCTCCCACGCGCCAAGCCCCCTGCCCAACCACCAGTCCGCCAACCGATGAAAACTCCCCGTCAAAAAGTGCCCGCTGCCACAAGTCGGATCAATCACCCGAAAACACTCACCCTCCGTCCGCAACCCCGCCGGGTCAAACTCCACCAGCGCCGGCGTCAGCGTCTTGTCCAAAATAAACCGCTCGACAAACTCCGGCGTCTGCAACAGCGCAAACCTCTTCCGAATATCCGCGTCCAAGTCCTGATATAAATCCCCCAAAAACCGTGAATCAAACCGGCCCTCGTGCGCCGCAAAATCGTGCCGAAGCTGGTCGCCGTCCTGGTGGTGCCACACGTCCCAAATCGCCTGACACAGCGCCTCGCCGGGCAGCCCCAGCTCGTCGTCGCCGGGCGTGAACAGCGCCGGCAGCACCACCGCCATGTCGGCAAAGGCGTGGCGCAAGAACGCCCGCACGCCCAGGGCCGGCGCCACCTGCTGAAAGGCCCACAGCCCAGCCTCGCCGCGAATCCGCGGCGGGTCGAGCAGCTGCAGGTCTTCGAGCACCCGCAGGTACACCGTACGCAGCAGCACCTGCACCGCGGTCCGATGGGCGCACAGGTCGACAAAGGCGTCGAGCGAGCCGCCGATCTCCGAAGCGGCGTGGCGCACGCTCAGGCGGTCCTGCATGCGCTGGTCGGCGCGGGCGGTCTGCACGTAGGCGGCGACCAGCTTTTTGTGCAGGCCCTGCAGGTCTTTGATCAGCAGGGGGTGGGTGGTGTTGGCGGTGGTCATGGGCGGTGGCTCCGGGCGGTCGGGTGCGGCTGGCTGGCGAGCGGGAAGCACGGCAATTGGTCAGCAGGTTGCTGACCGAATTGAAGTCCGGAGGAATATGCAGCAAAAGTGTACACATTCGACTGATCCGGTGGGCTGAGGTGGGGGCCACTCATGGTGCCTCGGTAGATTCGATTGCGGACATGGCCTGCTCAGACAGGACTTGCTCGACCAGGGCCTGCAGCTCTTCTTTACGCGGCAACGACACCTGGTAGCGCGACACAAACAGCTGATTGTCCATGCCGGCCAGTGCATACTCTACCAACACGTGGTTCTTGCGCGTGCACAGCAGCAGGCCGATGGGCGGCTGGTCGCCGTCATGCATCTCGTGCTTGCGGTACCAGCTGACGTAAGTGTTCAGCTGTCCAATGTATTCGTGCTTGAATTCATCGGCCTTGAGCTCGACCAGCACGTGGCACTTCAAGATGCGGTGGTAGAAGACCAAATCGACAAAGAAATGCTCGCCGCCAATCAGGATCCGCTTCTGCCGCGCCTCGAAGCAAAAACCGCGCCCCAACTCGAGCAGCAGCGCCTGTAGCTTGTCGCACAGGGCCTGCTCCAGGTGCGATTCGCTCATGACCTCTATGGGTTTGATGCCCAGGAACTCAAAGACGTACGGGTCGCGCAGGGCCAGCATCGGCTCTTTGCCCACGTCGGCGGCCGTCTGCGCTGCGAGTGCCGGCTTGTTGGTCGACAGCGCCGTGCGCTCGTGCAGCAGCGAGCTGACCTGGCGCCGCAGGTCGCGCACCGACCACTGGCCGGCGATGGTCTCGACCTCGTAGAAGCGGCGATGGGCATCGCTGGGCAAGGTGGCAAGCAACTCAAAATGCGAGTAAGAAAGCGCCGTTAGCAGGTCCTTGGCGGGTTCCGCCAATTTCGCTGACGCTGTCAGCAAAATTGCGCCAGTCGCGCCGGTCGGCTCCAGTTGCCCTTGCGGTTGCGCCAGACGGCCCAACGATTTCGCCTCAACCAGCCCTGGATACGCGCGGTAGACTCCGCGATAAGCGTAGAGTTGCCGGTGACTTGCGTTGGTCACCCCGCGGGCGGTCAGCGCCGCGGCCAACGACTCGAGCAGGCGGTCTCCATAGGCAGCCCGGTCGATGCCGTGCAGCTCGAACTCGGCGATGTACATGCCAAAGTACCAGTTTCGCAGCGTCAAGCTGACGTTGACAGCCTGGACCGCCCGACGCGCGAAATGGCTGTCTGCGGCGTAGAGCGCGGCGACCAACTGGCCGTAGTCGCGCACGGCCGCAGGGTCGACGGCCGGAACCGCGCTGGATTCCTGCATTGCCATTAGTGCTCCTCCAGCAGCACCGCCGCCATGTCGGGCGTGTACGGCAAGGCGTAGGTGTCGTTGAAGCGCACCCGCTGCTCGTGGACGCCACCCGGCACCACCAGCACCAGCAAACCCAGCCGGCCGCCGCGACCGAGCTCGTACTTGGCCTGCATCCACGGCAAAAGGTCAAGGGTCCCCAAGAGGGCCGTGTCGGTCAGGACCGTGATCACCCCTGGCTTGCTGTCCGCAAGCGCGGCATCCAGGGCGCGGCGGCAGTCGCCCTCGACCCACTTCCAGGTCTGGCGTACCGCCGCCTCGAAGGCCGGCACCAACTGCCACTTCTTGGGGTCCTGCTGCAGCGCGGCAATCAGCACGGCTTCCACGTCCAGCTGGCGGACGCGGTCGGTGCCGACCACCTCGCTCAGCCACTTCACCAGCTGGGCGCCTACGGCCCGATGCTCGGCCGGGCGCGTACACACAACCCGAACGCCGCCGCTGTCGATGGCGTCGGCCAGGTGGTGGACGGTCGGCGGCAGGCGGCCCATGTGCCGGCGTTCTCGGCGAATTCCCGGATCGACCACCACGGCGCCCTCGGCCGCGGCAGTCTGCAGCCGGTCGGGGTCCAGCCACAGGTCGCCGTCGCGCACCAGGCCGGCAGCGGCAGCGGCGCGAGTCAGGTCCGTCTCGACCAGGCCCTCGATGCGGCGGTGCAGGTGGGCGAGCAGTTCGTCGCCGCTGCACGGCTTGTTCCACAGCTCGTCTTGCTGTCCGCGCAGCCACAGCACGGCATGATCCAACTGGACGGGCGGCGTGTAGAACTCGCCCGCGGCCGTTTGGTGGCACGCCGGCCCCAAGTCCTGCAAGGCGTCGAGCACCGCGGCGGCGTCCAGGTTGTGCGCCGCCAGGAACTGCCGCAAGACGGGGTCCAGCGCACCGTCTACAGCCTGCACCACGCGGCTGCGCGGCTGCGGCGGCCAATTGGTCACGGCTGCGACGGTGGCTCGCAAGGTGCCCAGCCGCGCCTCGTTCCACGGCTCGGCGCCGACCCAGCCTTGGCCTGGTGGGTCCACTGCGGTCCGTGGTTCGCGCAGTACCTGGAAAAGGCGCACCCAACCCAGCGCGTCCGCGATCGGCAGGCCCGGCAAGCGCGCCGCCAAGGCCGCAGCCGCCGCCTGCTCGGGAGCCAAGCCCAGGGGCGGCAAGGCACTTTCGACCAGGCACTGCAGGACCTGACCCGCACTGCTGGCCGACAGCAGCAGCGGCAAGCCCATCTGGTTGGGCAGTTCCTCCAGGGGCACGTCAAGCAATTCTGCGACTTCAACGGCTTCCAAGCCCTCGCCGCCCGATAGTCCAAAGCGCATCGACAGCGCTTCCCATCCGGGCCCGACGTCGGCCTGGACAGCTGTGGCGAGCTCTTGCGCCGACGCCGGCAGGCCCTCTACGCCGGCCAAGCGCCGCAGCCGCCGCCGAATTTTGTCGACCTGCACCGGGTCCAGGCCCGCCAGATCCTGCAACCCCTCGGCGGGCAACTGCGCCAGCACGCCGATGGTCTGGATGCCGGCGTCGAGCAAGCGCTCGCGTGCGAGGTCGTCCAGCAGACCCTGCACAGCCTCCAGCGGCTGTTGGTCGGCGGCCATTTCCAGACACAAGGGCGTCAGGTTGCGCGGCTCGGGGAGCCAATCCGGCCAGCGTTCGCGTACGTCGGCGAGAAGCTGGCGCAGCTGCCCAACGGCGACGATGCCGACCCCTGGCAGCTGGGCGGCTTCCTTGATGTCCAAGGCCAGCATCTGCCCAACGGTGCGAACCCCCAGGCGGGCTGCGGCGCCAAGTGCGCGCTTGTGCAGCCCCTGCACATCGCCAAGCCAGTGCTCCGGTCTGGCAGCCGGCGGCAAGAGGCGGTCGGCCAGTGCCAGCTCGCGCGGGCCTGGCGCTGCGGACAGCGCGGCCTCCAGCCCGGTCAGCCAGGCCGTCGCCGAGGCCGGCCGCACCCCGGGATCCATCGACAGCACGCTGCCCAGCCACTGCACCAAGCGCTGCCGGACGGGCGCCGGCCAATCTTGGGGCACCAGACCGGCGTCCAGCACTGGCGCAACCGCCGCGTCGGGCACGTCGGTGCCATAGGCGTGAGTACCCGTCGCCAGCTCGTACAGGACCAGCCCGGCGGCGAACAGGTCGTTGCCCACCGACCAGCGGCCCGCGCTGTAGACCAGCGGATCCTTGTACCTCAGCGTGCCGACCGCCAAATCGGTGTCCAGGCCGACGCGAGCGGCAAGGCCCACATCCAGCAGCACCGGGCTGCATGTGCTGGTGACTTCGCGCAAGACGATGTTCTGCGGCTTGACGTCGCGATGCAGCCACCCCACCTGGTGCAAGGCCGCCAGTGCGCCGACAAGGCCGGTGGCTACGGTCCGGAACTGCCCAAGACTTAAGGCATCACCCGCCACGGCCTGCAGCTCGGCACCGATGCCATCGGCAAACCCCAGGACCAGCGCCGCACGCCCGAGCACCGTCACCGAGTCGGTCAGCACGACCAGATTGGGATGCTGCACCTGCGTCAGCACCTGCTTCTCGCGCTCGGCGATTTCCTGGTGCTCGGCGTACAAGACTTTGAGCACCACCGGGCATTGCAGGCGAAGGTCAGTCGCCCGCCACGTCTGGGCGGTGGCGCCCGTACCGAGTTCCTCCTCCAAACGGTAGCGGTCCTCAACCGCCAGGCCCTGGCGAAGAGCCGTGTCTCGGTTGTCATCGCCACGCAACTTGGCGGCGATTCGGTCCGCGACTGCACGCGCCGAGACGCGCCTGGCCAGCGGGTCGGGCTGCAGCAGCTCGTGCACGATGCTCTGGGTATCGGCGTGGTACGGCAGTCCATCCAGAACGACGGCAGGCAGGTCGAACGGCCGCAAGACGTCGTCGACCGAGCGGAACAACGGGCGATCGGTCAGCAGGAACAACAGCGTAGCACCCAGGGAGAACAGGTCTGTGCGCTCATCGACCACGCCGCGCCGAATGTGCTCGGGCGCGGCACACAGGTGCGCCGGCTGCGTCATAGCCCGCGTGGTCACGGTCGGGGCCATGCCCGAGGCGTCCTTGGCCGTCTCGAATTCGATCAGCACCACCCTTTCGGGCGCCGCCGTCGGCTGGACCAACACCGCCCCAGGGTGCAGACGGCGATGGATGACTTTGCGCGCATGCACCTCGGCCAGCGCCGCCGCAATCCGACAGGCAACTTCCAAGCGGGTCTGCAGCCCGGGCTTGAATGCGGCGAGCCACGTCGGTAGCGGCAGCAGTGGCGTCGTGTCCTCGAAGGCCAAAGCAAAGCGCAGTGCCGAGCCGGCGTCGTCGCCCACGTGACCAAAGTAGCCAAGTACGCCCGACGCCCCCTTGAGCTTGTCGTAGACCATCGCCTCGCGCTGGGCAGCCCGCCGGCGCCGCTGTTGCTCGGCCTGATGGGCACCCTGAAGCAGGTGGACATGCAAAAGGCGCTGGGCCCCCGTCAGCTGGTCCTTGGCCAGCCACAATTCGTAGGCGTGGTGCTCGGCATCCAGCTGCTGCAGCATCTCATAGCCCGGGATGGGCCGAGGCTTGGGCGGCATTCCATCGCTCAGGCGCTTCTCGACCCACGCGCGCACTGCGCCATGCAGGCCGACGCCCTGGACCCAACTGGTATCGAGCAGGACCCGGGCGACGTCGCCGCGGGTGACCACCATGGCGGCGAATTCGCCCGACAAGTCAGCGACCGCGTCCTGTGCCGACAAGAAGACCAGACCTTCGACGCGAACGCCATTGAGCGACGGGTCGCTGCCGGTCAGCCAGCCCTTGAGTGCCCGAGCCTTGCTGAGCAGCAGCGGCAGCGGCGAGGCAACCACCGTGCCGCTCGCCAGAGTCCAACGGTCGCGGTTGCCCGTGACCCTGCCGGCATAGCCTTTGATTTCGATACAGAACACCCCATGTGGGGCGACCACGATGGCATCGTGCTCGTAGGTGCCGCCGCCGACGCGACCGCTGGGTGTGTCGATGTTGCTGAAGACCGCCCAGTGGCTGGGCAGCGAGTGCACCAGGAACTGCAGGGCATCGCGCTCGCTGGCGTGAATGGCCTGACCAACGATGACGTGACGCGCCGACATCCTAGGCCTCCGCCGGAACCAGCAGGCGCGGTTCGCCTGCGAGGTAGCTGCGCTGCAGAAACCCCGCCGCCACACCCTGGTCGACGCAAACCTGCACATGCGCCGGCGAAGGCAAGAACAGCCGCGCGGCAAAGCTGTTTGCCCCTGCCCAACGCTCCGGCGCCTCCATGCGCTGCGCGGACCGCAGCTCGTGGGCGAGCAACCAAGCAAAGGCCCGCGGTTCTGGGGATGCGCGGCGCAGCATTGCTTGGCGCGCCCCCGGCGAATTCTGCGACAGGATGCCAACGCGGCGCAGGGCGCTCAAGAGGTTGCCGCGGGTGTTGATGGCCGACTTCTGACTCGCGCCCGGCGCAAGGCGGTGCTCGAGCCAGACCTGCCACTGCAGCGTGGTGATCTGCAGGCGATCAGGCGACACCAGCGGCTCGTCGAGCAGTTGTGCGACCGGCGCGACCACTTCGCGCAGCGCGGCGTCGACCAGGGGCAGGCCAAAGAGGTAGCGCCCCCACACCAGGTCGGTCTGGCCGCGGGCGCCCAGCTCGCGAGCGAGTCGAGAAAAGGCGCAGTCTGCGATCGCCGCACTGTCGTGGTCCAGCAAGCCGCGCAAGACGAGGGTCAGCACCTCGCGCTGACGTTTGTGGCTGGCGTGTGGCAGCAGCGCTTCGCAGCGTCGCCGCCACTCCACCAGCGGCAGACCCGGCTCGGCGGCCGACAGCGCCGCAACCACGTCGTCCTCGGGCAGCGAGCGTGTCCAACTCGGCAGGCCAGGGCTAGCGGGATGCGCCTGCTGCGGCAAGGTCGCGGGCGTCAGATGCATCGCACCTCCCTGCCCGCAGACTGCAAGGCGGCAATGGCCCGCTGCGCCCCGGTCGCTGCCGCAAACCCATAGGCCTTGTCGACGCGGCCACCCGACTTCAGCACTTCAGCCAGCCGGTCCGAGGTGACGACGTCTGGCGGGTTCGACCGCAATTCCAGGGCCGCAATGCCAATTAGCACCCGCTCGGCGTCCGAATCGGCCACGAACAGGAACTGCTGATTGAAACTCAAGTCGGGATGGCTGAGAACCTGCTGCGCGGCGATGCGGCCACCGGAGCCGGGCAGTTCAACCACCCGCTGAAAGGCCTGCACCTTTGGGAAGTCGGACACCGCACCGCCCACAGGCAGGCCAAGGCCCTGGGCTGCTGCGCGCAGGAAAGACTGCGTGTCGGGATAGGTGGCCGCAATCGCGTCGCGCACCAACTGCTCGGCGGTCGCTTCGGCAAGTCCGGCCAACGGGTCGCGCTGCCAAGCCGTGAGGTCAAAGGCGGTGGGGAACGCCTGAGCGAGGTCGTCGTGAAGCAAGGTGACGAAGGCCGCAAGGCCACGCCGCCCCGCGGTCCGCCGCCAAGTGGGCCAGCCCGGCTCGGTCAACCGTGCGTTCCGCAATGGCCGCGCCGTGTCGCGCTCGAGTCGAGCGATAGCGCGAAGGGTCCACTGCAGCGTATTGATGGATTCTTGCATGAATTCCCGATAGCCCTTGCAGAGCTGCAAGTTGTTGGCTCGCGGCCCGCCGCTGAGAGCGCCGGAGTGTAGTTCAATGAATTTCCGGACACAAGGCTTCGGCTGGAGCACGGGAGCTCAGTTGGTCGTGCTTCGTGCCGATCTCATTGCAGAGTTCGCGGCGACGATGCCGCGTTCATCCGTCGCGAATCGACTCGTGGGGCTAGCAAGCATGCTGGTCAAACTGTCCCAGTCTATCGAACGCCGGGAGCCACTCTGTAAGCCCAAGAACGATGATTTTGCCGTCGCGTGCGTATCGCACCAGGTCGATGCCGACGTCTGTGATGGACACCTCAAGGCAGCGCCCGGCACGTGCGGTTACAACAAGGCCGCTGTAGTGCCGCATGCGCCAGCGGCGAACCGCCATGTAGATGTCCCAGTACGTGTGTGGCGTGCCCAAATGCACCGACAAGGTTTGCGCAGTTCGGACCCAGGCGTCGATGGAACCAAACCTCTGCTCCGGAGCGCGCAAGAGCGTAAGGAGCAAAATTCCGCGATACTTGTACAGCGGAATGCTGGCGTCCTTGCGGATGGACAGGCCGTAGGGGAAGTGGATCGCGTGCAACTTTGGCTCTTTGGGCTGCCAAACAAAAGGAGCCTCAGCCTGATCAGTATGGCAAAGTTCACATACTGCGACAATCGCTGGACTGCAATCCCGCAGGGCGATCGCTAGATCGCTAACCTCCGAAACAGTTGACAGATAATGCCTACCGCGATCAACTGGTTTGCCGCAGACCTGTGATCTGCGGCGGCCCGCCGTGACACCTGGCGAACTAATCAGTGAACTATACAAGGT
>SXGU01337541.1_pt1 | contig 10535 bp, 8 predicted proteins | sample 3174531 | NCBI WGS metagenome assembly SXGU01 (sample SAMN11356863, study PRJNA531348) | freshwater metagenome | isolation source: freshwater sample F1-140 | place: China: Fuxian Lake, Yuxi | collected 2017-12-25 | reverse complement strand
TTCGACCCGGTTGCCTCGACAACCGAACGGCCTCCACTTTGAACTCTCGGGTAAACTTCCGTCGCTGACGCATCTTGCTCGCTCCTCGTCTCGCACTCTACGCGCTTATCTACGCGCCCGCAAAACGGGGGGAAGTCCAAGCAGCCGAGTTCTGAAAGGACGTCAAGGAGCAGTAAAGGGGGAAGAAACCCTGTTCAATGCGAAAGCTGACATGACGCTTCTCCAACCACTTTTGGGAAGTGGGTCACTTTGCTCAAAAACTTCCGAAGTCTGATTTTCCAAACTGACCCACGGCCGCGTTGCCGGGGTGCAAGATCGAATGGGACGGCGGCGTGATCGAGCCAAGCAAGTCCGACCAACCCAAGTAGCCGAAACCGGCAGAGACTCGGCAACCAAGTGTCCCGCGCTCGGCGCGGGTCTCCCGACCCCGCCGTTGGGCTGGACCGCAGGTCTCCTCGAACCTTGAAGACCTGCGGTCGTCGGAACATGCGGGGTCGGGAGACCCGCGCACAGCGCAAGCGAGGCTCCTGCAGAGCCATGTTTTCCGGCTCTCCGCCATTCGTGTTGATTTCGGTGCCATGTGAGCCGCAAGGCGCTAGCCGCGGGTTCTTTTCCTCGACCCGCGGCTAGCGCCTTGCGGCTCACGAATTCGACTTCAACACGAATGGCGGAGAGCCATGTTTTCCCGCAGTTTTTGGCTTGGCGGGAGCCGCTCACTCGTGGGATGCGACTTCTGGGAGGGCTGCGGCCGTCGGAATGGTCGCTTCGGCAAAAGTAGTGGAGCCTTCGGCAGTCAGAATAGGCACTTCTGAAGAGAAGCCTGGCACTTCCGCAGAAGCTGGAGTCGCTTCCGCAGGTCAAGCCGTGGCTTCCGCAGAAGCTCGGTTGTCTTCCGCAGTTGCTGCGGAGGATTCCGCGACGGAAGTGAGCGTGACTGCTGCGGAATGTGTCGCGGGAACAGCGCAAGCAGCGGTGACTGCGGCAGAGGTGGCGAATCGTCGAGGCGAGGCCACGTCAGGTTGCGGGGAATGGCAGGTTGTCACCGCGGAACAGAGCGCTAGCGTTCCGCTGGTCGTCAATCGGTTTGACGAAGCCTCTGTTTCCACGGACCAAGGGGAAGATCATGTTCGAGCAGTTTGATTTCCGGGTGACGCAGGGTCGGTATGTGAAGGCGGCGATGGACGCCATCGCGACGTTTCGGCCGGATGGCAAGACACCGGCGGAGGTTCAAGCGGTGATTGATGCGGCGCTCACCGCGCGCACGACGTTTCAGACGGCGAACTCGGCGCTGAATCTGGCGCGTGGCGAATTGGAGGAGTCGCGCCTGGCGGCGCACGCGGCGTGCGTGCAGGTCTTCCCGATCATGAAGAGCCGCTATCGAGCGGATGCCGGCAGCCTTTCGGCGATCAGCCGTTTGCCGATCGAAGACAAGACCGTGGCCCAGACGATCGGACGGATGGAGGCGACCTCCATCTTGTGGGGACAACTCCCCAACCCTCCGGGATCGGCGACGGCGTTCAAGGCGTGGGACACGATGGACAAGGTGGCGTTTGATGCGCTGCTGACCACGCTCAAGACGAAACAAACCGCGTTCGCGACCGTCGATCAAGACTACGAGATCGCGCAGGGCAACCTGCACGAGGCGTTGACGACGCTGGAAGACTTCGTCACGGCGGCTCTGATTCAGGGCCGCGCGCAATTCGTCGAGGGGACCGCCGAACGCGAAGTCATCGACGCCATCCCCCAAGAGCCGGCTCAACAACCTCCCGCTCAAGGCGCGATCACCGTGGCCACGTCACCCGCCGCCGGCCAAGCGCACTTGGAGTATTCCGCCGCGCGAGCCACCAGCTACGAAGTGCTCCAGAAAGCTCCGGGGACCACGGAATTCAGCGTGGTCGCCGCCGACGTCATCGTCACCAGCTTTGACGCCACGGGACTCGCGCCCGGCAGCTACGATTATCAAATCCTCGGCCGCAACTCACGCGGCGACGGCCCCGTCAGCGAAACCAGCACCGTGGTCGTGCTGTGACACTGATCGGTTCGGATCGCAGCCGGGGCCGGGGCCTACTGCGGTCCGTTCGATTCGATATCAACGATGCGCGCGGTCGGCTTCGAGAGATCGACTAGCAGCGGCTGCGGAGTATCCACGAACGAGAGATTGCCAGCGGCGTCACGGGCGACAAGACGGACATACAACCGAGAGGGCACGCCTTGGCCGACGCTCCACGCATAGCTGCCGGTGTCCGGTTGCCAGCCGCAGATCGGTTCCCACGGGCCGTTCGGGTTGGCCGAATAGGCCAGTGAGATTGGCTTGTCACTGGGATTGTCGTCGGCGATCCGCCAACTGATCGTGAGCTTGTTCATCTGCCCGCCGGCTCCCTGCTGGATCGGCTGAAGCTGAACGTTCGGCGGAGTTCGGTCCACAACGATGACGACTGACGGCTCTTCGCCGACTTGTGGCGGATCATCGGCAAGACCAGCACCGCTGCGGACTCGGATCGCGAAGCCGTAGACGCCGTCTTCCGGAACCTCGACGACAAACGGGCTTTGCTTGTCCGAGTCGTCGCCGTACTTCCACCATTTCTGACCGTTGTTCTGCGTGACGAACAACTCGACGGCGCTGACGCCTGATGGACCGACATCATCGATGCGGTAATTGACCTCGAAGCGATGCGACTTCACGGCGCGGAAGCGACCGTTGCCTCCAAAGCGACTCCGATTCATGCCCCACTCCGCGGTGTTGACGCGGCCTTGTCCTCCGGATGTCGTGACGGAGGTCGATGGCGGGAATGAGTTCGCGATTTTTGATTCGCTCGGGAATTGCGTGGGAGCCGATGCGGCCGCACTGGGGCGGCTTGCTTGCACGGGCAACGAGGAGAAGGGATTGGTCGGCGGAGGTGGAGCGACGTTGGAATTCGCCGAGGGACCAAACGGAAAGTTGTTGATCGGTTCCGACGCTGGCGGCAAGCTGCCCCCGGCGATTGGGTTTCTGTAGTCCGCGGCCTCCGGGCGCTTACGCATCGGGCCACCAACGTCGCTCGCTTGTACGACTACCGAAGTCTGCGCGGAGCCGACATTCCCTGCGCGATCGGCTGCCGAACCGCGCACAGAAACTTGCCCGCCGTTCGGGACAGTCCAACTCGTTTGCCCGGCGACATGTGCCTTGACGCTGACTGGTTGCCAGTTGGCTCCTGCCTGCGAAAACTCAAGACTGAGCTTGGTCAGATCGAGATTGGCGTCTGACACGCTCCAGGAGAGTTGCACCTTGCCGGCTTCGGACTGTTGCAACAGTAATTGCAAATCCGGAGCTGTCCGATCCACGATCACCACCAAGCCTGGTTCGACAACATTGGCATCCGGATGAAGTTGATTCGTTCCATCGACGGTGCGAACCGCGAACCAGTATTCACCGTCTGCTGGCGCCTTGAAGTCGAAGCGGCCGGCTTCGGGAGCGACAGTCTGCACGTGCTGCCAATCAAAGCCGTTGTTCCGCGACAAAAACAACCGAATCTCTTTGGCTCGCAGGCGACGCATCTCGGCTTGATCGAATCGATACGGAATGCGAAAGCCCGGTTGATTGGTGCAGATGGCGTTAGGCTGTTGCGCCGAGGCGGTGGGCGAACTCATCAGCGTCGAACAAGCCAACGCGACGAAACTGAAAACGATACGAAGTAGCGGCTTCATACGGACGTCTCCCTCGGCTGGGCACAGGCGTCCGACCAGCGGCTGCAAACGCCGCGAGACGGAGCATCCGCGCGATGCACCGAGCCTTTTCGTCCGTATCGGCCGCAATCGGCGTAACACTTGAAGCGAATGTCAGGAATCCGCCGACATTGTTGACTAGGAAGAATGGGCTGTTTCGTCCCGCTGAACGAACTGCTCAGAGTTGGTGTCGGGCCGCCGCGACGAGCGGATGGCGACCGGCGGCATCGTCAGTCATGTTGAGGATCTTGCCCATTCAAGAGAGATGGTGGCCTTTTCAAATGCAAACTGCCCGACGTCCGTTGCCGGAGTCGGGCAGTCTGTGTTTCGATGTTTCCGTAGATTCGCTTATTGCACGGGGACGACTGGATTGAAGCCAGCGTTTCCACGCTTTCCAATCGGCTCGACACGAGTGAAGTCGATTCCGGCCCCACCGGAAACGCGAATCAAATCGGCAAAAAGGCTGTAATTCGACGCATCAGCTGCTCGAATCTCGGACGCCGCGCCGCCGCCAACCATGGCTTGAAGTCCAATCACCGCGATGTTCCTGGGGCCATTGAGGGTACCCAAAACTCGGTTGTCCAAGTTGGTGTTGTACTCGGCAAAAGAGGAGAGAATCATCTGCCATTTGCGGAGCGTTTTTTCTTCAGTAGGTGTACCGCTTCCGGGTATTTCAGCAGTTTCGGAAACGAATGTGACAGGCGTGTTTCCGCCACCACCTTGCGTCACTCTTGCTCCTCCGGCAGGCGAACGTTGGTCTCGCGTTCCTTCCAGTAGCGGAGTGGACGAGGCCACGTTGGTGTCGAAGAAATTCCCGCCTCCAAACAGGATGTTCTCCTCTAAGAACGCTCGGCCCAAGTATTGGTTCGACGAGTCATTTTGAGCTCCGAAGATTGTCTGTCGATTCTTGAAGAAATCGCGGTCCTCGTCTGTCGCGCTCGAGATGCCCACTCGCGAGTCGAACTGGATTGGAAGATTGTTGTCCTCGGCCCAAAGCAGAGGGGTCAGGCGTGCGTTGGCGACTCCTTGAGAGTTGGATTGATCATAAAGAGTATCGAGATGAGCATAGGAATCAGACAAGGAGAAGCCCGCTTGCCTTGCCAAGCGATCGGCACCACGGTCGGGGATGACATCCCCGATCAAGTTGTTGAGCGCTGCCCGTGTGTCTGTGGCAGCGAACTGAGCATCGCCCACCCCGTATTCCGTGTTAATATTACGAAATCGCCGATTGTAGGTGATGATGTTTCCTGGCTGGGGGCGTCCCACCGTCGGATCAAAGCCAGCCAAAGCGTCTCGGATTGCCTGGTATGTCGCCAAAACTTGGTTGTAGACGGTGGGATCATCCTGCTCATCAAAGCGAACTACACGCCAAGCCGTTGCGTTATTCAGTGTCATATTGAGCGGCACATTTGAATTGGTGGAATCCAGAATGAAGTCCGTGTTTTGATTGGCCTGATTGTTCTGTCCACCTCCACCACCCTGCTGATTAATTCCACCTCGGATCACGGCGGAAATCTTGACGACGAATCCCTGTGTGGTGAGATCGGGATAGCTGACCGGCGTGAAGTTGTTGTTATTGGCGTTTTGAGTGGGATTGGCAGTCGGATCGACCAGGAACACGGAGTCTCCAGAATTCAATAGTGTCCCGACCGAAACCCTGGGACGCTGGTTGCCACCTCCACCGCCACCACCCTGAGGTTGCGATCGCATGAGCGTTGGGCTGACCAGATTGAAAGTGCCCGGCAAGGATACCGGAGCCAGCACAGCCACCCTTTGTTTTCGTCCCGGTTTTCCATAAATACTGTTAAAGAACTGATTCCTTCCTGCCACGATGTCATTGCGGTTAGCGAGCAGAAACCTAATCGCGAGTTCTACCTGCTGCTGCGCCACACGATGGTTGAGTTGAATGCTGACAGCCGCCGCCGTCAGCTTGCTCGGATCGGCACCGTTGGAGGGATCTAGCAACGAGTCGAACTGCAAGATCGCCGCGTCTTGGGGGCGGATGATCGAGTTGACGCCGGTTAACAGCGCGGGAATACCGGCGTCTGAGGCTGGATTCGTCACATCGCGCGGAATGCCCGACGATTGTGCGATTGCCGGAATCGAAGTCGCCAGCGAGAGGAACAACGCCGCAACCACTGCAAGCCAATTGAATCGAATCATTTCTGAACGTCTCCTCGAACCAAATACAACTTCGTTACACAGTCGCACGAATTTCCCAACCGAGACTAGCCGCTGGATTATCTTACGCAGGCCGAAAACCCACGGTCAAAGACGAATCCAGGAAAGTTTGGGTTATCCGTTCGTTCAATTCGTTCCGCACCGCGCTTGCAGATCGGCCAAGCCCTTTCGATAGCAAAAATCTCCAAACGCTTCTTGCGGAAGCCGCTCCTCTTTGAAGTAGGGCAGGAGCGGTGACACCGATTGTGCGATTTGTTCCAACGGCACCTGATCTCGGAAGAGGAATGCCAGTCGCGTCCCTTCCGCGTTGCCTCCCAAGTAGACCGTGTACTTGCCGCGCGATTTCCCCACCAAGCCGATGTCCGGTGTGTAGGGCCGAGCACATCCGTTCGGGCAGCCGGTCATATGGACGGAAATCCGCTCGCCAATCAGATCGAACTTTCGCAGTTCGACTTCCAGGTCGTCGATGACGCGAGGCATGACTCGCTCAGACTCCGTGACGGACAGTCCGCAGGTGGGGAGGGCAGGGCAGGCGATCGAATAGCGGCGGATCAACGTCAATTCTTCTGCGGGAGCGATTCCGTACTCAACCAGCATCTTCGAGATGTCGTCTCGGTCTTGCGGTTGAATGTCACAGAGGATCACTCCTTGAAGCGCGGTCAGCCGGGTGTTCATGCCGTACTTGCCGAGAATCGCTCGCAGACCAGACTTGATCCGCAGCGAGCCGTCGTCCTTGATGCGGCCGTTTTCGATGTTGATCCCAAGAAAGAGATTGCCATCACCCTGTTCGTGCCAGCCCATGTGGTCGTCAGCGTCAGTGATTGCGACGTCTCGCGCCGGGGCGAGTTTGCGTCCGAGATGTGCTTCGACTTTTTCCCGAAAGAAATCGAGTCCTTGATTGGCGATGACATACTTCAGCCGAGCGAGCTTGCGATCCGCGCGGTTGCCGGTGTCGCGAAACGCCTTGACGACGGCGCCGGCAACCTCGACCGCATCTTCTGGCGAGCAAAACGCCATTCGTTTGGCGACCGTGGCAAACGTCTTCTTGTTCGCGGGAGTGACCCCTTGGCCGCCACCGACGTAGACGTTGTAGCCTTCAATGGTGCTGCCGTTGTGGATCGTCACGAAGCTCAAGTCATAGGTCAGCGCGTCGATGCAGTTATCTTCCGGCAGCGTGACCCCAATCTTGAATTTTCGAGGCAGGTAATTCGCGCCGTAGATCGGCTCTTCGATGGGCTGGAAATCGGCGACGTTCTGTTCTTCTCCGGTCTGTTCGTCGCGCAGCCAGATGTCAAAGTACGCGCTCGTGCGCGGACGCAGATGTTCGGTGATGCGATCCGCCAACGCTTGATTGTCGCGGCGAATCGAGTTGCCATTGATTGGGGCAGGGCAGCACATCAAGTTTCGGTTCACGTCACCGCAGGCCGCCAGCGTGGTCAACTTGATGCGGTTAATTTCGCGGATCGTCTCGCGCAAGTTGTCCTTCAAGACTCCATGAAGCTGAAAGCCTTGCCGAGTCGTGATTCGCAGCGTGCCATTGCCAAAGCGGTCGCACAGGTCAAGCTCTGACAGAAATTGTGCGGCCGTAATTTTGCCGCCGGGAACACGAGACCGGACCATCATGCCGTAGGATTTTGCCTCGCCAGTGCCACGGCCGTCTCGGTTCTCTTGCTGATAGGTGCCGTGGTTTTTCAGGAGCTGTTCCATGCCCTCCGTAAATGGCGTCTCAGGCGAAAGTAGCTCTTCGGCGATCGTACCGCGAAGCTGGCGACTGCCTGACTTGAGATGTTCGATCTTGCTAAGCTCCATCGCGTCCGACATGAATCACTCCGTCGCCGGACTCTCCGAGTCCGGCTCTAAATTTGTTGCCAATAAAACGACTGATTGACACCCGACCCAGTGAGTCAGGCGACTGAATGGCGAAAGTGTAGTTGCGGTGTTTCAGCATGAGTAGAGAGCCTTCCGGCGGTCAAAAACTGAACTTGCTCGACCGTTTGGCTTGGCTGTACGCGACCGGTTGCGGCATTGGCATGGCTCCGAAAGCTCCGGGGACATTTGGGAGTTTGCTCGGTCCACTGTTGGTCTGGGGTTGGCAGTCTCTTGAACGGCCGATGCACGAAAGCGTCATCGTCACTTTGATTGGTGTCTTGTTGGGAGGCGGGGCGGCGCAGCGAACCGCTCGGCACTGCGGGCTCAGCGATCCAGGCAGCGTGGTGTGTGATGAGATTGCGGCCTTCGCGATCGTCTTCGCGATGACGCATGTGACGTGGACGACCGCCGCCATCGGCTTCATTTGGTTTCGAGTCTTCGACATCGCCAAACCGTGGCCAATCAGCCGATTCGAACGTCTGCCAGGCGGTTGGGGCATCATGGCAGATGATTTGCTCGCCGGTGTTTTCGCCGCCGCAGCCTTGCAGGGAACGTTGTGGTTGCTCGAATTCGTCCGTTGAGATCTGAAATCTCACATCTGAAATCTCACTTAGGGAGCAGACATGCCCGCAACGCTGATTGATGGAAAAGCGACTGCCGCGCGAATGACGGCGGAGATTGCTGAGGATGCGGCCGCGTTTCAGCACGCGACTGGGATTGTGCCACATCTGGTTGCCGTATTGGTCGGAGACGATCCAGCCAGCGCCGTCTATGTCCGCAACAAGCAACGGGCCTGTGAGAAAGCCGGGCTGAAGAGCACTCTTCACCGACTGCCGGCTGAGACCACCGAGATTCAATTATTGGAACTCGTCGAGCAACTTAACGCCGATGCGGCGGTGCATGGCATTCTCGTGCAGTTGCCGCTGCCGAAGCACATTCGCGAGCAAGTCATTCTCGACGCGGTGATCCCCGGCAAAGATGTCGATTGTTTTCATCCGCACAACGTCGGACTGCTGGTTCAAGGCCGTCCGAGGTTCTTGCCCTGCACACCAGCCGGCTGTCAGCGGTTACTGGCCGAATACAAGATCGAGACTGCCGGTGCGCAAGCCGTCGTGCTTGGCCGCAGCGAGATTGTCGGCAAGCCGATGGCGATGCTGCTCATCCAACGTGGAGCCGTCGCCGATGCGACGGTCACGATCTGTCACAGCCGCACGCGAGAACTCGCCTCGATTGTCCGCCAGGCAGACATCCTTATCGCCGCAATTGGCAAAGCTCGTTTCGTCACCGCCGACATGGTCAAGCCCGGAGCCGTCGTCATCGACGTCGGCATCAACCGCGAAGGAGACAAGCTGGTCGGCGATGTCGATTTCGAGCCGGTCTCACAAGTGGCCAGCGCGATCACACCGGTCCCCGGCGGCGTCGGCCCGATGACCATTGCCACGTTATTGCGAAACACGTTGACGGCAGCTCAACTGACTGTCGGCTGAGCCATGAGTCACTCGTCCAAAGGAGATTCGCCATGACCTCGTTCGCGCGATTCACCGGCTTGCTCGTCCTTGTCCTGGTCAGTGGCACCGCGTGGTCTCAGGACAAATCGAGAGCCGAGAAGCCGACACAGGCCGATGTGAAGTACGGCCGCGCCGAGCGGAATGTGCTCGACTTCTACCAAGCCAAGTCCAAGCAACCGACACCGCTGGTGATCTACATTCATGGCGGCGGATTTGTCGGCGGCAGCAAGAAGATCGCTCCGGGGCAGGTTCAAGCGTTTCACGATGCCGGCATCAGCGTCGCCGCGATTCATTACCGCTTCGTCGATGGCAAAGAGGTGATCTTCCCGGCTCCGCAGCATGACGGCGCTCGCGCGGTGCAGTTCTTACGCAGCAAGGCGAAGGAGTGGAACATCGACTCGAAGCGAGTCGCTTGCTTCGGCGGTTCGGCCGGAGCAGGCATCTCGATGTGGATCGGCTTCCATGAAGACCTCGCCGATCCCAAGAGTGACGATCCTATCAAACGGGAATCGACTCGCATCCAGGCCATTGGCACATTCGGCGGCCAGAGCACCTACGACCCCATCAAGATCAAAGAGTTGATCGGTGGGCGAGCCTGGGAGCATCCCTCGATCTTCAAAATCTACGGCGTGCGCGATGCCGAAGAGGCTCTGCATCCGACGCCGGAGAAACAAAAGCTCTACGACGAAGGCTCGGCCATCACACACCTGACGAAAGACGATCCGCCGCTCTACATGGTCTACACTGAAGCCGACGGCCCGCTCCCCGCCAACGCCAAAGAGGGCCAAGGCATTCACCACCCCAACTTCGGCCGGCACCTCAAAGCCAAAATGGATGAGCTCAAGATCGAAAACGTCTTCGTCAACCAACCCGGCGCAGGACGCCGAAACTTCAACACCGAGATGCTGGAGTTCTTCCAAAGGCAATTCGCGAAGGTGAAGTAAAATTGGCGTCCGGTGACATGAGGCCAAGATGTTTCCAATCGGATCGCACCTCTCGATAATTTTCGATGACTTCAAAGAGTTTTCAGGACAAAAGCCTGCAACTTGGACTAGCCCACGTTTTGCGTGCGCGCAACGTAGCGCGTATTGTGACGCGTAAGGAGCGAAGTTCATGTCAAAACGTCGAGTGTTTTCGAGGGAGTTCAAGGTCGAGGCCGTGTCGTTGGTGTCTCGTCAAGGACTGAGTTTCGCGGAAGCGGCTCGTCGCTTGGAGATCGGTCAGAACCTGCTGCGGAAGTGGAATGAGCAGTTGGCGGCGGAAGGCTCGAAGGCG
>SXGU01237462.1_pt1 | contig 10535 bp, 9 predicted proteins | sample 3174531 | NCBI WGS metagenome assembly SXGU01 (sample SAMN11356863, study PRJNA531348) | freshwater metagenome | isolation source: freshwater sample F1-140 | place: China: Fuxian Lake, Yuxi | collected 2017-12-25 | reverse complement strand
ACTACAATGAGATTCGCCCGCATTCAAGCCTCGGCTATCTCACGCCGAAGGAACACAAGCAGCGGCTTTTGAGGAAGAACAACCAGACGGTGGCGGCGAATCTAACGTAATGGTTGGTCCGAAGAATCCAGGCAGGTCACATGTTCGAGCCGCCGTAGATGGGCGGGAGCAGGCCGCGGAGGCGTTCGGGGTAGGCGTCCTCGACCACCTTGAGCACCCGGTCCAGCTCGACTTTCACGTCGTCGCGCCCGCGCACCTCGGAGGCGATACGGCTCCACCTCGCCTCGACGGGCACGATGAAGGTGCTCGCGGCGCGGTACTCGTCGGGGTCCTCCAGGACGCTGGCGTCGCCGGTGTAGTCGCCGCCCGGCTTCGCGATGAGCGCCTCCAGCTCGGCGCGGCGCGTCTCGAAGCGCAGCGACAGGAAGCGCAGGAATATGATGGGCAGGACGTACCGCTTGTAGTCCGCCGGCTCGATGGAGCCGCGGAGCTGGACGGCGGCCTCCCACAGCTCCTTGGTGATGTCGACGAAGCTGCCGTTGGCCTTCGCTCTTGGTACGGCCTGCCACGTTGCTGCTCCCTGGAACCTGCGTTCGGATTGTCGCCCGCCGGCCGCGAGGGGGCCGGCCGCTCGGGCGGATTATCGCCTCCGATACGTGCCGGCGGCCCAGCCTTCGCCTTCCAGCGTGGTCGCGTCGACGACGCGGAGGCCGAGGTCACCCTTTTCGGTGCTGACGTAGACCCGGTCCCCGGCACGCGTGAACGTCGTCGGGAACGCCATGCCCAAGCCCAGGACGACGGCGTGGCCGCCCTCGCGGAACTCGAAGCCGTCGTAGACGCAGCCGCCGCAGGTGTAGGTGCCTGCGAGGTCGTCGGCACCGAGGGGTGTGGCCTGCGCAGGTCCGCCGCCGAGGTCGGCAGCAATCTGCTTCCCGACGGCGCGCGCGCCGCCGATGGCCACCGCGGCCGAGACTGCGATGCCGGTGAGGGTGCCGAGGACGAAAACGAGGAACTTTAACAGGGAGGACTGCTGAGTCGCGCTCTGGCACCGGAAGGGTGCGGTTCAGGTTCAGCGGGCGATGAAGTCGGCGCCGCATTGGCGACAACGGGCGTTCCTGCGGGCGCGACGGTCGACTTCGCAGCCCGCAAAGGCCACTTCGCCCAGCGCGGCGGCCAGCAGCAGTTCGGGACCGGGGAAGCCGGCGACGAGCGACAGCGGCACATGTTCGACGCGACAGGACGGGCACCTCTGCGCGCCGAAGCGGTATCGGAGGTCGAAGTCGATGTCGTCGCGCTGCTCCTCGACGATTTCCACTGCGCCGAGCAGGTCCGCGGTGTTGGGCTCCAGGCCCAGCCGCACGGTGCCAGCGCGAACGTAGACCGCCCGGGGTTCGAGGGCGACGTCGGCCGCCCTCGGCCGAGGGGCCGGCCGAACGGTGAAACCCGCTGCCTCCAGGTGGGACGCGACGGCACGGAGGAAGTCGGGACCTCGCTCGGGGCGCGCGCACCAGAGCCAGACCTTCAGGAGGGGGCCGGCCTCCAGGACGATGCTCCTCCAGACCACGGTCCAGCCGCCTTCTCCCTGGGCGAGGTCGATACGGGGGAACTCGGCGAGCGCGTTGTCGAGCCGGGCGCGCGCGGCCTTCGCGGTCGGCGCCGACGGCGACAAGGGCCCTTCGCATCTCAGCTCCCAGACTGCGCTCGGCAACGGCACCCGTACTTGTCGCATTGCTCCTCCCGTTCCGAAACATGCTCTAACCAATGATGAAGTCTAGACGAAGGCCCGCGTGTCCCTCTCCAGTGCCAGGTACAGCGCGCGCGGGTGCGCCGCGGCGTCCTTCCGTGTGACCTTTCGGCGGTCACAGTCCGGCGAGGCTTCCGGGCCATGGGAGAACCTCCGCCCTTGTAGAGAAGCCGCATGACGGCCTTGTTCTCTGCGGATGCGAAAATCTGGTGGGCGATATTCGGCGCGAGATTGCGCATCGCGCGCGTGAGCGCGACGACGCTGAGCGAGTCCACTCGGATGCGGGCGCCGCAAGCGACTCATCCGTTACGTTGCTCTTGCGCGTCCTTTCACCCGTCGATGGCAACAATTCCAACGAGCTGGGAAACGGCGGGCTCGGCATCCTCGGAGCGCGACTACATCCCGTTGGCGTGGTTTTCATGTCCAGAGTTTCTGGGGCGTGATTTGACTGCTCGGGGGCAACGCCGACGGGGACGAAGGCGGTTTGGAGCAGGCCTGCGTCGCGCCATTCGCGCAGGGAATTCGCGGCGACGCCATTTCCGCAGCGAAGCGGTTGCTTCCCTTTCCGGACGCTTCCCGGGCAAGAGCAGTCGTCGCTTTTCTTCGTCTGACCGGTTCCGGTCCAACGGCGCCTCCAGAGGCCGGTTCATCCAGATTGGCCTGCTGCGAAAGAGGGGACCACCGGATGGTTACGAGGGTGTCGTCGTGCGGCACCTTCCAGCGCCTCGATCACGACGAAGAGACCGCGTTTCGTCGCCCACCCGCCACGGGCCGGGTCGGCATTGTCGGGCCGAGCAGCGCCTCGGCGATCTGCGCCATCTGCGCGTGCTCGTCGGCCGTGAACGTCGGGCTCGAGACCACGATGGGGATGCGCTCACCGATCGACTCGGCGAATCCCCACCGGGCGCGATCGGTGTGCAGCGGAGTGCCTCGCAGCAACATGAGAGGCCAGGCCCGGACGCGGGGGACATTTCGCGCGAGGCACCAGTCCACCGATCTCGAGAAGCTCTCCAACGTCTGGTTCGGCAGACCGTAGATCAGCGAGACCTCGAAGTCGAGGTCACGACTGTGGAGTTGCCGGATGACACCCTCGACGCGCTCCATGTTGTTCGGGCGGCCGATCGCCCGGCCCTCCTCCTGGTGGATGGTCTGCAGGCCGAATTCGAGCGCAACATTGAGTCCGCCCAGCGCATCGAGAAGCGCGTCGTCGACGAGTTCGAACCTGCACTGCAAAGACAGCTCCGCCCGGAGCCCGATCTCCTTGAACTGGCGTAGAAGGCGAACCGCACGGGTCCGGTCGGTGTGGAAGATGGGATCGAGCACCGATGCGCGCACGACCCCGCCCTTGGCGAAGGCCGCGGCTTCGGCCAAGACCCTCTTCTCGGCCAGGTTTCGGTTCCGGAGGCGGCTCCCCGGCTCGCGGTGCTGGCAGAACTTGCAGGCGAACGGACAGCCTCGCTGGGTTTCCCAGCGGACATGCGGTCCGATCGGCAGCGTGCCGTCAAGATGAGGCGACGGGAGGTCGCCGAGGTCGAGGTCGGAGCGCTCCCCGACGTCTGCCGTGCCGGCGACGTGGATTCCGAGGCCGCGCTGGGGGCCCGACAGCGCGATGGCGACCATGGCGGCCTCGCCGTGCCCTCGCACGAACAGGTCCACCTCGGGGTAGAGCGCCTCGAGGCCGCCGGGGCCGACGTACGAGACCTGTGGTCCTCCCAGTACGATCGTTGCGGACGAGTAGGCGCGGACTCGACCCAGGAGCCGTACGACCTCGGGCTCGTTCCACACGAACGCCGCGATACCGACCACCACGTCGTCGCCGAGTTCTTCGATCAACCCGATCACCCGGTTTGTGAAAGCGTCCTCGTCGAAACCGGGCCGGTTCACCGCGTCACCGACCACTTGGAGGTGAACCCCGGCGTGTCGAAGTGCCGAGGCGATCGAGGCGACGCCGAGCCCCGTCCGCGGGTCCTGCGGGCGGATCCAGTCCAGGGACACGAGGACGACGGAGCGGCGCATGTCAGCGCCCCGCCAGAAACGCGGCGACGTCGCGCTTAATCGAGGAGGAACTGCCCCGCACGATCAGCAACGGCACCCCGGCCGCACGACACGCGGCGCAGACGGCGTCCGAGTCGGAGTGACCTAGCCAGCGGACGAGGATGACGACGAGGTCGAGCGCACCTCCAAGAATCGTCGCCTTCGCCCGGCGGAGACCACCGTTCCCTCCGTGCCGTGAACTCGGGACCGCCTCGACGGCTGCGCCGCGGACCTCGAGGGTCGCGAACCGGTCATCGCCGCCCACGACCAGGACTCGGGGGAGTGAACCGCTCGCCATGCCCCACCTCCACCCTCGTTGTACGACTGGCGCGAGGCCGCGTCCATTATCACATGATGCGAATGCATGATGCACGCATGATGTATTATGAACGGTGCGTGTATCATGCGTCGCACTTGCTGCGGCGTGTGCCGGCGGTAGAATCGGGGTGTCTGGAGGCTGACGTGGGCGGAATCGAGGACCTGGCGCGTGACAAGGGCTTCAAGAGCCTTCGTGACGTTGGCATCAAGATCACGCCCGAGCAGGGTGAGCACAAGCCGGCATACATCGCCAACAAGGTGCGTGAACTCGACCGGGGCAAGGACCTGTCTTGGTGGACCGGTACCGGGAAGAAGTACTGGCAGGCCCTGGCCGAGCTCTTGGAGGTCCGCGAGTCGGAACTGATCGAGACCGTTAAGCAGTCCGGGGCGGAGGATGTGCGGGCGGACGCCACGAACCTCTGGGTGTTTGGGATGTTTCCGGGCTTGGGCGCGCTCGATCTCGCGTCGGAGCGGTTGTTCCCGGGTCTACCCGCTGAGTTGACGCATCGTGGCGGTCCACAGCTTCGCAACACGTGGTGGGTCGCCCCAGGAGGCGCCGGGAAGACGCTGTTGGGGAGGTGGCTCGAGGTGAACTTCGGGTGGACCGCGGTCAAGGCGCGGACGTGGGCGGAGGCGGTCCCCGAGCTTCCGGAGTCGGGACGGGTGTACCTAGAGTTGGACTCGGCTGTAGACGCGCCCATCAACCCAGACCTGGTGATCTCGCAGTACTTGCGGCTCTGCGTCGCGGTGGCCGCCGAGCCGCCGGTTGAGGTGTCAACGACTCGGGGACGGCGGCGGTCGCGCGTGTTGGAGGACGCCGAACGCGAGCCTCCGGCCGAAGCGAAGCGCCTCTGGCGCACGGTTCGTTCACCGCCCGCGGACCAGTGGCTCCTCCCGCTCGTGGACTGGGTCGCGGGGCGGCTGCGTCGTCCCGAGGGGTTCGTCCCCGATGAGATCCGAGCGATGGTGGCGGGCTCGTCGCTCAGGGAGATCGTCGGGACCCCGGGCGAGGCGCTGGACCTGTTCGGCGTGATTGATGTGGTCGGATTCGTGAAGGCTGGGCGGGAACGCGGTCACGTGGACCGGCTCCGATGGGTCAAGGAGTGGGTGTCCGCGGCGGCCGATCGCGCCGACCGCGCGGTCCCGAGAGGCATGGAGGCGCACCTCCGCAAGCGCGGAGTCGAGGTCCTGCTGACTGCGGTGCAGCGCCGCTTGAGGGACGGGCTGGGCAGCGAGTTGGTGCGGAGCGAGTGGGTTAAGCTGGTGCCGGCGGACCATGCGGCGGACACGGACTACTCCGAAATCTACGAGCTCGCCGAACGAGGTGACCTCAAGGCGCTCGAGGAGATCAGGCTTCGCCTCCGTCCCGATGGCCCTTCATGGGTCGCCGCGTTTGAGAGCATAGGCCTGCTCGCGGAGACGGATCACGGCCTCGTCGTGCGCCCGGAGTGGCTCTCGCGCGTGGTCGAGGGTCACGCGTTCGGGGCGTTGATGGAGGACGTGCCGCGCGGGCTCGGCGCCCTCCTCCTTCACCGGGACACGGCTGAACAGGCGCTCGATCGCCTCGTCTCCCACTTCTCGGCCGGTGACTTCACCAAGGCTGAAGGAGCGCTGGCGTGCGCGGATCCCGCGTCGCCAGAGACCCTCGCCTTGCTCGACGGCGTCGTACGCGCAGCTGGCCTCACAGCCGACTCACTCCCCGTCGAGTTGGCGCGGAGGTTGTGGGAGGGCGCGATGCAGTTCACCGAACAGCGATGGCCCAACCTCCCGCCGATCCCCATCCTCGGCTTGCCCGCTCCGGGCCATTGGCACGGGCCGACGTCGCTGGGCGCCTGGTTCCTCTCGATGCTCGCCCTGTCGCGCCGCGCGGGCGGAACCAGCATGCCGAAGACGGCTCTGGACCCGTGGTCCGGGATCACGATGGGCCCGGAGACTGAGCGGTTGGTGGAGGGGCTGTCTCGGGCCGCGGCGGCAGGCGGTAAGACCCACGATCGAGCCCAGCACGACCTGCTCACGTCCATCGCGTGTCGCCTCGGTGGAGCGCTTCTCGACGCCGTCGGCGTCTTTCGCCGTCACAACCGGGTCAGCGACGCGCAAGTCGCCGACGTTGTCGTCGCGCTGTCTTCTGGACGAGATCTCGGTCTGACCGACGACGAGCGGCGCGACGCGCTGCAGCTCCGGTGTGGGCTAAAGGCGGTCAGAGACACCTGCACCGCCCGGGATGCGGACCTCGGCGCCGTGTTGTCCTGGTGCTGGCTGACCTGGGCCAAGGCGCAGGACGACTGGGCCAAGGCGCACAACGAACTTTGGCCGCCGTACAGCTGGATCCACCAGACCGGGCACCGAGGTCCAGCGCCTCCCGATGCCCAGGCCGTGTGGCGTGCGTTGCCGCCCGCGCTGCTCAACGACGAGCTTTGCGGGCAGATCGCGCGGCGGCCCGGGATCTTGCCCTTTCTGACCGAACCCGTCTGGGAGCGTTGGCTCGCGACCTGGGCGTCGAAGAAACCCCGCTGGGACCAATCGGATCGCGTGTTCGAGGACATGCCAGTGGAGCTTGCCGTCCGTGCGGTAGTGGAGGGGCACGTCGATCCATCGTGTGCCGAGATCCGGCGCATCCTGTGGGCGCGGATCCCGGAGCGCTTGGTGGAGGTCATCGACGCGATGGCGCTAGAGCCGCCACGGGTTCACCCCAAGCTCCCCGACCACCGTGGACCGCTGCCGGACCTGGTGTGGTCCGCACCCGACGAACGCGCGGAGGTTTTCGTCGGGCGCGCGAAGGCGTGGCTGGGCGACCCCGCGCGATATCCAGGTGGGGGGGACTGGGTGTGGCCGTGGCTCCTGTCCGTCGTTGAAGGCCGTCGACCGGGTTGGAGGGATGCGTTCGCCCTCCTGTCTGAGCGTCGCCGGGGCGCGTCGGGAAAGGGAATAAGGGACGGCGGAAGGGATAGCGCCACTGCGCCGCGACGCGCATCGCCGAAAAAAACAGCCGCGAACGCCATTTCAAACAGCGTCAAGTAGGGGTTGCGGCTAAGGCTTCCCCGCCCGCATCCGCGATCCTCCCTTGGAAAGATTCTGGCGCCGCTTCCTGATAGCCCCTTCTGGAAGCCCGCCGATTGCGTGAACCTCGGGAGGGCACCCGACGGCGGCGTACGCCACGCGCGGATCACCGAGGAACAACCAATGTCCCGCACCATTTCCCCCAAGTACGCTGCCGGACCGGCGCCGTGTTGTGTGGGGGTGAAATCGTAGACGACGTGGCGAGGGTCCGGTTGGACCCAGAGACGTCTGTGGACGGGGTGCGGGATTCGCCATCGAGCACGGGCAGGCTGGTGTCGTCGGCCCCGAAGCATCGAGCCTGCGACCCGGTCGACGCGCATGGCGGCGACGATGCGGATCAGGAGGTCGGCGACGCCTCGGACGGTGTCGCCGAGCGTCGACGGTTCAGGCCTTCGCGTTCGTATCGGGCGGCCTGGCGGTTGAGCGGAAGTTGTCTGCGAATTTGTCGACGATGATTTGGGCGGTTGACGAATGCAAAGACCTGACCGCACGCCGCGTCTTCAGAGAATCGAGCTTCGACTTCTGCGACGAGGCCGTCGATTATTTTTCAGCGGGGAGGCCGGTTCGGTGACGACCCAGCCTTTGACTTTGCCGGGCGTCAGCACAGGGCGTCGACGAGGCGTCGCACGGTGGCGGCCTCGAATTCCTGGTGCACCTTGACGCGGTGACCGGCGCTAGCGAGGTGGAGAATACGGGGACGGGAATCGCTGACCGCGGGCGCAACGCCGACGGGGACGAAGGCGGTTTGGAGCAGGCCTGCGTCGCGCCATTCGCGCAGGGAATTCGCGGCGACGCCATTTTCCAGCGAATCGCTTTCAGCCCTTTCCGGACGCATTCAAAGTCGAGCGCAGTCGTCGCTTTTCTTCGTCTGACCGTTTCTGGTCCAACGGCGCCTCTAAAGACCGGTTCACCCAGATTGGTCTGCAGCGAAGAGGGGACCGCCGGATGGGTACAACTGGGGCGGCATGACGCGTCGGAGAAGGCGGGCCGTCATCGAACTGATCCCGGTGATCGACTGGAAGGGCCCTCGCGAAGCGGGGGAGGTAGTGCGCATCGACCCGCGGTGGAAGAAGCTCGGATACGCCATCTCGGGTGTGCCAAGCGACAATGGCTGCGCCGACGTGGTGGTCGTCGGGGTGACGGTTTCTGGCCCCTCGCTGCGACCGTAAACGACCTGGGCCCGCGCTCCGCGTGCCGAGGAGTCGAAGATGAGCCCTGACCCGAGCACCTCCTGGTCCTCGTGTGCGTACTGTAGGTGCCGCTTCCCGACGACCGACATCACCCAGTGGATCGACGGACCCGGTGGAACTCCGCTCTGCCCTCGATGTGGTGTCGATACCGTCATGCCGGGGGCGAAGACCGACGCTGAACTCGAACAACAGCATGTCCATGGCTTCGGCGGACTCACCCTGTTGTTGAACGCCCTGCGGAGTGCCCATGTTCCCGTTGATGGGTACGGACTCGGCCTGCTCGAGGTTGCGACCAGCCTCGAGATCACCCCCTGCAGCACCATCGTCGTCCTTGTCGGAGGGCACCAGATCGAGGTCGTCGTCGATCCTCCCGGCCGAGACACAGAATACTGGCGTATCCGCGTCCCAACGAAGGTGTGCGTCCGACACGGAGATGCCGATCCCGGTCGGGCGGCCTCGCGCATCGACGATGCCGGAGTCGCTCACGCGCTCCGTTCGGCTGGCTTCGCGCTGGCCCTCGCGAGCGCGCCCGTGCACGCAGGCCCCGAGGGCTACCGTGCCATCTGGGAGCACCGGGCCCGGGATGCTCGGAGCACCGCCTCGGCGATCAAGTCCATCAGCGACCTGGAGACGACCGTGGTGTCTGAGCCTGACGACGGTTTCTGGCGCTCCATGGGCGACCTGCGCTCGATGCGGGAATTGGCCGACCGCCTCGCCGACCTCGGCACGGCCAAGGTGACGCCATGGGCGCTCACTCTGCGTGCGGCAGATGGACGTGAACTAGCGGTGATCGACTCCGAGGGGCACGGCACCCTCAAGGTCTGCCTCGTCCTCGCGGCAGGTTCGGGGGCCAAGGCCGCGCGACGGCGCTCGGAGTCGGTGCTCGCGTGGTTCGACCGTGAGGCCGCCCACACATGGCGTGAGCACGGGTTCACACACGCTCGGCGCTGTGGGGTCGCCGTTGTACTGCACGGCGGTGAGCACCGGTGGGCCGTCGTGATCGACCTGTCGTTTGACGTGGACGACTGTGTCGAGGCCAAGCTCCGGTGGGCACGAGACCATGGCATTGTGGCCTTCCCGCTGTCGGCCTGACTCACTCGCGCCACGCGGCGCGACTCGAAGGGCTCATTCCGCTCGAATGGCGGGTGGCCTGGATAGCCGGTCGACCAGGTCGAGGAACGCGGGTTCACCCATGTTCTTGGGGGTCAGGTAGGGACTCCTGGGATTCCGCAGCTCCACGACTTTCGCGCTCGCCAAACTCTGCACCGCTGATTGCCACAACTTCCGGCTGCGCATGACGATGACAAGGCGACCTGAATCGATGGCGCGCTGAACGAGTTCGAACGCGAACAGTTGCGATGGCACGATCTCGGGAAGAGGCTGCCACGTCAGCGATTGGTAGCCGAGGTACTGCAACACCAACAGTCGCTTTGCGAGTACCTTGTACCCGACGGCACGAAAGGTCTCCGGATCGACTTCGGTGCCAGAGGGTGAGATTTTGGCCCCAACGGCCTCGGCCAGCGCGCGTAAACGAGAGGTCCAGTACGCGTAGCCTTCAGTAGAACTGAATTCATTGTCGAGACAGAAGAAGGTGCTGCTGGCCTCGAATCTCAGCGCCTGCCTGCGTACCTCGACGAATGCCGGGCCATGTTTGTCATCTGCGGTCCTCGCGCCCGGATTCAGCGTGAGCAATAGGACGTCGGCGTCCGGCGAACCGATGAACGGCACCGGGAGCATGTCGAGGCGGAGATTCTTGACGGCCCGATGACTTCGGTGCCGCTCAAACACTCCCTCATCGACCCGCGCCGACAGGTTGCCTGTCGATGAGCTTGTCAGGTCCGTCCACGGGTTTTCGATTGACGGCACCTCGACTCCTCGGCTCGACAGTATGTCTGACTCGCCTCCCGCGCAATCAGCCCGGTAGCGGTCCAGGTAGACATGCAGATAGCCAAGCGCGAAGCGAAATTGCTGCACGAGGTCACCAACCCCAAACTCGTCGTTGTCACCCACGTACGCGATTTCGCATTTTGCCCGTCAGCCGAACCTCGTTGAACGGGAACGCGCTGATCGCGAAGACGAACGCGAGGCCACTCGACGTCTTCGGATTCCGTGAACTGAAGCACCGCCTTCATCGAGCCCTCAAGCGCGATCTCGCCGACCTCGGTCTCGACGACCTCGAAGCCAACGAGGGT